>OGJK01003179.1_pt1 | contig 11559 bp, 15 predicted proteins | sample 1571961 | NCBI WGS metagenome assembly OGJK01 (sample SAMEA2582120, study PRJEB24529) | metagenome | biome: Human gut stool | place: China | collected 2011 | reverse complement strand
ACTGGCATTTTGCCAGTAAGACGGAGCTGTTTAATGAAATGTGGCAGCAGCAGCCGCCGCTTAGAGATTTGATTCAGCCCAGTCAGGCCATAGAGTACGAACATGAGCCGCTAAATGCTTTACGCGAGCGGTTTATTGCAGGCCTGCGCTATATTGCTGCGAATCCTCGACAGCGCGCTCTGATGCAAATTCTTTATCAGCGCTGTGAGTTTTCCAGTGATATGCTTTCGGAATACGAAATTCGCCAACGTATTGGTTTTAATTATTCACTCATTGGCGGCATCCTGCAGTGCTGCGTGCGTAACAATATATTGCCAGCCGAAACAAACATTGAGATGATATTAATTGTTTTACACAGTGCTTTTTCCGGGCTGATTAAAAACTGGCTGCTCGATCCGCAACGCTTCGATCTTTATCAGCAGGCGCCTGCGCTGGTGGATAATATAATGGCGGTGGTCTGTGCTGCGCGTTTATCGGGAGGGCCTGCGCTACGGCTGGTGAATTAGTAATGAGTTCTGTTGGCGCAGATAATAAAAAAGGCGCTTCCCCATGCCGAAGAGCGCCTTTTATATCAAGCAAGCAACTGACTAGTATCAGTTCATGCCGTATGTTAATAACCATTGTTTATTGCCGTTCGTGCTTGTTTGTTTAAGCTATTCTAATTGCATGATTTAAAAGCATTTATGGCTCGTTATTGTTTGTGCTTGTTCGTCCTCGTTTGCGGGCTTACACTCTCCCGTGTATCACTCGGTGTATCACTCGTTTTATATGAACTGAGGTTTTATGGCTGGCACAAACAAACTCAGCGACAAAAAATTAAGGGCGTTCTTAGGGACTGCCAGAAGCAAAGAGGAAATGCTAGCGGATGGCGAGGGATTAAGCGTGCGGCTTTTACGTTCTGGCGCTATCAGCTGGATATTTGCTTATCGCTTGGGCGGACGAGGTTCGAAACTGGAACGGTTAACGTTGGGTAGCTACCCGGATATGTCGCTGAAGATGGCCAGAGAAAAGCGCGAGGAGTGCCGATCGTGGTTGGCTGAAGGGAAAAACCCTAAATTCCAGCTTGATATTAAGACGGAGGAAATACTCCGGCCTGTTACCGTTCGCGATGCAATGACGTACTGGTTTAATGAATATGCCATTCATCACCGGGTTAACTGGGAAAGGCATCAGGCACAGGTAGAAAAACATATTTACCCGTATATAGGCGATCTGCCTCTCTCCCTGTGTGAAACCCGCCATTGGCTCGAATGCTTTGATCGTGCGAAACGTGAAACCCCCTACGCAGCCGGCTACGTTTTCCAGATGTGTAAACAGGCACTCAAATTCTGTCGTGTGCGACGCTACGCCATTAGCAACGCTCTCGACGACCTGACTATTCAGGACGTAGGCAAAAAGCAGGAGAAGGGCGACAGGGTGCACGATATGGGAGAGCTTACCCAAATCTGGTTATCAACGACCGGGAAAATGTATAAGCCGTATTACGCCTCGCTGCTGCGGCTGCTGGTGGTGTTTGGCTGCCGATCTCAGGAGGTCAGGCTATCCACCTGGAAAGAGTGGGATTTGAAAGACTGGATCTGGATAGTACCGAAGGAACACAGCAAAGGCGGTGAAAAAATTATTCGTCCGATCCCTGAAGCTATTCGGCCCTTTGTCGAGGATCTATACAAAGAGCATTCCCATTCTGGGCTATTGCTCGGCGAGGTAAAAAAGCCAGAAGCCGTCAGCCAGTGGGGCAGGGGAATTTATAAAAGGCTGGGCCAAACGGAACCATGGACGCTACACGATTTACGCCGAACCTTTGCCACCACGCTTAACGATATGGGAATTGCTCCGCATGTTGTCGAGCAACTGCTGGGACATGTGCTGGGCGGTGTAATGGCGATTTACAATCGGAGCCAGTATTTACCGGAAAAACTGGACGCATTAAATAAATGGATGGAGCGCCTTGAACTTATCTCTGGTGAACATTCTAATGTTACTATTTTGAAGGTTGCAAAATGAAAAGAATTTCTAGCACAAAAGAGTTACCAAAAGAATTTGATTTAAATAAATATGAAATGTTAAATGACCTGTCGGACAAGGATTTATTTAGACAAGTAAATCTTAGGGCTGAATTATATGATGATGCTAAAAACTCAAGAATAAAATGGGATTACGACTGTACAACATATTACTTAGAGTATGGTGGCAGTGTGCCAATGGCATTTGGTGAAACAGACCCATTCAATGAGATTAAATCTGATGCCCCACCAGAATATTATGAATGGATGAAAGGCGGGAAGGAGTATTATGATAAATATATGGAGAACTGTAATAAATCTATGCAAGTAAGCACTGGATATGGGATAGGTTATTTATCAAGAGAAATGGTAATGTATCTATCTAAGATGGACGACTGTGAGGGGCCAAGGGCGGGTATGCCTATCGTCATGGATGATGAAGAGTTTCATGCTAGGTTAAATGAACAATCAGACCCGGCTGTAGATGGTACTTTACGGGCTAGGTTAAACGACTCTGTAACGCTGGTGGCGGGTGAAACTAACTCCTTATTTTTATCTATTGACGTAAGTGTCCCAGACGATATTTTGTTATCTGAGTTTAAGCGTTTGATTCCCACCTGGCGCGAAGAGTTAAACGTAGAGAAGAGTCACTCTATTAACTCTTCATGGGCTGTTATTCGGAAGAAAATAATTGAATATAAAGTCCTTCCGTATTTGGACTTAACTATATGGGCTAATGCCAATAACATTACAATTCCTCACGGGGTTATGGCTGTAGCTCTTTTTCCTTATGGGGAACGAGACCTTTTTTCAATAGCTCAAACAATTAAGCCGTTTCTAGAGTCTTTAATGGTGTCTGAGTCCTTAGAGAAAATCAGACAGGAAATATCTAAAGAATAAATGCATTCTGATTTCCTCTGGTGGGAAAATAGATAACTCTCTGCCGTCGCAGCAATAACATAATCGCTAAAGAATGCTCTCGAACCGTAATGAACGAGGGCATTCTTTTATGATCACTACTAATCATTCATATCATTCCTCTGATCGTACTATCCGTGAGCCAGAGTGTCGTCAGATTACTGGGCTTTGTCGCACGACGCGCTACATGATGGAGAAAGAAGGAAAATTCCCGGCGCGCCGTAAGCTGGGTGGTCGCGCAATTGGCTGGCTGTTGTCCGAGGTTACTGCCTGGCAACAAAGTTGCAGAAAAGCAGCATAAGGGGCGGGATATGGCACATAAAACAAAGGCGGCCATGCCGGGCCGCCAATGCAATAACACTAAACATATTCAGGATACCAGGCTTGCTGCTGGTGGTCAAAGAATGAGCCAGCGCAATTCTGCGCCCGCTGATTTTATTAAGTTTTTTTCTTCGTCTTTGGCGCGGTTAGGGGGTATGTCCAAGAACCGCGACACCCCCTTTGGGTCTACGAACTTTTCCGCATACCAGCAGGGTACGGCGATGGCGTATACCCCTCAGCCTTTCGGCTCGATGCCTCTTGATTGCAACTCTTTACGGAGAATTCGTTTTATCCAGGTTGCCAGCGATGAATCGCCGTCCTGCTTTGCCATTTCCTCAAGTTGTGCGCGAAATTCTTCTGGTAAGCGCATTTGGTACTGTGGCGATCTCTTTTCTAGCTGTGTTGACATGGTCGTTACCGAGGCCTATTATCATTTACATGGTAACGACCATTGTAATTACAGTTGCCACAAAAGACAACGCCCCGTAGTGCTGAGAACACATACAGGGCGTCTAACCAAAACGTTATACGAGGTAACGAATATGGCTGATCAACAGCATACCCAAACTCACCCAAAATTTACATGGCTCTTTCTGGCAACCCCTAAGAGCCATCCAGACTGTTCGCCGGTAGTTCTGCGTTTTGATACTGATACTGAGGAGAATGCCCGCGCCGCTTTCCCCGGCTGGGAAATGGTATTCGCCGCCAAAATTCGGGCAGAAGCACCATGCCGGGTCGCGTTCTTTGATTACAACACCCGTCGCGGTTGGGCTTTTGATAGCGCCTCAGACAGAGAGGTGGTTGGCCATGATTAATACATACCGCACTAAAAGCGATCTTCTGACATTGGCTCAAGAGATCGCCGCGCTTCTGTCATGTGCTTCTTATTTGGCAACGATCAGAGGGGATGAAGAGCGTATCCATGTAATGAGTTTAACTGGTCTTGCTTATCGGCTTGCTGATGAACTGGCAAGTGAGCTGGATATCTCGGATCTCGACCAGATTAAGTCTTGCAAGGATGGCGGCCAATGATCAGCAACGTGAAATTTAATGAGCTGGCTGGTCGCGTTGAACAGCTGGTGGGCAAGGTGGAAGAACTGGAAAACCGTATCAAGGCGCTGGCAGATAGTCAGGGCGGTGAGATCCCTCCCGGTATGACTCCTGTCGCTACGCTGGCGGCTGAGTATGGCATTTCTACCAAAAAAGCGGAGGAACTGGCGAAAAATACGGGCGTTATGTTGGTTAAGCTGAAATCAGGTGGCTTTATTGTGCCTGATGAGAAATTCAGGGAAGCGGCCCGACTGGTTCTCCGTAGCGCAAAACGAAAATACGGTTCGGCCTACTGGTTTCATCCGCTGATAGGCAAATTCCAAATGAGCGGAGGGATCCCGAAATGACAGATGCAGTAATGACAGTTGAGACGGTATCGGACGCTTTGTTTAGCTGTTCATACCTGTGGGCGCATGGCCGGAACTACAACCGTACGGATCTGGAAAAGGCAATCCACCAGCATAATGACCCGACAACGCGCTATGGCAAGCTGGCGGTACGCTTAAAACAAATTGCTGAAATGCCATATGAGGCTCTATGTGATGCCGGCTATATCGATACCGATCGTAAACAGATGATAATCGCCCGTCGTTCTGTGCTGGTGGATGAAATCGGCGAAGAAGAAATGAATCTCTGGCTGGCCGACACCCAGCTCATACAGCGCGTATTCCCGGATGCCACCGTTGATAAAAAACGCTCAAAGCTACCACTTACACGCGGTTCAGAGGGCTACAACATCCGTCAGGACTATGTGATTAAACATATACTCCCGGCACAGTCACTGTGCAGCATTTACGGCCCCAGCGGTTCGTATAAAAGCTTTTTGGCTGTTTCATGGGCCTGCCATATTGCAGCTGGCGCTTCATGGTCTGGTAAGAAGGTTGAACGTGGCGCTGTGCTTTACGTGGTTGGCGAAGGCGGTGTAGGCGTTCCACGTAGGATCAAAGCTTGGGAACAGGTACATGGCCAGCAGGTTGATAGCCTCTGGCTTGTTAACCGTCCCGTCTTCCCGGTGCGTGAATCTGAGGTGTCCGAAGTCATTCTGGCAGCCAGGCAGATTACAGCGGAGTGTGATATGCCTGTGCGGTTGGTGGTTATTGATACTCTGGCGCGTTGCTTTGGTGGTAATGACGAAAATGATGCTCGCGATATGGGGGCATTTATTGAAGGTTGTGACGTTATCAAGCAGAAAACAGGCGCCACGGTGCTGGTGGTTCACCACTCCGGTAAAGATGAGGCTAAGGGAGCGCGTGGTTCCAGTTCGTTCCGGGCTGCGCTTGACGCTGAGTTTAATGTGAAGCGAGAAGGAGAAGGGCAGGCCCTTATCCTGTCATGCACCAAGATGAAGGATGCCGAGGAACCAGAACGTAAAGCCTATGACCTTCGCACCACCGAACTGTTCATAGATGAAGACGGGGAAATGGTGTGTTCGCTGGTAGTTCATGATGCGTCTCGTGAGGCTAAGGAGGTTGATCCTGAACTTGCAGGCGTGGAGAAACTTACCGATAACCATATGGCGCTGTGGCAGGCAATAAGAAGCCGAATAGCACGGGGCGAACCCTGTAACAGGGCGGTTATTCGTGATGATCTGAAAGCCACTGGCATTAACACCAAACATTTTACTCGCTGGCTTCAGAAACTGATTGATGATGGTCTGGTTATTCAGGACGCCGATTTGCTGACAGTTAAATCGCTGAGAGAAGTGGGTAACTAAGTGGGGCGCTGGTGGGGAAGGTGGGGAGCAACACCCCTAATTCCCCACTTTGCGCCCATATACACGGACCAAGTGGGGAAAACTGCGCTAACCCGCGTCACAACTGGCCTTGCGGGCATTTATTAAAATGAGGGTGGGGAGCAAGTGGGGAGGGTGTAAAGTGGGGAATAAGTGGGTATAGGAATGCTTGCCGACAGTTGTGGCAAGCATTTGGGATTTAATCATTATTATGCAGCTTACTTTATGAACTCTTTTTTTATTTTTGGATCGAGCATCTCACTCTGTGGGATAGGAACGCCTAGAGCAATTTTAACTTCTTGCATTGCATAGGCATTTAAAATCGCTTGATTCTTAAGGACGCCAGTGTAGCCGTTTGATAAATATATCAATTTCGTGGTTGCTTCATTAATATCCTTGATTTTAGGTAGACCAAAGATGAAAGCTAAATATTGATAACATGGAATCAAGTGGGTCGCTGAATGTAGCATGGAAGAATGCTGCCTCATAACTTTGCATACCTCAACCATCTCCAAATCATCAGGGCCTTTGGGATTTGCTAGCTTATTAGCATAGAAAACTAGATCGTAGATTATCTTAGACCTTTCTTTTTTAAAGTCATTTATCGGCTCAATTATTAACTTTACAACTATTTGTCCGATAACAAAAACCAAAACACCTGAAAAAACCGTTATGAATACAGACATTTTACTCTCCTGCCTATGGTGTTATTCCCTATTCAATATAAAGCACATCTAACTCAACTTTTAGTAGTAATTAGGTTGTGTGCTAACGGCATGATGCGGAGGCTTTGGCGTGTCATACAATGATTAATCTTTTTTTCTAATTAAAATAATTTTACTTACCACTTTTATCGATCAATAATTGCAAATGTATCATCAATCACGATAAGGCTAAGAAGATGGCAGAACGAAGCAATAAGCAGCACGATAAAGGCGGTACGGTTCATATCGATGCTGAAACTATGAAGAAAATTGAGGGCTACCAGGCGTTCATTCGCAAAAATCACCCTGAAATGCCTGTACCCACTAAAGGTCAGATTGTGCGCAGCAGCGTCAACTACTGGCATCACCAGACGCTTGGGGGGTGGGTATGAAATGCTGGTACACCATCAAAGCAGCCAGCGATGCCACCAGCGCCAATATCAGTATTTACGAGGAGATCGGCGGCTGGGGCATCACTGCTCAGCAGTTCTCTGAGGATCTGAAAGCCCTGGGCGATATTTCACATATCAGACTTCACATCCACTCACCCGGCGGTGACGTATTCGACGGCATCGCTATCTACAACCTCCTGAATAAACACCCGGCAAAAATCACGGTGTATATCGATGGGCTGGCAGCTTCTATGGCATCCGTTATTGCAATGGCGGGTGATCGTATCGTCATGCCGGAAAATGCCCTCATGATGATTCACAAGCCGTGGGGCATTTCCGGTGGAAATGCCAATGACATGCGTGACTATGCCGAGTTGCTGGACAAGGTGGAAAACGTCCTGATCCCCGCCTACGCACGTAAAACAGGTAAGTCTGCTGAGGTGCTGGCGTCTCTGCTGGAGGAGGAGACCTGGATGGATGGTAGAGAATGTGTGGCGCAGGGATTTGCGGATGAGTTACTGCCGGCCGTCAGTGCGATGGCTCGCATCGAATCAAAACGAATTGAGGATTTTGAACATATGCCCGAAAACATCAAAGGGATGATTACCCAGCCTAAAGGCTCTACTGGTTCAGTTGTGCCGGAACAGAACCGTATCAACGGTATTAAAGATTTGTTTGCCATGTTTGGCGGCAAGCATGATGCGCTGAAAATGCAGTGCCTGGAAGATGCCGACTGTACACCGGATAAAGCAAAAGACCTGCTGCTGGCCGAAATAGGGCGAAATGCCACACCATCCAACAAAAACTCTTTTTCCCATGTTTATGTGGGCAACGGTAACATCGTGGGTGACGGTATTCGACAGGGGTTAAATGCCCGTCTGGGCCATGAACGCGCGGAGCGTGGAAACCCATATGCAATGATGAGCCTGTTTGAAATGGCTCAGGCATCGCTGGTGGAGCGTGGCATCAGCATCAGCGGATTTGGCAACCGCTCACAGATTGTGAATCTGGCCTTTACGCACAGTACCAGCGACTTTTCCCAAATCCTTGCTGGTGGGGCTGAAAAGTCCGTACTCACAGGCTGGCAGAACAGCGGTGAGACTTTCCAGCGGTGGACTAAAAAAGGTTCCCTGTCTAACTTCCATGAAGCAAAACGTGTGGGCCTGAATGGCTTTTCTGAGCTGAAAAAGGTTCCTGAGGGAGCTGAATACAAATATGTCACTACCAGTGACAGCGGCGTACCCATCGCTCTTGCGACCTATGGCAATATCTTTTCTATTACCCGCCAGGCCATTATCAATGATGACCTGAGTCAGCTGACAACTATCCCACAGGCTATGGGGCGTGCTGCTGCGCGTACTGTAGGAAATCTGGTCTATCTGAAACTGACGACGAACAGCAAGTTTACAGACGGTAAGCCGCTGTTCCATGCCGACCATAAAAACCTCATTGCTAAAGGGATGGATACCGAGGGGCTCAATGAAGCCCGTAAGTCTATGCGCTTGCAGCAGGATGCGAACGGCGACCCTATCAACGTTATTCCTGCCTACATTCTTGTGCCGGCGGCGCTGGAAGGGCTGGCAAACCGCGCTGTGCTGTCCACATCTTCTCTGTTCCCTGTTGATCAGGACGGCACGCTGAACCAGAACCCCGGCATCATCAACGTGGTGAAAGATATGGCGCAGGTGGTGGTTGAGCCGCGTCTGGACAAGGCCAACAACAAGGAATGGTATGTAACCGCAGCACAAGGCACAGATACCATTGAGGTGGCTTACCTGGACGGTATGGACGTTCCTTATCTGGAACAGCAGGAAGGCTTCACCGTTGATGGTATCGCCTGGAAGGTGCGCATCGATGCAGGTGTGGCCGCTCTGGACTACCGCGGGCTGGTTAAGTCGAGTGGGGCATAAGAGCCGGGGTGGCCACGGCTGCCCGTTTCTCGTGGGTCCTCCCGGCGGGGTGGTCTTCCACGGGGCGGCGCGCTCGCGGGAAACGGCTGGTTTTTGAATTCCATAGTCATCATCATCATTTGCTAACTGATTGATTTTAAATACATGAAAATCTTAAAAAGTGGCAATGATGATGGTTTGTATGTTTTTTGTTCATCATCATCGGGGGAGAATGATGAAAACAATACGGCTGACAATTACTGAACTGGCCGACGTCACCGGGATTCACCGGCAAACGGTATCAAAGCGCTTACAGGATATTCCACCTGAGTCGGGCAGTAGCTGTAAGAGAAAGTATTACGACCTGAAATTAGCATTGGCGGCAATTTACTCTAACGGAGAAATACAGAATGCAAAGTAAAGAAGTGATGACCCGTATTGAGCTTAGTGGTGTACTGGCTAAAACGTTCGGCCGTGTTCACCACCGAGTAATCAGAACGACTCAGGAAGCTGGCGTAGCATTAGCGGCGACAATTCCGGGATTTGAGCGCTTCATGATTAATAGCAAAGACAAGGGACTGACCTTTGCTGTTTTCAGGGGGAAGACAAATATTGGCGCCGATGATTTGGGTTATCCGGTAACGGGTGAGGTCATTCGCATTGTCCCGGTTATTGCTGGCAGCAAAAAAGCTGGTTTGTTCCAGACAATAATGGGGGCCGTGCTCGTTGCCGCAGGGGCTATTGCAACCTTTGTTTTTGATCAGCCATGGGGTGTTAACCTGATGGTTGCTGGTGGCTCTATGATGGCTGGCGGTGTTATCCAGATGCTTTCCCCTCAGCCCGGAGGCTTAGCCCGTAAAGAGTCCCCCGACAATAAAGCCAGCTACGCCTTTGGCGGTGTCACTAATACAGCCTCGCAGGGCTACCCGGTAGGGCTTCTATACGGCAAACGCCGAATTGGTGGCGCAATTATTTCTGCTGGTATTTATGTGGAGGATGAGCTTTGACAAATCAGGCGAGGCTCTGGCCGGAAGGTGAGGTATTTACCCGTGAAGTGTTGATACCGACAAAGGACGGTGCTTTACCCATTGAGGTGACTTATGTTGTCCCTCCGTTCGAGGTCGTCGTTGCTCTGTGGCAGAACAAGGAACATGAAAAAACGTATCCGCTTTTTCGTCAGTTTATTCAGGGCTGGAGCCTGGAACAAAATCTCACCGATAACGTGCTTAAAGCCTTTTTGAGAGCTTACCCGGGAACCGCAAATAAAATTATGCATGGCTGGCAGGAACATATGCAAAGCGCACTAACGGAAAATGCGCATCTTTTTGCTGTGCAGAGCCAGACCCTTAACTGAGGCAGAGGGACGAATGTTAAAACATGAAACTCTGATAGCTGCAATTGAGGCCGCTGCGGAGCTGCGTGGATTTAGTCTTAATGGGCAGGAACGGCTGGTTGTCCGCACCTGTATTGATACTGCAATGGCAGATAAAGCACGACACAATAGGCGGATGGCGGCCAGTACTTTCCACTGGCAGAAACCTATTTTGCTAAGATAGGGTATTCATATTAGATAAAAAAAGTTCAGAAACGCCTTGTGGAATTCTTTGATTTTAACCATACATATGTAGGGGATTTCACTCAGAAGGGTAATATCGATGGCCGGACAATTAGATGATGCAGCAAAACAGATTTTAGGCACATTGTTAGCTGATTTCAGTGATCGAGGATTGACCGCACAGGACTTAAAAAAGGGGTATGAAGGACCGAATATTGAAGCCCTTGCTACTGCTGTATGTAGTGTGGCTGATTTTACCTCTGTTGATTTTGAGGTTGCATTCGGTGATTTAGAAAAAGCTAAAATGATAAAAACAGGCCCAATGGCGATGTATGATAACGACAGAAGAAATAGTGCCGTTTTCATAATGGGATCCTATAGCAAGCGTGAATTCGTTTATTTAACAGAAGCGGGGTATAAGGAATCGCGTAAAATGCCAAATCGCCCACAACGTGTTCAGCGTATAGTCAATAATCTGACCATTACAGGCGGTCATTTCAGCAATACGCAACTAGGGCAAGGAGAAGCTGTTTCTCAGACCCAAGCCATCACAACTAGTTCTGATACCGAAATAGTTGCAAAGCTGATCTCCATCCTTGAAAGCCAGGGCCAAGTAGTTAACAACGATCAACGTTCAGACATTGAAGCAGCTGTCGCAGCTGCTAATGAAGGAGATGGTAAAGAAGCCAAATCTTTGCTGGCTAAGGTTTGCGGTCCAGTCTGGGAATCAGTACAACCGGTTATGTGGCCGATTGTGGGTGAGCTGGTCAAGAAAAGCCTTGGACTTTGATATTGATAATATTCTTCATGAGGCCGCGTTAGCGGCCTTTTTCATGTCTGCTGTGCAAACAGTAAAAAACGTAGTGTTTGTGCATTAATGTTCATCGTTGTTCACGCGTACGTGTATCACTAGGTATATCACAAGCAATAAAAAAGGCGCTTCCCCATGCCGAAGAGCGCCTTTTTAATCAACAAGTTAACTGATTAGTATCAGT
>OGJK01003172.1_pt1 | contig 11570 bp, 8 predicted proteins | sample 1571961 | NCBI WGS metagenome assembly OGJK01 (sample SAMEA2582120, study PRJEB24529) | metagenome | biome: Human gut stool | place: China | collected 2011 | reverse complement strand
TTCATCTTCTGTAAAATTTTCCCACAAAAACTTATAAAAATTATTTTCTAATCCCTCTATCTTTCCACAAATGTCTTCATATGCACTTTTTCCATTTTTAGTCAATTCTACATAGATATCTTTTTTATTTCCTTCCTCTTGGTATGTTTTTATATAATTGAGAGAAATTAATTTTTTTATAACTTTACTGGTATATCCCTTACTATTTTTTATTTTTTTAGATAATTGAGTTATATTTATTTTATCAGTAGAACCTATACAATAAATATAGTTATAATCAGTTAAATTCAAATCATTATTCAATTTCTCTTTCAAGATATTAGTATATTTTTCATTGGCATAAATAAACTCTTGCATTTCTAGATAAATTTCAGGAATATAACTTGCTCCTTTATCAGTTTTTAAGAAATCTTTATAAAACTCCTTACTATCTTCTATTAAATTAAAAAATTTTTTTATAACTTTATTTGAAATTTTTTACACCCTCTTTCCATTTCTGATAGTTTCTTAGGAAACATTATATATTCTTTTCCTTTATTTTTCAAGGTTTTTCTAACAATTTAATGTGACTGTTTTATTTATGTATTGTTTCATAGGCAACTATTTTATTTAGTTCATTTTATGATGTTAAGTCCACTTTTGATATATTGACTTATAATTTAGAGTTAGGTATACTTATTGTGTAAACATAAAACTTATAGGAGGAATAATTTTATGAAAAAAGGATTTTCTATCTTACAAAGAGTAGGTAGAGCTTTTATGCTTCCAATAGCTGTATTACCAATGGCAGGTATACTTTTGGGAGTAGGAGGAGCTTTCACTTCAAAAGCTGTTATTGATACATATCATCTTACATTTTTAGAACCAGGAACTGTATTAAATAAAATACTTGTTTTATTTTCTAACTCAGGTTCATTTGTTTTTGCAAATCTTTCAGTTATATTTGCTGTTGGAGTTGCTATTGGACTTGCTAATCAAAATAAAGAAACAGCAGCTTTATCTGGACTATTAGGATTTTTACTTTTCCATACTGTAATTGGAACTGTTTTAGGATTTATGGGGTATACTGCTGATACTACAACTGTTCAAGCTTTTATGGATGCAGGTTTTTCTTATGATGTAGCAGTAGGTAAAGCAGCACTATATACTAAAGAACTTGGTATTTTTACATTGCAAACTGGTGTTCTTGGTGGTATTATTTGTGGTTGTGTTTCAGCTATGATTACTAATAAATTTTCTAACAAGACATTACCAGATTATCTTGCTTTTTTTAGTGGAAATAGATTAGTTCCAGTATTGACAATGGTATTCTTTATTCCATTAGGAGTAATTGTTCCTTTCATTTGGCCTGCAATATTTGCTGGAGTTGTTAAAGCTGGAGCAGCTTTTACAGCTATGGGACCTATTGGAACTTTCCTTTATGGATTTACTGCTAGACTTTTAAATGTATTTGGACTTCATCACGCTGTATACCCCCTATTCTGGTATACAGAGTTAGGTGGAACTATGGAAGTAGCTGGGCAACTAGTTGCTGGTGGTCAAAGAATTTTCTTTGCTCAGCTTGCTGATCCTACAGTTGTTCATTATTCAGCAGATGCTACAAGAACAATGACAGGTGGATTTTTACCTATGATGTTTGGATTACCAGCAGCAGCATTTGCTATGTATAGATGTGCTGATGCAAGTAATAAAGCAAAAGTAAAAGGAATTTTAGCCTCAGCTGCTCTTACAGCTTTTTTAACAGGTATTACAGAACCTCTAGAGTTTACTTTCCTATTTGTTGCTCCACCTCTTTATGTTATTCATGCATTTTTAGAGGGAGTAGCTTATGGACTTATGCACTTCTTAAATGTTGCTGTAGGAATTACTTTCTCAAGAGGAATAATAGATTTCACTTTCTTTGGATTATTACAAGGAATGGCTAAAACTTCATATCAATGGATTTTAATAATTGGTCCATTTTATTCTATCCTTTACTACTTTATTTTTAAGTTTATGATAGAAAAATTCAATTATAGTACTCCAGGAAGAAATGAAGCTGAAGCTAAACTTTACACTAGAAAAGATTATCAAGGAAATAGTGGTGATGATTTAACTGATGAAATAGTTGAAGCTCTTGGTGGAGTTGAAAATATAAAGGGAATAGATGCTTGTATTACAAGACTTAGAGTCACTGTAAAAGATAGTTCAAAGGTTGCTCCTGATTCTAGATGGAAGGAATTAAAATCTCAAGGAGTAATTAGAAGTGGTGAAGGAATTCAAATAATTTATGGAACTCAAGCCGAAATTTATAAGAATAAAATAATAAAAAAATATGGACTATAATAATAATTTTTAGGGGAGGACTTGTGAAAATAAGAAATTATTTACTAGCTTTTGTTCTAGGTTCAACACTGGCTTTTGCTAAGGATATAAATTTTGATGTAGTGGGAGAAGTTTTTGATTATGGCCCTCAAACTACAAAAATTATACTAAAATTTGATGAACAAATTAATCCTAAGACTTTAGATACACAAACTTTCAAAGTTTTAACACAAGATTTAAAAGATAGAAATATAACAACTATAGACTTCATTGATCACAATAATGTTATCCTAAACTTGGAACATGGTCAAAATATCAAAGATGCAAATTTATTATATTGGGATGATCAAAAATTTTCAAATGTAGTTATTCCTACAAATTATACTCTAATACAAACTAAAGATATGACACTAGAAAATGGAAAAACTATAAAAAAAGATACATATAAATATTATATGAAATCTTTAAAAATTAAAGATGTAGATAAATTTACTGCTGGTGAAATGTATGGTTTAAAATACAGAGATTTTAAACCTCAAAAAGATGGTAATAAACATCCTCTAATCATTTGGTTACATGGTGCTGGTGAAGGTGGAGATAGTAATATTACTCAAATATTGGGAAATCGTGGAGGAGTAGCTTTTGTTGAAGAGGATGCTCAAAAAATATTTGATACTCCTTATGTCTTAGCTCCTCAAACTCCTACATTTTGGATGAAATCATTTTTTGTAGGTAAAAGAGAGTTAGTTGGAGAAAAGGATTATACTCCAGATTTAGTAAATTTAATAAAAACTTATATTAGGGAAAATCCAGAAATAGATAAAAATAGAATATATATTGGTGGTTGTTCTATGGGTGGGTATCAAACTTTTAAGACATTAGTTTATGCCCCAGACCTGTTTGCTGCTGCCTTCATTACTTGTCCAGCTTATATGCCAAGTACAGAAGAATTAAATACAGTAAAAGATACCCCTATCTGGTTAGTTCATGCTTCAGATGATACTACTGTCCCTGTATCAAATTCAAGAGAGTCTTTTAAATATCTAAAGAGTATAGGTGCAGATGTAGTTTACACAGAATATAAAGATGTTGTTATTGATGGAAATAAATATGATCCACATGGTTCTTACTTCTATACACTACATAACTCTCCTATCAATGACAATGGAATCAATATTTTCCAATGGATTGCTTCTAAAAAGAGATATTAACTAAAAATTAATTAACTTTATAAAAATACACCAGATATTTTTGATATCAGGTGTATTTTTTATGTTTAAAGTAGTAAATAAACCTTTGAAATCATTGACATTAATAAAAATATCTTTTATACTATCTTTAGCTAACAAAATAAAGGAGTGGTTAAAATATGAGAAAAAAATTTTTATTGGCAACATCCTTAGTACTATCTGGAACTATCATTTTAAGTGGATGTTCTAAAGATGAGCCCACAACAAAGCAGGAAAAAAATCAGGAAATAACATTTATGATTCCAGACTGGGGAGTGCCACCACAGAATATGTTAGCAGAGTTTGAAAAAGAAACAGGAATTAAAGTAAATGTAGAAACAGTTTCTTGGGATGATATGAGAAATAAAATTGCAATAGCAGCAAGTGGAAATAAAGCAGCTGCTGATGTTTTTGAAGTAGATTGGTCTTGGATAGGAGAGTTTGAAAAAGCTAAATGGTTAGAGCCTATCGAACTTTCACAAGAAGATATCAATGATATTCCAAGTATTTCAACATTTATTGTAAATGGTCAAGTATTAGCAGTACCTTATGCAAATGATTTTCGTATAGGATATTATAATAAAGTGATATATGAACAAGTAGGTTTAGATGAACCTCAAACTTGGAATGATGTAATGGCAGATATGGAAATATTAAAAGAAAAAAACATTTTAAAATATCCATATACATTCCCATTAAATGCTAATGAAGCAACTACAACATCATTTATTTGGCTCACTTACCTAAGAGATGGTAAGGTTTTCAATGATGATGGAACATTAAATAGAGAAAATGCTCTAACAACTTTAAATTTCATAAATGATATGCTTAAGAAGGGGCTTATTAACCCTGCTAACCTAACATTAAATGGGTTAGATAGCTATAGACAAATTTTAAGTAAGGATGCTGCCTTTATGATAGGACCTACATCTTTCATAGCAAGAGCTGTTGACCCAGCTCAATCTAAAGCTATTGGTGAAATTGAAGTTATTCTTCCACCTGGTAAAGATGGAAAAACTACACAAACTATGGCTTTAACAGAAGCAGTAGGAGTATCTTCTCTATCTGAAAATAAAGAAGCAGCAAAAGAGTTTGTTAAATGGTATACTTCTCAAGATACACAAAGAGCTTTCTTTAAAGAGATCAGTGCTATTCCAACAAGAACTTCTGTTTTAAATGCTGTTATAGATGCGGGAGAGATTAAAAATCCTGGAGCTATGAAAGAAACTTCTGTTCTAGTAAAATCTCCTTTCCCTAATGGAGTACCAGCTTATTATGCAGAAATGAGTAGTTCTATTTATAATGCTATTAATAGTATGGCTAGTGGAAATATTACTCCTGAAGAAGCAGTTAACCAAATTGATGTAAAAATAAAGGAGCTTCTTAAAAATTAATGAGTAGAAAAGATAAAATATTTCCCTACATTTTAGTACTGCCAGGGATTTTTATAGTAATTACGACAATACTATATCCAATACTACTTACCTTAATATATAGTTTACAATTTTACAAGTTAACTAAGCCCTATGATAAAAAAATTATAGGGCTTCAAAACTATATTGAAATATTTAGAGACTTAGATTTTTATAGCTCTCTTATAAACACAAGTATAATTGTAGTCATTGTTTTAATTATTGGAGTAATATTTAGTTTTATAATAGCTCTAATTCTGAATAGAGAGGGAAAAATTAGTAATTTTCTTACAGCTATTGCTATTATCCCTTGGGCTCTCCCTCCAGTTGTAAATGGAGTTATTTGGAAGTTTATGTTTTATCCAGAATTTGGATTAATTAATAAAGTTCTTTATTATTTTGGAGTGGTAGATGGTGCTATACTTTGGTTAAATAATAGATATATCTCTTTAATAATTTTTGGAATAATACTTTCTTGGAGAGTAATACCATTTTGCAGTATTTTAATTTTAGCAAATATAAAAGCTATACCAGATGATATTTTTGAAGCAGCAGAAGTAGATGGTGCTTCAACATTTTATAAAATAAAAGATATACTAATTCCAATACTTAAACCTACATTTTTAATTGTAATAATTAATTTAATCTTAGCTAGTATAAATATTTTTGATGAAGTAGTAGCTCTTGTAGGATTTAGAAAATTAGGAGAACCTTTTATGTTATATAATTATAAGCAGACTTTTTCTTTTCTAAATATAGGTTATGGAAGTGCTATCTCTTATACATTAACACTTATTTTAGGAGTAATAGGTCTTATCTATATAAAATTTTTAAAAAGGGAGAAAAATGATGAAGAAAGATAAAAATAATCTTATTTATTATATTGCTGTTTTCCTCTTTTTAATCTTTATACTAGTTCCAATAATTTGGTGTTTTATTATAAGTATTAGTTTTGAAAAAGATATTTTTAATGATAAATTAGTTTTCTTCCCTAAGAGTATCAATTTTTCAAATTATTTAAAATTACTAAATCCGAAAGTAAAAGAGGGAAGTAATTTTTTACTTGCTATGAAAAACTCTCTTTTTACTAGTGCAATAACTATTATTATAGGTACACCTCTAGCAGTTATGAGCGGATACGCTTTTGCTAGATTTAGAAAAATAAAAGGAATTAAAATATTTATGACAATTCTTTTATCAACTATGGTTATTCCATTTTTTACTACAATAATTCCACTCTATACTTTATTTTCAAAATTAAATCTTTTAAATAGTATAGGATGGTTAGCAATAATTTATGTTTCATCTTTTCTTCCACTTGTAACTTGGATAACTATGAACTATTTTAAAGAGTTTCCAATAGAGATAGAAGAGATGGCATTAATTGATGGATGCACAAGATTTCAAGTCATACTAAAAATATTACTTCCAAATGTTTACCCTATAATCATTACTGGAATGTTAATCATATTTTTAAGAGCTTGGAGTCAATACCAGTTACCTTTAATATTAGCAGCTTCAAGAGATGTAAAGCCTCTTACTGTTCTCTTAGCTGAGTTTTCATCAAAGGATTTAATATTGTATGGACAGATAGCAGCAGCAGGTATTTTAACACTACTACCTCCTATGATATTTTCATTTGTCTTTAGAAAATATTTAATATCAGGATTGACTAAAGGAATATCATAGGATTTGACATAAGGAGGAATTTTGTTTTTTATAGGAATAGATATTGGGTCTACAGCAGCAAAAGTAGTTGTTATGGATTCTGAAAAGATAATAGAAAAATTTACTCTACCAACTGGTTGGAGTTGTGTAGAAACTTCTGATAATATTTTAAAAAAATTAGAGGATATGGGATATATAAAAGAGGATACAAAAATAGTAGGAACTGGATATGGAAGAGTTTCAATCCCTTTTGCACATAAAACTATTACAGAGATAACTTGTCATGGATTAGGAGCTTATTACCTTTTTAAACAAGATTGTACTGTTATAGATATAGGTGGACAAGATACAAAAATAATTACTTTGCAAGATGGAATGGTAGCAGATTTTATCATGAATGACAAATGTTCTGCTGGAACAGGAAGATTTTTAGAAGTTATGGGAAATATATTAGGAGTAAAAATCAATGATTTAATAGAACTTTCTAAAAATGGTAAGGACACTAAAATTACATCTATGTGTACAGTTTTTGCTGAATCAGAAGTAATAAGTTTAATTGGACGTGGTGAAAGTAGAGAAAATATAGCCTATGGTGTTGTAAATTCTGTTATTGAGAGAGTAAGTTCATTATGTAGGAAACATGCTAAAAATTCATTATTTTTCTTAACAGGTGGACTATGTTCAAATGAATATATTTTAGAATTATTGAGTAGCTCCTTAAAAGGAGAAGTCTATTCAGACACAGAACTAGCTAGATATGCTGGTGCTATTGGTGCAGCATTAACAGCTAAAAAAATTAAAAATAGATAGTTTAAAAGAAAGGAACAGATATGAATAATTTACCGAAAGACTTTGAAATTTTTTCTGATGCTAGAAGACAAGGATTTTTAAAAGCTAAAGAGATAAAAGATAGAGGAGAAAATATGGTCGGAGTATTCTGTACTTATACTCCTAAAGAAGTTATTTATGCAGCAGGAGCTCATCCAGTTTCACTTTGTGCTTCAAATGATGAAACTATACCAGAAGCTGAAAAACATCTTCCTAAAAATTTATGCCCTCTAATTAAAGCAAGTTATGGTTTTGCCTTAACTGATAAATGTCCATATATGTATTTTTCAGATTTGGTTGTAGGTGAAACAACTTGTGATGGAAAAAAGAAAATGTATGAACTTCTTGGAGAAATTAAAGATACTCATATAATGAATCTTCCAAATATGAAAAATGAAGAATCACTTGAGCTTTGGAAAAAAGAGATTGAAAAGCTTATCACTAAATTAGAAAATAAATTTAATGTAGAGATTACAGAAGAAAAATTAAAAGAGAATATCAAATTTTGTAATGAGGAGAGAAAAATTCTAAAAGAGTTTTATTCTTTAGGAAAATTAGTTCCCCCACCAATTTCAGGATATGAAATTTATAAAGTTTTAGAAGGAGCAAATTTTACCTTTGATAAAAAAGAACAAAATGAGAGATTAACTAAGATGATAGAACATTTAAAAGAAGTACATAAAAATAATGAAGGACCTATCTCTAAAAATGCTCCAAGAATTTTAATAACAGGTTGTCCTATAGGTGGAGTATATGAAAAAGTTGTTAAACCTTTAGAAGAGTTAGGTGGAGTTGTTGTTGCTTTTGAAAATTGTAGTGGTATAAAAAATTTAGAGGAATTAGTTGATGAAAGTGAAACTCCTATAACTGCACTTGCTAAAAAATATTTAAATATTCCTTGTTCAGTAATGAGTCCAAATAAAGGAAGAGAAGAGATTTTAAAAAATCTAATAGATGAGTACCAAATAGATGGAGTAGTTGAAGTAGTATTACAAGCTTGTCACACATATGCAGTAGAAAGTTATAATATTAGAAAAATTGTTACTAAAGATAAAGAGATTCCATATATAGCTTTAGAAACTGACTATTCACAAACTGATTTTGGTCAAATAAAAATAAGAATGGAAGCTTTCTTAGAATTATTAGGATAGGGAAAACAAAAAATCCAGAAAGATTTTTCTCTCTGGATTTTTTTATCTAACCTCTACAAATTCCTTGCTCTTTTGCTAACTTTTCAACTGCACTTGCTACAGCTTCTGCTACTCTCTTATCAAAAGCATCTGGTATTATATAATCTTTTCTTAATTCTTCTGGTTTTATTAAAGAAGCTAACCCTTCTGCTGCTGCTATTTTCATTTCTTCAGTTATCTTTTTAGATTTAGCTCTCAATGCTCCCTTAAATAATCCTGGAAAAACTAGTACATTGTTTATTTGGTTAGGATAATCTGACCTTCCTGTTCCTACTATTGCTGCTCCTGCTTCTAGTGCATCCTCTGGCATAATTTCAGGAGTAGGATTTGCCATAGCAAATACTATTGCATCTCTATTCATACTTCTTACCATATCTTTAGATAATAAGTTTGGTGCTGACACTCCCACAAACACATCTGCCCCTACTATTGCTTCAGCAAGTCCTCCAGATATATCTTGAGAATTTGTAATCTCAGCTAACTCTTTTTTAGAGAAATCATATTTATCTTTATCACTTCTTCTTAAGATTCCTACTCTATCAACAGCTATTACCTCTTTAGCTCCTAATTTTTTTATAAGTTTTATAATAGAACTTCCTGCTGCTCCTGCTCCATTTACAACTACTTTTATATCTTCAACTTTTTTATTTACGACTTTTAAAGCATTAATAAGACCAGCTGCTACAACTATTGCAGTACCATGTTGATCATCATGGAATACTGGAATATCTAATTCCTCTTTTAATCTTGTTTCTATCTCTATACATCTAGGAGCTGAAATATCCTCTAAATTTATTCCACCAAGCCCTGGAGCAATTAATTTTACTGTTCTAATTATCTCTTCAGTGTCTTTAGTATCTAAGCATATAGGAATTGCATCTACATCTCCAAACTCTTTAAATAATACACATTTTCCTTCCATTACAGGTAAAGCTGCTTCTGGTCCTATATCCCCTAATCCTAATACTGCTGTTCCATCAGTTACTACTGCTACTAAATTTCCCTTTGAAGTATATTTATATACATCTTCTTTATTACCTGCTATTTTTCTACAAGGTTCTGCTACCCCTGGAGAATAAGCTAAACTTAAATCATCTCTATTTTTTACTTTAACTTTAGAAACTACTGATAATTTTCCCTTACTTTTCTCATGTAATTCTAATGATTTTTCATATACATCTGCCATTTTTTTCCTCCAGTTACTATTATTTCTTTCTAGCAATATTATATTCCTTTTCTTTAAATAAGTAAAGTTTTTTGTGTTTTATTTTAGAAGAAAACAACTATTATAGTACATTTATTTTTTGTTTTATTTATTATGAAAATATCTTTTTATCTACTATCATTCCTCCACCTAAAACAAAATCTTTATAATAGATTACAAGATGTTGTCCTGGGGCATTTTGAACATTTTCCTCAAAATATTCAAAATATATTTTTTCATTTTCTACTATGACTTTTCCTTCAGCACCAAAACTAGAAAATCTTGGTCTTCCTATAACTTTTTTCTCTATTATTTTTTCTAATTCAATTGGGGATTTAAAATCAACTAGTTCCACTCTTTTTCTAGCTAATTCTTTATACTCTCCTAAAGTTATCTCATTTTTCTCTGGATTTATAGCAGTTATAAAATATGCTCTTGGAAGTTTTAAATTGAGTCCTCTTCTCTGTCCAATAGTATAGAGTTGATATCCTTCATGTTCTCCCATTATATTTCCATCTCTATCTATAAATTTTCCTCTTTTGATACTATCTCCTAAATTTCTCTTTAAAAAATCTATATATCCTATCTTAGCAAAACATATCCCCTGACTATCTTTTTTATTATGTACCTCTAGTCCAATATTTTCTCCAATCTCTCTTATTTCATTCTTAGTGTATTTAAAAAGGGGGAAAAGAAGTCTTGAAATCTTGTCACTATCTAATCTATATAACATATAGCTTTGGTCTTTTTTACTATCTTTTGCTTTCTTTAAAAGTATCTTATCAAACTCTTCATTATATTCTGTAGAGCAATAATGTCCAGTTGCTACATAGTAAGCTTTCTCCTCATCTGCTATGTCAAAAAGTATTTTCATCTTAACTCTCTCATCACAAATTACACAAGGAGAAGGAGTTATTCCTTTAGAATACCCATCTAAAAAATTATTAACTACCTCTTTTTGAAAAATATCCTCAATATCTATAACCCTATGCTTTATATTAAAAAAATTAGCTACTTTTTTAGCTGAATCTATCTCTTCTTTTAAACTTTCCTCTTTCTTATGATTCAAAGTAACTCCTATTACTTCATATCCTTGTTTTTGAAGTAGATATACAGAAATTGAAGAGTCTACTCCTCCACTCATTCCTAATACAACTTTTTTTCTATTCATTAATCATCTCCTATTTTTTATATGAATCTCTCCAATATTAAACAGTTTCTCTTCTCCATCTATCTCAACTTTTAATCTTCCATCATAGACTATATCTTTAGCTATTCCACTTCCTAATGATTCTCCATATTTTATTATCTCTATCTCTTTTCCTTTTAAATAGTTATATGAGTTTATCTCCTTTAATACATATTCCCAATTTTCAGAGAAATATTTTTTAAACTCATTTATTATACAAAAAATTATATCCTCAGTAGAGTAAAATTTTCCTGTTATATTTTTTAATGATGTAGCTTTATCTTGAGCATAGCCAAAATTATCATTATTAACATTAACTCCTATACCTATTATAAAGAAATCTCTTATTTTTTCCACTAAGATACCACATATTTTTTTATCTTGTAGATAAATATCATTAGTCCATTTAAATTTATAATCTAAGTTCTCTATTTTCTTTAATCCACCCAATACTGATATTCCAGCTATTAATGGTAATCTCATATACTCTTCTAAAGAGATATTTTTATCTTCTTGAAGAGCAAATGAAAAAATTGCCATTCCCTC
>OGJK01003169.1_pt1 | contig 11580 bp, 10 predicted proteins | sample 1571961 | NCBI WGS metagenome assembly OGJK01 (sample SAMEA2582120, study PRJEB24529) | metagenome | biome: Human gut stool | place: China | collected 2011 | reverse complement strand
CCCTATATCTTGAATCATAAATGTTGAGATTAAGGGTAGTATCAAGAGACTTTCATACAAATGTATGGGAGTCTCTTTTTTGTATCAATGAACATTCGTACATAATAATTATTATTCGTAATATACTGTCCGTTTTTGCGTTTATTAAATATATAGTTCGGAATATAACGAACGATTATAAAAACTAATATAATTATTATTCGAAAAATGATTGACCGATACAAATTGGTCTGATACAATTTAGATACAGATAAGGAGGCGTTATCATGAAGAGACATATGAACCTAACATCCGTTACTATTATGACTATTTCTGCTAACGCTATCAGTGTGTAAACTCGGCCTTTTTAGGTCGAGTTTTTTTATTAAGGAGGAACAATGAAGGTTGGCATTATCATGGGCAGTAAATCTGACCTAGACACGATGAAAAAAGCATCTGCTATATTAGATGAATTCAATATTCCTTATGAAATGGTGATCGCTTCTGCGCATCGTACACCAGAGGCTGTTAAGTCTTTTGTGGAACGCCTTGAAGCAGAAGAGGCTATCGCTTTTATCGCAGGTGCAGGCGCTGCAGCCCATCTACCTGGAGTGGTGGCAAGTTTTACAACCGTACCTGTTATCGGTATCCCTCTTAATGCAACAGCATTAAAGGGCATTGATTCCCTTTTGGCAATCGTACAAATGCCGTCTGGTATGCCAGTAGCAACAATGGCCGTAGATGGTGCAAAAAATGCTGCATTATTTGCAGTACAAATCGGAGCTACTTTCAACAAGGAACTAAAAGAAAAATATGTTGCCTATCGCAAAGATATGGCTGACAAGGTTTTAGCAGATAATGCTGCATTACAAGCAGAATTAAATAAATAATTATTACATAGGAGGATTACTATCATGGCTAATATCGATTTGGAAAAATTAACACTTTTATACGAAGGCAAAGCAAAACAAGTGTATCAAACAGATGACAAGGAAACATATATTGTTCACTACAAAGATGATGCCACTGCATTTAATGGTGAAAAACATGATACTATCCTTGGTAAAGGCGTATTGAATAATAAAATTTCCTCATTCTTCTTTGAATTATTGAAAAAAGAAGGCGTTCCAACACATTTCGTTCGTCGTGAAGATGACCGTAACCAAACAGTATTGACGTTGAACATTGTTCCTCTAGAAGTTATCGTTCGTAATATTGCTGCTGGTTCTATGGCTAAACGTTTTGGCATTGAAGAAGGTACGCCTCTTAAACATCCAATTCTTGAATTCTGCTACAAAAATGATGAACTTGGCGACCCATTTGCCAACGAATCTCAAATCACAGCTCTTGGCTGGGCTACGCAAGAACAATTGGATAGAATTTCCGAAATTACTATGAAGGTTAACGATATCCTTAAAAACTTCTTGGCTACTAAGAATGTAACATTAGTCGATTTTAAACTTGAATTTGGTACACATAATGGAGAAGTATTGCTTGGTGACGAAATTTCTCCTGATACATGCCGTTTCTGGGATGCTACAACAGGTGAAAAACTCGACAAAGACCGTTTCCGTCGAGACCTTGGTAATATTGAAGAAGCGTACAAAGAAATGTTATTCCGTCTTACTGGCGAACGCGCCTAAGGGGGCACAATGAACTACGATCCTGTTTTTGATAAATGGCATGAAGAGTGTGGTGTATTCGGTGTCTATGATAGAACCGTTGATGTAGCACGCTATGTATATTGGGGACTATTTGCGCTCCAACACCGTGGTCAAGAAAGCGCGGGCATTGCCGTTACCGATGGTCATGATGTAGAACTAAAAAAAGGTATGGGCTTGTTGACTGAGGCCATTAAAGAACTACCATCCTTACCAAGCCATATGGGGACTGGTCATGTGCGGTACTCTACAACAGGTTCCAATAATCCACGCAATATCCAACCGTTAGTAATTCATTACCAAGGCGGTCAAATTGCGGTAGCTCACAATGGTAATTTAACGAATGCTTTAGCCATTCGTAAACGCCTTGAAGCGGATGGTTCCATTTTCCAAACGACAATGGATTCTGAGGTTATCGTAAACCTCATTGCTCGCTCTAAAGCTGAGACTCAAGAGGAACGCATTGCTGATGCAGCCCGTCAAATTGAAGGAGCCTTTTCTCTTGTTATTACTACGAACGATTCCTTGGTAGGTGTCCGTGATCCCCAAGGCTTTAGACCTCTTTGTTTAGGTAAAACGGCTAATGGCTATGTCCTTTCTAGTGAAAGCTGTGCCTTAGATGCTATAAAAGCCGAGTTTATTCGTCACATCGATCCAGGCGAAATGGTAATTATCGACGACTCTGGTGTACGTAGTGTTATCTATGCAGAACCAGAGAAAATTGACAAAAAGCTTTGTGTTTTTGAATATATCTACTTTGCCCGTGGCGATAGCCATATCGATGGTCAATCGGTATATCAATCTCGTCTTAATATGGGGCGTGAATTATATAACGAAACTAAATACGATGCAGATATCGTCATGTCTATTCCTGACTCTGGCACTACAGCTGCACTAGGCTATGCTCGTGCATCGGGCATACCATTTGCAGAAGGCTTAGTGAAAAACCGATATAGCGGTCGTACCTTTATCAAGCCAAATCAAGAGGAGCGGGAATTAGCTGTTCGTATGAAGCTTAATGCACTGCCCCACATAGTAGGGGGCAAACGGATTGTCCTTATCGATGATTCTATCGTACGCGGTACTACGAGTGGTATTATCGTTAAAATGCTAAAGGAAGCGGGCGCTAAAGAGGTTTACATGTGTGTAAGCTCTCCATCCATTGAGTATTCCTGTCACTATGGTATTGATACGTCGGTGCGTAAAGAGCTAATTGCTGCCACACATACAGTAGATGAAATAAAAGATTATATTCATGCTGACAAATTACATTATTTATCTCGTGAAGGCTTGTGTCGTGCTGTATCTGATATAGCGCCTAATGACTTATGTTTTGCTTGCTTTAATGGTGATTACAGTGTAGAGGTTCCTGCGGAACAAGAGGAAGGGGTCAAATATGTGCTCGAATAAAACTAGTTTAACCTATCGCGATGCAGGCGTTGATATCGATGCAGGTAATCGCGCAGTAGAATTGATGAAAGAATCCGTAAAACGCACCTATACACCTGGTGTTGTAGGTGATTTAGGTGGTTTTGGGGGCCTTTATTCCTTAGCTGGTCACTCTATGTCTGACCCTATGCTCGTATCTGGTACGGATGGGGTAGGCACTAAATTGCGCCTCGCTATCATGATGGATAAACATGATACTATTGGTCAAGACTGCGTAGCTATGAGTGTTAACGATATTCTTGTGCAAGGTGCAACGCCTTTATTCTTCCTCGATTACATTGCAGTTGGTAAACTTGATCCTGTGAAAGTAGCAGATATTGTGCGCGGTGTGGCTGAGGCTTGTGAAGAATCTGGATGCGCTTTGTTAGGTGGAGAAACTGCTGAAATGGCGGGATTCTACGATAACGATGATTACGATGTGGCTGGTTTTGCCGTTGGTATCGTAGATCGTCCTAAATTGATTACTGGTGAAAGTATCAAGGCAGGAGACGTTATTCTTGGGTTACCATCTTCTGGGGTTCATTCTAATGGTTTCTCGTTAGTTCGTAAAATTGTATTTGATCACAAGGGTTTCTCCATTGGTCAAGATATTCCTGAATTTGGAAAAACACTGGGAGAAGAATTATTAACGCCAACACGCTTATACCCTAAAGCTGTATTGCCGTTGATTAAAGAAAGCCTACTTAAAGGTATGGTTCATATTACGGGCGGCGGTTTCTATGAAAATATTCCTCGCGTCTTACCTACGGGAGTAACAGCAGAGATCGATTGTGATACATGGCCTCGCCTTCCAGTTTTTGAAAAGCTACAAGAATGGGGCAATGTAGATTGGCATGAAATGTATCGTACTTTCAATATGGGTATCGGCATGATTCTCATCGTGGATGCAGCTGATGTAGATAAGGTAAAAGCAAATCTTGAAAGTCGAAATGAAGCGGTATATGAAATTGGTCGCATTGTTGCCGGTGATGGCCCAGTTGTTGTAAAAGGGGCGGTATTTAATGACTAGTTCCACATCTAAAAAGCGTCTAGCTTTATTTGCAAGCGGTAGAGGCTCCAATGGGGAAGCCCTCTATAAAGCCATGCAAGAAGGATATATTAATGGTGAGTTTGTAGTTATCATTACAGATCACGGTGATGCAGGGATTGTTGAACGTTCTAAACCTTGGAATATTCCACTCATTGTCATCGAGCGTAGCGACTATGATTCTAAAACTAGCTTTGAACAAGCCCAGTTAGATGCGTTAGAGCCCTATAAGGTAGAGGGTATCGTTTTAGCAGGGTATATGCGCATTGTAGGAACTCAACTTATTGAACGATATGAGCATAAGATATTAAATATTCATCCTGCTTTGCTACCATCGTTTCCAGGTCTTCATGGACACCAACAAGCCATCGATGCGGGCGTAAAGGTAACTGGTTGTACGGTACACTTTGTTGATGCCGGAATGGATACAGGTCCTATTATCATGCAGAATACAGTTCCTCTATTACCAGACGATACAGAAGATACCTTGAGTGATAGATTATTGCCTATTGAACATAAAACATATAAAGAGGCATTACGACTATTTTGTGAAGATAAGCTCACTATAAAAGGTAGAGTTGTTTATATTGAAGATTGATATGCGAAAGCAAATGGAGAGGTTACATGATTAAAAATGCACTACTAAGTGTTTCTGATAAAACGGGGATTGTAGACTTTGCGAAAGGCTTAGCTAATTTAGGTGTAACCATCTATTCTACAGGTGGTACGTTTAAGGCGATTACCGATGCAGGCATTTCTGCAAAGGCTGTTGAGTCTTTAACGGGTTTTCCAGAAATGATGGATGGCCGAGTAAAAACTTTACATCCAAAGGTACATGGAGGTATTTTAGCTATTCGCGATAATACGGAACATCAACAAGCTATGGCTGATCATGGTATTGAGCCAATTGATCTTGTGGTGGTCAATCTTTACCCATTCCGTGAAACCATTGCAAAACCAAATGTATCCTTGGAGGAAGCTATTGAAAATATCGATATCGGTGGCCCTACGATGGTTCGTTCTGCAGCTAAGAATCATGCTTACGTAGGTATCGTAGTAAATCCAAATCATTACGATGAAATCTTGGAGATGCTCAAAGAACGTGGTGAATTGACTAAGGAATATCGCTTTGGTCTTGCCAAAGAAGCCTTTGCTCATACAGCGGCTTACGATGTGGCTATCGCTAATTATATGAGTGGAATCTTGAATGAAGGTCCTACACCTCCTGAATATTTGAGCGCTTATGAAAAGGTAACAAATCTTCGATATGGTGAAAATCCGCATCAACAAGCGGCATTTTACAAAGAAATTGGTACAGCTCATGGTATGGGAGCGCTCAAACAATTACATGGTAAAGAGCTTTCTTATAACAATATTGTAGATATGGAAGCGGCTTGGAACATGGTGTGGGAATTTACAGACCCCGCGGCATGTATCATTAAACATACAAACCCTTGTGGTGCCGCTACTGCAGCTACATTACATGATGCCTATGTAAATGCTTACGAAGCAGATTCCGTATCTGCCTTTGGTGGTATCGTTGCTTTAAACCGTGAAGTAGATGCAGCTACTGCGGAAGAAATGAGTAAGATTTTCTTAGAAGTTATTATGGCGCCAACTTTCACAAAAGAAGCATTAGAAATCCTTGAAGCAAAGAAAAATATTCGCCTCATCGAGCTATCTAAGCCGGAATCTGGCCAAGTGACAGTGAAAAAGGTGTCAGGTGGTTTATTAGTGCAAACAGAAGACGATCTCGTAGAAGACCACGCCAATTATAAAGTTGTTACGAAGGTACAACCGACAGAGGAACAATGGAAAGCCCTTGAATTTGCATGGAAACTCGTAAAACATGTAAAGTCCAATGCTATTTTGATTTCTAATGAAAAGCGTACCCTTGGAGTTGGGGCCGGTCAAATGAATCGCGTAGGCTCTGCTAAAATTGCCCTTGAACAAGCCGGGGAAGCCGCAAAAGGTGCTGTTTTGGCATCTGATGCATTCTTCCCGTTTGGCGATACCGTAGAAACAGCGGCAAAACATGGCATTGCAGCTATTATTCAACCAGGTGGCTCTATTCGCGATGAAGAATCCATCAAAGCGGCTGACGAAGCGGGTATTGCCATGGTATTTACAAATATTCGTCACTTTAAACATTAACTGGTTAAGAACTGTTAGCGGATTGTTAAACACTATTAGGGTAAAATATCTATTGTACGACCAAGAAGTATTGATGCTTGGCGTGGTCCCGTTATGTGTTTATATTATTATGAACTTGATGGCGTTTAGGCGCCGATGGAGGACTTATGAAAGTATGTGTAATCGGTAACGGCGGCCGCGAACATGCATTGGCATGGCGATTGTCCATCAGCCCTAGCGTAACAAAGGTATATGCCATTCCTGGTAGTGCGGCCATGTCAGATTGTGCAGAGCTAGTCGGCATTGATTGGCAGCAAAGCGACCACTTAATACGTTTTTTGAAAGATAATCATGTTGATTTGGTCGTTGTCGGTCCTGAGGCACCTCTTGTAGCAGGACTAGCAGATGAATTGAATAAAGCGGGGATTCCTGTCTTTGGTCCATCTAAAGCAGCTGCTCAACTAGAGGGCTCAAAGGTATTTGCCAAAGACCTTATGAAAAAATATAACATACCGACTGCTGCCTATGGTGTATTCCACAAGGAGGATGAAGCAAAAGAATTTATCGCTCAAACAGGTGCTCCTATCGTGGTGAAAGCTGACGGTTTGGCAGCCGGTAAGGGCGTTGTAGTAGCAATGACCGTAGAAGAAGCAAATGCAGCTGTAGAAGATATGCTTAGCGGTAATCGCTTTGGTGACGCAGGTAGCACCGTTGTTATCGAAGAATTCATGGAAGGTGAAGAAGCGAGCTTACTTGCCTTTGTAGATGGTAAGACGGTGGTGCCTATGATTGCTTCCCAAGATCATAAACGCATCTTTGATGGTGATAAAGGCCCTAATACTGGCGGTATGGGGACTTATGCACCAGCGCCAGTGCTTACCGATGCATTGCGTGATGAAGCGATGAAAACGATCTTAGAACCTATGGTGGCGGCTATGCAAAAAGAGGGTATGCCTTATGTAGGTTGTCTCTATGCAGGCCTTATGATTACACCTCAAGGTCCTAAGGTTGTAGAATTTAATGCACGCTTTGGCGATCCAGAAACACAAGTTGTACTGCCATTATTAGAAGGTGATTTAGGTCAAATCATGATGGCCTGTGCTACAGGTACATTACAACCTAATATGGTGAAATGGAAAGACTCTTCTGCTGCCTGTGTCATTCTCGCTTCAAAAGGCTATCCAGAAACCTCGTCTAAATGTGATGTCATCTTAGGTGAACTTGTACAATATGATACATCCATCATTTTCCATTCTGGTACGAAGTTAGAAGGTGACCATTATGTCACGAATGGTGGTCGCGTTCTTGGCGTTGTGGGACTGGGTAAGGATTTGCGAACCGCTTTAGACCGTGCCTATGAGCGCGTTGACCATATTACATTTAAGGGCATGCAATATCGTAAGGATATTGGTGCAAAAGCTTTCAAATAATACATAATCCCCTATACTATATGCGTATGCATACGGTGTAGGGGATTTTTATTGCCTATAATTTAGTATGTACCCGTGATATAATAATATCGATATACATAGAAACACCAATGTAGATGACATTTGGTGATGTAATAGAGTCTGTTTTCTTTGTAATAGCGATATACCATTATGATTTATAATAAAGAACCGTTACAACTGAATAGTCCTGTAGCCTTTTGGCTTAATTTCCCCAATGAGGAACGTGTTTTTTGGGTGGACCGGCAAAGTAATCGTATTGTTGTAGGCGCTAAACGTCTAGCCACAGTTAAAGATGATGAGGACCGCCATAATTATGCGTATGTATTTTATGGGGATACTTTTTTTGACACATCAAAGGATCCTAAGTGGTCGGGAATGGGGCATGAAATGATTGCGTTCACCCATTACTACATCGTAGAAAATGGAGAAGCCTTTTATTTGCATGCTGGTGAAAGTGTTAGCATCGAAGATATAGAAGTGCCTCATATTCGTCATGATTTCCGTGAAACTAGTGATGATAAAGGCGATTGGGACCGCTTGATGAATGCCATTTCAGATGGCATCGGCCGTGGAGAGATGACAAAGGTGGTCGCATCCCGTGAGGTGCAATTCACAAGTGATACACCGTTTAATGTGGCGAGTATCTTGGCCAATTTGGTTGAGGAAAATCCGAACTGTTTCATCTTTGGCTATGAGAAGGATGGGCGCACCTTTGTAGGGGCCTCTCCTGAAATTTTGGTGCGTCATCGTGGTAGCGAAATCCTTAGTTATGCACTGGCTGGAACCGCGCTAAAGGATGGCCCTAATGCGTGGACTAAGGAACAGTTGCTAAGTGATAAGAAAAATCTCTTTGAACATAATATCGTCCGTGACCGTATCGTGAACACGATGAAGCAAATCACTCCAGACGTTACGGTGGGGGAAACTGGCATTATGGAGCTAGCTCATCTCTATCATTTACGTACCATTATTACTGCAAAAGATAGCACAAAATCTCTCGTAGAATGGGCAAAATTACTACATCCCACACCGGCTCTTGGTGGTGAACCACGAGAGAAGGCGATGGCTCTCTTAGAAACATACGAAGCTCATGAGCGCGGTATGTACGCTGCACCATTTGGTTTTATGAAGGATATGGGGGATGGCATTGTTGTCGTTGCCATTCGTTCTGCCTTGATTATGGATAATATTCTCTATGCCTATGCAGGATGTGGTGTGGTTGCCGATTCTGATGCGGATGAAGAATATATAGAGACTAATAATAAAATGCGTACTATTCTAGATGCATTGTAAATGGTAAAGATTTAGTGCGAAAAAATATGATGAGGAATATATCCTCATCTATATGACGGAGAAATTACATGAATGAATATATCGCCGCCTTGGTGGATGAATTCGCCCAATTAGGCATCACATATGCCGTGTTTAGCCCTGGTTCGCGCTCTACAACGATGGCCATGCTATTTAGGGAACACGGTGCTTTTGAAACCTATATGAATATTGACGAAAGGTCCGCAGGATTTATGGCCTTAGGCATTGCAAAGGTCCATAGAAAGCCTGTAATTCTCGTGTGCACGTCGGGCTCAGCGGTAGCACATTATATGCCAGCTGTACTTGAAGCACAATATAGCGGTGTACCCTTGATTATTTTGTCCGCAGATAGGCCTCACACATTGCAACATGTAGGGGCTCCACAAACGGTAGATCAACAAAAAATATTTGGTACAGCCGTTAATTATTACGAAGAATTGGCAGTACCACAACAGGAGCATTACTATACATATCCGCGCCTAGTAGCTCGTAAGGCTTATATGAAGTCTATGGATATGAAAAAGGGACCTGTGCATATTAATGTACCGCTCTTTGAGCCATTGGTGCCGGAGTTAGATAGGAAACATTTTGAATGTGGCAGGCAACCATTTTCTGTCGTTCCGGCTGCTATTCAGCCAGGTGATGCATGCACTATCTATGACCTCCTTGCGAATAAAAAAGTGCTTATCTTAGCAGGGCCAAGTACGAATCTTGAGGATGCCGATGCCATTCTTGGTCTATCTAATATATTCTATGCGCCAATATTAGGTGATCCATTGTCCAATATGCGTCGTGTTTATGATGAACGAGTCATTACATCTTATGATGCATTGCTTTCACAAGAGGCGTATCGAGATACATTGCGACCAGATTGCATTTTACAGATTGGTCAGATGGTCGTATCTAAACGCGTTCAGCAGTGGGTGGCATCTATGCAACATACAGCAATCATATCTGTTGGCCCAACAATGGACTATACGAACCCTGCAGGAAACACGACACTCTTTGTACAATCGACACCACAAGGTTTGGTTGATGCACTGAATATGGAGATTTCTGAGCTTCATGTAATGGCAAATGAGGTCTATGCAGAAGGTACTGATGAGGATCTCGATACAGCGGATAATGGTTATCTAGCTACGTGGATTCATGCAGACATAGTAGGGCGTAAACAACTCGATACCGTAGCTAAGGAACAAGAGTTGTTTGAAGGATATACGATTCATCTCTTACAAGAATTGTTGCCGAAGAATAGCCAACTTGTGGTTGCCAATAGTATGAGCATTCGAGATATGGATTATTTCTGGGCTGGTAATCGTCACAGTGCTATTATCTATGGTAACCGTGGCGTTAACGGTATTGATGGTACCGTTTCTACCGCCCTTGGCATAGCTACTAATGGTGTTCCGACCGTATTGCTTACGGGGGACTTGACCTTTTTTCACGATTTGAATGGCCTCGCCGTGGCGAAAACGCATCCGTTAAATTTAACCATCATTGTTCACAATAATGATGGGGGTGGCATTTTTGAATATTTGCCGCAAAAGGGAACGCCGCATTTTGATTACTTATTTAGTACCGCACAAGGCCTAGACTATAGTGGTCTTGCGACCCTATATGGTATCGACTTTGTACGTGTGTCGAGCAATGATGAATTGAAAAATGCGTTACAAAACTATGTAGGAACAGCAGGTGTTCACGTCATTGAAATCCCCACATCTAAAGAACGAAGTCGGGAATTACATGCGCTATATACGACGATTCCTACAAACAAGGAGGACCGACTATGAGCCAATATGCTTGCAGTATTATAGATAACTCCCTATACAATCCAACGCTTCGCATGTATGTCGACCTTGGTGAGTATCGCTATGGCTTGACGATTGCCGGTAAGGGGAAACCTCTTGTGTGTTTACATGGTTTTTCTGAGTCTGGTTATACCTGGGATGGCATCGTTGTGCCAGGCTATCAACTTATCCGTATCGATACGATTGGACATGGAGATTCGGATATTCCAGAGGATGAGACTGCCTTTTCTATTCCTACTATGCTCAACGATTTGCATACGGTGATTTCTGCTATGGCTGGTGAAAGCTATTCGCTCATGGGATACTCCATGGGGGCACGATTAGCTTTACTATATGCTCTTGAGTATAGTTCTGAAATTGAAAACCTCATCTTAGAAAGTGGTTCTGTTGGTATTGAATCAGAGGCAGAGCGACAAGCGCGTAAAGAGTCAGATGAACAATTGGCACTAGCTATAGAAGACAATGATGGGCATTGGTTTGCTACTAAATGGTCAGAAATCTCTATTTTTGAAAGCCAAAGCCAGCTTTCACCAGTTGTACAAGATAAATTGTTCCAACGACGAGCACACAATAGTCCCTATGCACTAGCGGCTACGTTGCGAGGTTCGGGTCAAGGGGTCATGCCCTATGTAGGCCATCGATTACAAGAATTATCTATGCCATCTCTATATATTAGTGGCGCACTAGATACAAAATATACTACAATAGGAGAAGAACTGTTTAGTAATGTACCAAACTGTGAACATGTCATCGTCAATGGT
>OGJK01003165.1_pt1 | contig 11589 bp, 15 predicted proteins | sample 1571961 | NCBI WGS metagenome assembly OGJK01 (sample SAMEA2582120, study PRJEB24529) | metagenome | biome: Human gut stool | place: China | collected 2011 | reverse complement strand
GCATCTGGTGCGTACATCTTCCATATTAGGTTATGGAGTAAATTATTAAGGGCCCCATACTTGGACGATAATAAAACACCTTGCCTAATAGACTTAACTTTGTAGCCTACTTTCTTAGATAACTTAGTAAAGTAGGCGTCCTTTAGCACTTTGGCAAAAGTCTTTAGCTCGTTTTTATGTTCGGCCAATCGACAATTTGGAGTTGCTACAAGCCATCGTAAAGGTAGCGACTTTGAGTAAAAGCACGATATGTTAGGTTCGATTTCAGATACTATATCGGCACGAGTACGCTTCTTTTGAACAAGGAATACTTTTCCTTGTTTAAAATCAAAACGCAATATATCAACAAGATGTGGTTTGTATCCAGGGTAAATCGACTGCATATCGTTATCAACGTGTACGGTGTGATAGTCAAATTTAACATCTAATATTGACCCCCTATCAATGATGGACAGATCTATATTTAAAGGAATGTTATCATTACTTGAAACCTCTGCGACACAATCATCATTTATATGAATGAGTTCACCACATTGCGGGCAATAAAACTCATTTGACATATACGGGTCTACGATTCTACCCATCCCCGAGGATACGGAAGGCCACAAGCAGGCAAATGATTGCCCGCAATCCACGTGGTAATGTACAGCAGGTGACCAAGAGTTCACTTGCTTGCGCCGTACTAGGTCATACAGCTTTTTGACTGACAAACTAAATAATACCTTCATAAGGCGCTAACCTCTTTCTTATAACAAATCGTCTAAATCGTCTTCTTCTTCATCAACTATAGGCAATGTTTCTTCCACAGGTTCTTCTTTCTTCTTAGAAGTACGTTTACGTTTTGGTTTTTCTGTCGGTTCTTCTACTGCTGGAGTATCTTCTACCTTTGGAGTTTCCTCAGTCTTAGGGGCCTCTGCTTTCTTGCCGTTTAATACCTTAAGACCCAAATCACAAGCGGCAATACAGCCTTCGCAGTACGCCATAGCGGAGTCTTTACGTTCGCTAGCTGGTGCATCTTTTACGAGTTCATATAAAGCGTCAATCGCTTCGCGTTGTTGTTTAATTTGTTCTTTGTTAATCATAATGACTTCCTCCTAATCTTTCATATAATACGGGTTTTCAAACCCTGCTGCGTTTAATATGAGCCCTTCATTCCAGGGTTCAGGTTCACACATAATATCTATTACTTCATCTAAACTGCCTTCACCTATAGGTGCTTCGATAACCACTTCATCGTGGATATGGGCTACAATCTTGTACCCTGCTTTTGCCAGTCTTAGCATTGCCGCTGCTAAGCAATCTCTTGCTACAGCCTGCACAATGTTTTCGACTAACTTTCCTCCATATGTTTCGACTCTGCCCCAGGTGTTCTTAACCTGATCCATACCGTCATACTCAATCGATTCACTACCAAACCGATTGAGCCCTATTCTAGGCCTTGCGTAGGCTAATCTTCGTCCGGAGGGTAACTCGATAAACATAAACCCTTTTGATTTAAAGAATCGAATATTACCTTGTCTAATTCGTACAGGTTCGCCAGTCTTTACGACTTTCTTGGCTGCATTGTCTGCATCTTTCCAAAATCTCGTAATGCGTGGACTAGCTCGTCTCCAAGCTTCGATGATACCGGGAAGCTCTGATTCTGGAATTTCCCCTTTTGAGTCCATCGATTTCATGGCGCCCACACCGCCGCCATACCCTAGTGCTAATTCGGCTACCTTGCCTTTTTGTCTAAGGTGTCCGTTAACTCCGTGCTTCTCGACTGGTACGTGGAACATGCTTGATGCGGAAGCGCAATAGATGTCGCCACCTTGTGCAAATACATCTTGTCGCCACTGCTCGTGAGCGAGCCAAGCAATTACACGTGCTTCAATAGCACTAAAATCAGCTACTATAAATCGGTGCCCTTCTTCGGCTACAAGAGCCGTACGAATGAGCTGCTTAATTACATCCCCAGGATTTCCATATAGTAGGTCTAGCAACTCTACATCTCTACTTTTAAGTACTTCCCGAGCTGTATCTAAATCTTCTAGGTAGTTACGCGGGAGGTTCTGTAGTTGTACTACACGCCCCGCCCATCGTCCGCTTCTCATAGCGCCGTAAAATTGAAGCATGCCGTGGATACGCCCATCGGAACATACTGCATTTTTCATGGCCAAGTACTTTTTAATTGAAGAGTTGCCCAGGACTTGCCGGTTCTTCAGCACGGTACGTACGTCGGAAGGAATATCCTGTGATAGTAGATTTGATACATCATCCTTTCGCATAGTATCTAATTCATATCCTAGCCTTTCCGTTAGCCACTCTTTTAGCTGCATAGTACTGTTCGGATTTTCTAATCCTGTTAATATCTTGGACGACACGGTAGCTTCTTCCACGATTTCGTCGTTACAAGCAAGAGCGGCATCACCAAGGTCCATATCTACCTTTACGCCTCTCCAATTGATATCTTGATCTAGTAGCCAATACTCATGTTCAATGGCAGGCGGTTTCAATGAAAGCAGGCGTTTACGAATGGCCTTTTCAACCACTACGTCCTGCCGGTTGTATTCAATAAATTCAGCCCATTTGTCGGGCGCATCCTCCGGCATATTCCGTGTTTTGGGATTCGTCTTAGTAGGCTTACGTGGAACAGAAAAGAATTGAATCAATCGTTTACCCCGTGAATCCTTAGCCTCTCCTAATTTCAAAGCCTTGGATACATTATCAAGGCTTGCAGGTAAGCTGCAGTATAACGCTAGCACAGAGGTACATTCCCAATTCGTGTAGTCCGCATCAGGGAAGTACTTTTTTAGGCATAACATTTCAAACGCTGCATTGAACGCTGTCTTTGTAATTTCCTTATTATACAAAGCGTCCACCACCCTTTCGGGCAGTGGATTCTTTGTCATATCAATTACTTCGACAGGTTCGTTATCAAAGCTATAGGCAAAGAGCAGTATTTCAAATGTTGTATCGTCAACATATCGCTGCGCCCCATATTTAATAGGGCAGGCGCAATAGGTTTCCACATCAATACTGAGCTCCATAATTGCCTCCTTAGATTAAATCGTCGTCATCGTCTAGGTCGCCTAAATCGTCGTCGCCGAAGTCATTAGCAGATACATGTACACCGCCAAGTCGTTCGCCATCTTTAACTTTACGGATACCATTTAGACCAAAGCCTACGCCTTTCTTGCCGTTGAAGTTGTAAGCAAAAACGGAAAGTGCAACCTGTGCATATACACCAGAGTAGATTTCTTCTTCGATGTCGAATTGGTCCATCTTGATTTTGTCACGAGTGAATACGATAGGTTGTTTATCGCTATTCGCATTGATGAAGAACTTGCCAGCGTATGTTTCCGGTTGGTCAGCTACTGCTTCGTCAGTATCGCCGTCGCGTAAGTTCAATTTAAGGTATGCTGCTTTACCTTCTACCTTAGCTACTGCTTTCGGATCTGCTTTAAGTTCTTCAATCGCACGTTCAAATGCTTTGATTGTCTTCTTATCTGTTTTATCGATAATGATTTGGGAGCTATATTTTGCTTTGCCGTCGTCGTTTTTACGAGGTTGAGCGATGTTTGCATAGGAAAGTCTTACGATACCAGTTGTTAATTTAGCCATTGTTACGGTCTCCTTATTTCTTAAATGGGTTACAGTCATGTTCAAACCCTATTACTGTATTAAATAATTCTTCTAATTCATCTTCGATGTCGGTTCGCTCAGTATCTAGAGCAATCCACTCTTCGTCATCGTACCAGGGACAGTCAAATTCATTGTCACCTTGATACTTGAGTTCTATTGCATCGCACTTAGCATCAACCGCACAATATCGAACGTGTAAGCTAGTAGCATATGTAATAGTAATTTGGTAAAGCTCGTCGAGGTAGTGCCCTCGCTCATGAAGCTCTTTGGCAATTGCTTTTACAGTTACCATTATTTGCCTACTTCAGCCATTAACTTTTGTACTAATGCTTCGAGTTTAGAGATACGGCTTTGCGCATCTTTGGCTTCAGCGATGTAGTCAGAACCTTTACCGGTTTTGAAAGCTATATTTACGGTGTATTGGTTTTCCGCGCCTAACGTAGCACCGAAGCCTACCATGATACGCTCATTAGGTCTAGCGAATACTCCGAGGGCTACCGCATTACTATTACGGTAGTGGCCATAGCTAACTGCGTAGCTGACCTTATCGTTTCTGTTAAAGTCAAGCGGATGCAAGCCAGCTAATGCTGCAGAACTTGCGCCTAAACGATTGACGCGTTGGTCTGTTGCGTTGATACGATTGTTAATTTCACCAGCCATGTTGTATTGGCGGTTTTCTAAATTAGTGATGCGCGTTTCGTGATTAGCAAATGTGCCTTGAAGTGTGCTGATATCAGACGTATTAGTACGCACCTTTGTGCCTAATGTGTTGATTTCATCGTACGCAGCGTACAATTGGGAGCCGTTGACGGCGTCTAAGCTGTCAGCTTCCACTCTGCCGGCACTCACATTTTGGAGTTGACGGTTATATTGAGCCACACCACTTGCACCTGTGCGAGCTTTGGATCCGAAGGATACGACCGCGCCAGGTTGTTCGCCGGCGAAGATATGACGAGTGCCATTAAGGTCTACACCGTCAACCCCTACCGCATCATCGGTTACGGAGTTCGTACCGACGGCCACCGCGTTGGCACGATCTGCTAAGGTGTTATTACCAAAGGCAACGGCGTCAGTTGCTAGGCTCTTTGCATGTGTGCCGAACACTAATGCACCTTGGCCGTTGCTTTCAGAATTAGAACCAAACACCAATTGTTCCTTATCTGCACCAATCGTATTGTTGTAGCCAACTACGGCGGACTGCCCGCCGGCTACTGTGCCATTGTTAGCACCGATTGCCACAGAGTTTTCACCAGTTACGTTATTAGTACGCCCCAGCGCCACGCTGGATTCACCGGATACGAAAGCACCGTTCCCGATAGCTACACTGTCATAACTAGAAACACGAGCTTGGTTACCGATTGCTACGGTGTACTCCGCCAAGCTTTCGGCGTGAGAACCGAATGCGAAGGAGTTACGACCTGCTGCAGTAGCGTTATTACCACCGGCGAAACCGTTTTCACCAGTAACTGTATTGTTAGTACCAAATGCTAGCGCATTGTTAGCGTTGATGTTATTTTGGAAACCCCATACTGCGGAGCTTGTAGATGTTGCGGAAATAGTATTATCTGTACCGCCTACTGTGTTATTACTAGTTGCGCCAACTACGTTTACTGCTAACGCAGAAATTGCCAGTGCTGTTGTTAATGTTTTATTCATTGTGTTTATACCTCATCATCAAATTCATTCATCATCATCAAATTCATTCATCATTGTTTCAACTGTGTTAATTGCAGGGCGTTTATCGCTGTCCGGAACAAGTGTAGGCTTGCCTTCGGGTTTATCGATATATGCTTCTAGGTATTCAGCGACGCCCTTTTTACCGAGTACCTTTTGTAGGTTAGTGATACCTTCGAGTTCACGTGGCTTAAATATGTCTTCTTCCTTGTAGCCATTATCGAGTAATGTTTTAGCTGCTGCCTCAGGATCCGTGATAGTACGTCTTGATGTACCTTCTACTAATTTGTATCCAGGCCATTGCTTTTCACCTGATAGGGCTTTCTCGTATGCAAAGTCGTAAACACCTTTAATCCATTTCGTGATTAAATCTTTCATCGCCAGGATGTCAGATACTTCGCTGTCCGTGAGTAATTGATTGAGCTTACCGCCATTTTTATAGAATGTAGCAAGGCAAGTATCTGCTAACGCCCGGCAGGTGTGCCGAGCTTTGCAGAAGTTGCAGTAATCGCAAGGCGTACATTCACCCTCACCGTTAAAGGCGCGTTGCGCGATAGGTTTGATATCTTCGCCCCAATCGAGCAGTTCTTCAAGTGCTATTTCATCGGTAGATACACTATCCAGTCTTGGCTGAACGATCGTCATTCGAACGGTTTTAATGTCGTACAAGAACTCGTTCACATCGTAGGCACCTAATGCGTAGAGCCTCATTTGTGTGTTTTCAACGGCACTAACAGGAACGCCTTTACCATATTTCAGGTCGATTACTTCCAGGATGCCATCGGCTACGATTACCATGTCGCCAGTACCAAAGCCTTCAGGTACCCACCTAGAGAAGTCGAGCCTTGCTTCAATCATGGCTTCCGCATCAGATGAACGGGCACGAGCCTCGTTCACCTTTTCTTCACAGATGTCAACATATCGGTTAACGGCTTCTATCATTTCAGCGGAGTAATCATCAAGCTTAGGGGCTTTTTTGCTTTCTAGCTTATGCCGTAGGATTGCTTCTGCCAGGTCGTGTGCTATAGTACCTTCTGCAGCATAGGGCGATTGTTCATCAGGGAACATCGCTTCTAGTCTGGCTGAAGGAGTGCACACCAGCCATCTAGCGCTACTAGATGCGCCCAGTAAAGCGTGTTTCTTAGCCACGACTAGCCACCCATTCCATAATTTGAATACGTTGTTCATCGGTAGCAGATGTTACCTTTTCAGCGCCGATGCTATCTAAGAAGGCTTTAAATTCGCCTTTAGCTTTCGTTTTATCAGAGGCTTTTGCCATTACGTCTTTCACTGCTTCACGAGTTACTTCGAGACTAGGAACTTCCACTTTAGGTTCTTCAGCTTTTGCTGGTTCCGCTTTGGGTTCTTCATTAGGAGCAGGTGCTTCTACTTTAACAGGTTCAGGTTCAGCTTTAGGGGTTTCCTTCTTAACAGGTTTTTCTTCTTTAACAGGAGCGCCTACGATGGATTGGTATAGGTCTTTCACTTCTTGTTCTAATTCAACTGCTGTATCTACTGTAATTTTTAACTCGATCATTGTTTTATTTCCTTTCGGTTTAACGATGTGATATACTTTAAATGGATATTTTTCTATGTGCCCTTTACGCATTGCCGTGCGTGAGGGCATTTTTTTTTGTGTACCCAAGTGCTCGCACTCATCAGGAATGCAGTACTCTTTATTTTGGCACGTTGTACAATCTCGCAATTTAATCACCTCCTTATACACATTTAAGAATCATACGTATCTCTTGACCTACTAGAAGTCTATCCTTGAACGTATCTTGTGTTCGGAAGTCTCCCATATAGACCTCAAGCATTTCTCGATATATTTGGGCCTTAAACGTTTCAGGGGTATCTACTATCTCCCTGAATGGTTTAAGGATTTTAACTGGTGAACCAAAGGTATAATCAATGAAGCCTCGTATCTTCAATTTTGCTTTGATGTTACGAACCTTATCATTCGACCACCCAAGTAATTGCATTACTTCTTCATTCGTTTGTACGCCACTTTCGTTGTAAGCGTTATACAAAATTTCTTGATCTGTCATTTCTGTTTCCTCTGTTTACGGTTTGATGTATTTCTTTGCAGTCATTACATATAAGTAAGGGCTTGCCTGTTAGGTATGACCAATTTGTGTAAGGACTTTTAATCCTTTTATTACAAAAGGAGCAACGCTTATCGTTCATACTCTTTTAACTCCTCTAGCCAATAACCAGTGAGTAGCCAAAGAGTGATACCGAGTAGCCCCTGGCAAAACCCAGTCCATAAATCGATACGGTCTATTTCGATAGAACCTACAGTTCCTACTACTAAAATGGCTGCAATAATACGAATGGCGTAAATGACTTTCATCATACGATGTGCGCCTCCTTAAACGCTTCATTAATCTTCTCTTCCGGCCAGCCTAGTGTGCTGGCCAGGTGAAAGCGGAACCCCTCTTTATCGATGGAGAAGGTTCTCCCTTTTTTGCCTGCTGTTTGCCAGCACTGCGCAAACGGAAATTTATCTCTTGCGATGCATTCCCGAACTGCGGTTAATGTCCACCCTAGGACAGTGGCCATTTGGCTTACAGCAATTGTTTTTGTGATCATCAGTAACTCCTTCCTACCATCGATAAGCAGTGTTTGCTGCCACTATGATGATAAAAATACTAACAGCCGCGGCTAAGCTAAGAGTTAGCACCCAAAGACAGAGGCTTATACGCTTTTGCATTACACTAGTCTCCTTAATTCCAAGATACGTACACATCGGCAATTACATCGACAATGTGTTCAGCATCAGCGAGCATTTCATACTCAATATCTATGATTTTTGGTAGGCCTAACGCCATTGCGATAGCGTTCTTACAATGTATTTCAAATCTTGGTAAAGTCCATCCGTGATTGCCTCGGTTTTTACGTCTTTCACAAGGTATCTCTTGTTCTTCTGCCACCGTGCGAATATATTGAGTTAATAATTCATGCGCGCTAGCTTGTGTCATTAGTTCAAGGAAAGCCACTCGTTCTTCTAATAATCTGATTCGTGTTTCACTGTTCATCTGTTTTACCTCATTTCTGTTTTAGTTATTTTCTATCAAATTTAGGATTGTAGTAGTCAGTTTCCCAGAAATCGTTGGACTCGTCTCGACTAACTCCTAGTGCATCGCAAATATCACCAATCGTTGACAATCGTACCGATTTGCCTGCAAGAGCACGATTTAACGTATCTCTTGAAATCCCCGCCGTCCGGATAAGGTCAGCTTTTGACATATTGAGTTCTTGCATGCGTTCGCGAATCGCTTCGCCGTACATTCTGGTAGTGAATTCTTTCATAACCTATCCTCCTATTTAACGCTAGCAATATTTCGAGATAACTCGAAAGCCTTGCCAAAAAAAATTACACCTTCATCAACTCCGTAGAGTTGTTCTGCAAGTTTTACCTTTGCAAAAGGCATTTTAGAGTTATCAGCTTCCCACTTAGCAAGTGTTTGCGGATGTACCTTTAATAGGTTCGCCGCATCTTTTTGAGTGAGCCCAGCATTAACCCGTGCAGCCTTAAGGGTTAACTTCATTTTTACACCTCCTCGCTTTCTGTGATTTCAGTATAACTCGAATTTACTCGAAATTCAATAGACACAAAATTTAAGTTTGTTTATATTTTCGATAAAAAGTTGATAAAAATTTGAAAAAAATCGAATTTTCTATTGATTTTATCGAAAATACTATATAAAATGTAGTTAAAGAGTTAGATATACATGAGAGGATTTATATTATGGCACGTACTAAAAGAGGTACATTTGATGAAGATATGCGCAAAATTGTAGCGCTTAATTTAGGCCGAGCTCTTCAACAAAAGGGCTGGACAAAATCTATGCTTTCTGAGAAAACGGGTATTAGCGCATCTACCTTATCGGGCTATTTTACCGCAAAGTATAATATCAATGAGGAAAATTTAAAGAAGCTATCTGAGATTCTAGGTGTAGCACCATCCGATATCGATCCTCGAGCAGATGCTTCTAGATACCCTATAACTAGGTCCTACGAAGGCCCTTTCCCTAACCTTATACTAGGTGCAGGGGCCGGGGCACTCAGCTCCGGCGTACTAAACTCAAGCGCACTTGGAGCAGCCGCGGGGGCGGTTGCGGCGATGGGAGCCCCAATAACAGCCACTGTTGCTGCAGGTGCTGCGATAGGAACGGGGATTTATGCGGCATGGAAAGCTCATAGAACTGAACAAAATAAAAAAGAATTAGATAAAGCAATAGAATTTTTAACCGATAAACTCAGTACACCGGAAGAGATAATCAAAGCTCGAAAGGTTGCAGCTGAAGCAGAATACATGACAAAAGTTATTCCGGCATATCTCGAAGCGTGTGATAAAATCTTTTATCTTGAAAAGGAAATTGGAGGTGTAAGCGAAGACTTGGCATTGTGGATTCAGGTATTAAAGGATTCAGTCGAGATGGCTAAAGATTTGAACGAGGAATATAAGAGCGCACTTACTACATTAAAAGATGAATAACAGGGAGATAAAAAATGAAAAAAGTGTTAGTAACAGGGATTTTAATTACTGCTTTATGTATTGCCGGCTGTGGAGGGCCTGTTGATAATATCAAAGATGCTACCGGTTTATCAAAAGAACAGTCCCAGCAAGTACTTACCGAATTACAAAGCGTCGGGGTCACTGAATTCGGTAATGTAAATAAAGTAGCGGGCCAGCAAGGCGTGTATTACATTGTTGATGAGAAGTATGGCCAAACATTCTTCCGCATCAAAAATGATAAAGTTAGTGAAATCGAAAATAGCTTCTCTACCGTTTATAAAAACGGACAAAAGACAGACGACATTAGTAAGGTCTATATTAGTGATCAACAAAAAGCAGCGTATCAAGTAGCCGCTAAAGACGCAGTATCCGCTCGACTAAAATCACCTTCCACGGCTAAATTCGATATAAAGCAGGTCATTCGGTATGATAATAGCGTTACTGTTCGTGGCACAGTTGATGCGCAAAACGGATTTGGTGCAATGGTTCGTGGCATGTTCTTTGTAAAAATCAAAGCCGATACGGGAGAAGTAGATTCGGTCAGCATTAATAATTTATAGCAATCCTTGCACAGCGTGCTATACTATAAGTACCAGTACCCATCCACGCTTCAGGGTTTAACGACTACAGCGCACCAGGATGGGTCTTTTTGTTGAAAAAAGCCAGTCATTATGTGGGTTGCTTCGAATTTGTTGACGTTGACAAAATCGGAAGACAACGCACGATAACTGGCATAAGTTAAAAAGATATTCTACTGTAAAAAAATCCCCCTACCCTGCTATGAGGTAGGAGGCTTTATGATAAAGGAAAAGACCCTCACTTATAAGTGAGGGTCTATGTAGGGGGAAAGATATAATTTTCCTTTAAATTTCTACGAGACGAGTAAGATACTCATGTTGTGTCTCTAAGCATTTGTATAAGATAAGTATATCAACAGGTACAGAAAATGTCAAAAATTATTTATTCAAAAAGAAACAACACCCCAATTTTACAATTACCATCTACTCTATCCTTTAAAAATAAAAATTTAGTTGATTTTAATTCGTATCTTTCTATTTTCGACTGGTCATATAGTGGAGACAAATTAGTAATTGACGGTAGTAAATGCGTTAATGCCAATTATCAGGCTTTATCCCTTTTGATATTGTACATATGGTTCTTAAAATCAAAAGGATGCTATGTCCGACTTTATTGTAATAAGAGTTCCACATTTGGTCAAATGTGGTATCGGCTCGGAGGCCCGGGCTGCTACAATGTTTTAGAAGATAGCAATGAGAATTTCCGATTTATCTATGATAAGCCAATGTTTGCGATTCGGAATCAGTCTATAGATATCCCCTCCGCGCTAGATAAGATTCTAGACTATACCACAAAAATAGATATGGATTTGATCTCTGGTCACGAAGGAACACTAAGATATATTGTATCAGAACTACTTTACAATACATTGGAACATGGTTACAATCCGAACATCCCTTCTTTATTACAGTTTAATTGGTACAAAAATAAAGGACAGCTATCATTTATAATTGCGGACTTAGGTATCGGTATTAAAAGACATCTAGAAAAAACATACCCGGTATTTACTTCTGATATGACTGCCTTAGAAACGGCTATTAAGCCTGAAGTTTCTGGAACTTTTGGCGCGCCAAAGCTACCCTATGAAGGTCAAAATAACGCCGGGATGGGCTTATACCTATCTTCTAATATAGGCAAAACTCTAGAGGCAGATATGTATATTGTCTCCGGACAAGGCTTGTTACATATAT
>OGJK01003161.1_pt1 | contig 11612 bp, 12 predicted proteins | sample 1571961 | NCBI WGS metagenome assembly OGJK01 (sample SAMEA2582120, study PRJEB24529) | metagenome | biome: Human gut stool | place: China | collected 2011 | reverse complement strand
ATCAGTATGACGTCTTTATTATTCAGGGCATGGGCAGCCGCCGCTGGCGCGTGGGCGACAAGCTGCCGATGCGTCAGTTCTGCCCGCATCCGGCGCTGCTGCATGTGGATCCGTTCGAGCCGATTATTGACGAAGATCTGGCTCCGGGCGATATCCTCTACATCCCGCCTGGATTCCCGCACGACGGCTTTACCCATGAAACGGCGCTCAACTACTCCGTCGGCTTCCGCGGGCCGAACGGTCGCGATCTGATCAGCAGCTTCGCCGACTACGCGCTGGAAAACGATCTGGGCGGCGAGCACTACAGCGATCCGGATCTGACCTGTCGCGAACACCCGGGCCGCGTGGAGCAGTACGAGCTCGATCGCGTTCGTCAGATGATGATCGAGATGATTAGCAAGCCGGATGATTTCACAAAATGGTTCGGCAGCTTTGTCTCCACGCCGCGCCACGAGCTGGATATCGCCGCCGCCGAGCCGCCGTACGCGCCGGATGAGGTGCTGGATGCGCTGCAGGGCGGCGAAACGCTGTCTCGCCTGAGCGGGCTGCGCGTGCTGAATATCAACGGCAGCTTCTTCATCAACAGCGAACAGCTGGAGACGGTAGACGCGAAGGCGGCGGATGCGCTGTGCCGCTACACCGAACTCGGCCAGGCCGAGCTGGGCGATGCGCTGAACAACCCGGCGTTTGTTGAAGAGCTCACCGGGCTGATTAACCAGGGATACTGGTACTTCGACGAGTAGTGCAGCCTGTTGCCCGGTGGCGCTGCGCTTACCAGGCATACAACGGCGAGAACGTAGGCCGGGTAAGGCGAAGCCGCCACCCGGCAAAAACTACTCCTCCATCGCAATCACAATCGCTTCACCCATCTTCTTCAACGCCTCGCGATGTTTCTCCGTTGGCGGCAGCGCCACGTTGATCCGCAGGCAGTTGCGGTACTTCCCGGAGGCGGAAAACAGCGACCCGGCCGCGGCCTGGATCTTCAGCCGACACAGCTGCTTGCTGACGCACACCATATCCACCTTCTCCGGCAGCTCAACCCACAGCAGGAAGCTGCCCTGCGGGCGCGTGACGCAAATCTCTGCCGGAAAATACTGCCGCACCCAGCAGGTGTAGGTTTCCATATTCTGCTGATAAATCTGGCGCATACGGCGCACGTGGCGATGGTAATGACCGTCGCGAATAAACGCCGCCACCGCCATCTGCGTGCCCGGCACGTTAAACCCGCCCGCGGCGTATTTCATGTGCATCACCCGGTCGTAGTAGCGTCCCGGCACAATCCAGCCGACGCGCAGGCCCGGCGCCACGGTTTTGGTAAACGAGCTGCAGAGGATCACGCGGCCGTCGATATCCATGGAATGAATGGTGCGCGGGCGCGGGTACTCCGCCGCCAGCTCGCCGTAAATATCATCCTCGACAATCACGATATCGTGCCGCTGGGCGAGGGCCAGCACCTGCTTTTTCCGCGCCTCCGGCATGATAAACCCGAGCGGGTTATTGCAGTTGGGCACCAGGATCACCGCCTTGATTGGCCACTGCTCCATTGCCAGCTCTAGCGCTTCGATGCTGATCCCGGTTTCAGAGTCGGTGGGAATTTCAATCGCCTTGATGTCAAACCCGCGCAGCATCTGCATGGTGCCGTGAAACGACGGTGACTCCACCGCCACGATATCCCCCGGTTTACACACCGAGAGCAGGGCGATCGACAGCGCGCCGTGGCAGCCGTTAGTGATCACAATCTCGTTCGCCGCCACGGTAGAGCCGCCGTCCAGCATCAGGCGGGCGATCTGCTCGCGCAGCTCCAGGCGCCCGTCAAGCACGTCATAGCTCAGCATCTCGCCGGGGTTATGCTGCGCGATGCGGCTCATCTCGCGCCACAGGGGCTTCAGGCTCGGCTGGTTAATGTCCGGCGAACCGCCGCCAAAGGAGATCATCTCTTTGTCGGCGCGGGCGTCCAGCAGCATCATCACCTCATCCCACTGGGTAACGTCCACCGGGCGCTGCACCGGGCGCGTCATCGCCGGGACGGGCGGCTGGGCCTTGCGCGGCGAGACAAAATAGCCGGAGCGCGGCTGAGGCGTGATCAGCTGGAGGTTCTCGAGGATCTGATAGGCCTGCTGTATGGTGCTGATGCTCACGCCGTGCTCCTGGCTCAGCGTGCGCACCGACGGCAGACGTTCGCCGCTGCGATACAGCCCTTGTTCAATGCGTTCTGCCAGAAGGTTGGCCAGATGTTGATAGCGCGTCATGCTGTATCCTCTGTTTTCACCATACAGATTATAAAACCAGTACAGATTGCTGCGAAAATTGCCATGCAGATACTGTTTTAGCGGATCTGTATGTTAAACAAAAGTTGTTTTTGCATCTGTATTGCTCAGGCCGATTTCCGGGATGATAACCCCACTGACACAGTGAGGAGAGCATCATGGAATTCTACGAGAATCGTTCAAAACGTCCGTTTATTGTGTTTGTCTGGATCGCAAAAACGCTGCGTAACTGGTATCGCATCAACCGCACCCGCCGCATCCTGAGCCAGATGAGCGACGAGCAGCTCAAGGACGTTGGGTTGTCGCGATATGATGTGTGAGCCTTATCATCGCCCGGTGGCGCTACGCTTACCGGGCCTACGGGATCGAGTAGGCCGGGTAAGGCGAAGCCGCCACCCGGCGATGTTTAGCGCAACAGCGCAAACGTCTGCCGCTTCGGCCTTTCCAGTAAATCCAGCGCCTCCTGATACGACCGCACGTTGTTATAGCCCATCACCAGCCCGTAGCGTTTGCCCGACCCGCGATACCACTCCGAGAGCGCATTGACCTGCAGCTGCTGTTCCTGCCAGCAGCGCGCGATTTCCCGGTCACGGCTTCCTTTGGTCAGGAACGCCACGATATGCATCCCGCCGTCGTTTTGCTCGGTGAAAAACAGATCGCCATATACCTCCTGCAGGGCGGCAATCATCCAGTCGCGGCGGGTCTGATACAGCGCGCGCATCTTTTTCAGGTGACGGAAAAAATGCCCTTCGTTGAGAAACGCGGTGAGGATCTTTTGCGTCAGCACCGGCTGGCCGCTGGTGGTGATGTCCGCGCAGTCGATAAAGGCGCCCACGGTGCGGGCGGGCATCACCACGTAGCCCATGCGCAGCGAGGGCATGATGGTTTTGCTGAAGGTGCCCATAAAAATCACCCGGTCGTGATGGTCGAGGCTTTTCAGCGACGGCAGCACCTTGCGGGTGTAGTGAAACTCGCCGTCGTAGTCGTCTTCGATAATCCACGCCTCGTTCTGGCTGGCCCAGTCGAGCAGCTGCTGTTTACGCGGCAGCGAGAGCGTGACCGCCAGCGGACTCTGGTGCGACGGGGTGACGATGGCAAAACGGGCGTCGCGATGGTGGCGGAGCAGGTAGTCCGTGTCGATGCCGCAGCGATCGACCGGCACCGTGTGCAGGCGCGGCACGATCCGCTTCAGCAGCTGCTGGCCCATAAAATAACCCGGATCCTCAAACACCACCTTGTCGCTGCGGCTGGCGAGGGTGTCGAGGATCAGCCGCAGGCTGCCGCTGTAGCCGCTGGTGATCAGCACCTGTTCAGCGGTGCAGGACAAGCCGCGCGAGATGTTGAGGTAGCTGGCGATGGCCTGGCGCAGCGGATACCAGCCCAGCACCGGCGGGTTGAGCATCTCCTCCTGACGCATGGCCCGCGTCGCCTGGCCCGCCAGCAGCAGCCACTTTTTATACGGGAAGCTGTCGAGGGCGGGGATGCCGGGGCGCAGAAATCCCGCCCGCTCGCGCTGGCTGATGAGCGAGGCCGGAAGCGTACCGGTGGGCTGCTCCGCCGGGGCATGCTTGTCCGGCAGCAGGAGGTCCGGGTTAACCCGCGTGCCGCGCGCCCCCTGGCTCACCAGATACCCTTCACCCGTCAGAATGGCATACGCCGTTTCGACGGTTTTACGCGCCACCTTCAGCTCTTCCGCCAGCACGCGGATGGCAGGCACCTTATCGCCCGGCTTCAGCACGCCGCGCATGATGTTGTCGCGATAGCGGGAATAAATCTCGTGATAGCCCGGCTTCATGTCCTACCTCGTTTCACGATTTTTGTATCTTTTTACTATGTCATGAACGACGTAGATTTGCCTCATCGCATGACACATGCCGCACAAAAAGAGGAAAGACCATGAGCACTCGCGTTAACCACCATAAAGCTACACCTGCCCTCGCCAACGCGCTGTCTGCCCTGAGCATGGAGGTGGCAAAAACCTCCATCGATCCGGCGCTGAAGCACCTGATCGACATTCGCGTGTCGCAGCTGAACGGCTGTACGTTCTGTCTGGATATGCACTCAAAAGAGGCGAAAATCGCCGGCGAGCGCGAGCTGCGCCTGTATCATCTGGCGGCCTGGCGCGAGTCCCCGCTGTTTAGCGCCCGTGAAAAAGCGGCGCTGGCCTTCACCGAAGCGCTAACCCAAATCGGCGTTCACGGTGTCAGCGATGCGCTCTACCGCAGCGTGGCGGAGCACTTCTCGGACGTGGAGATTTCAGAGCTGAACTTCGCCATCGTGGCGATCAACGCCTGGAACCGTCTGGGGATCACCTCCCGCATGGCGCCGGGCTCGCTGGACGCGGCGTACGGGCTGAATAAGGCTAACCTGGAATAATCCCGCGCTCGCGGATCATCGCCACCAGCGCCCGCAACCCCGGCGGGACGTGGCGATGGCCTGGGTAGTACAGGCGCAGCCCGGCAAACGGCTGCGCCCAGTCGTTTAAGACGCTCACCAGCTCCCCGCTTTTCAGCTCGTCCTGAATATAGAGTTCCGGTAAAAATCCCACCCCTAACCCCGCTTTTACGGCGCGGATCGAGGCAAAAAGATCGGACGTCGCAAAGCGCGGCGGCACGGCAAGCGCGTACGTTTCCCCCCGACGGGCCAGCTCCCAGCGGTAGATCCCACCGTGAGCCATACGCATGCCGATCCCCTGATGTGAAAGCAGATCGTCCGGCGTCTCGGGTATGCCGTGACGGGCGAAATAGTCCGGCGTGGCGGTGACGAGCTGGCGGATCTCACCGGTCAGCGGCACGGCGATCATGTCCTGCGGAACGGACTCTTCGAGGCGGATCCCCGCGTCATAGCCTTCGGCGACGATGTCGATCATCCTCGCTTCGCTCACCGTTTCCACGCGCATTTTAGGGTAGCGGATCATGAAGTCGATCAGCAGCTGGTCCAGAAACAGCGTGCCGATATGGTTCGGCACGTTGAGGCGCAGCGTGCCGGCGGGTTCCCCGGTGTCGCTGTGGATCTCTTCCCCGGCGAGACGGATCTCCTGTAGCGCCGGGCCGATACGCGCCACGTAGCGCTGCCCGGCGTCGGTGAGCGCCACGCTGCGGGTGGTGCGGTTGAAAAGTCGCGTCTCAAGGCGGCTCTCCAGCCCGGCGATGGCGTTGCTGACCGCCGTGGCGGACATCCCCAGCTCCTGCGCCGCGCCGCGAAAGCTGCCGCGCCGCACCACCGCCATCACCACTTCCAGCTCTGTCAGACCTGAACGATGCATAGATTATCCTGAAAATCGAAACAACCCTTGCAGCATAGCGTGGATTATCGCAACGGAGAAGCCGTGACAGACTGGTCTCACACAGCCTGAGGAGGTTTATATGCACACCATCGAACAGATCTTTATTAACGGCGAATTTGTTACCCCGCACGGCACCGAGTGGTTTGATTTGTACAACCCGGCGACGGCGCAGGTTATGGGTCAGGTTCGCCTGGCGGATGAGGTTGACGCTGAACGCGCTATCGCGGCCGCAAAAGCGGCGTTTCCGGCATGGTCTCAGACCACAAAGCAGGAACGCATCGCCGCGCTGAAGCGCATGCACGCCGCCGTGGCCGCCCGTCACGACGATCTGCTGGAAGCGGTCATTGAAGAGTACGGCGCGCCCGCCTCGCGCTCGGCGTGGATGGCAAGCTATCCGGCAGAGGTGATTGCTCAGGCCATCGAGGCGCTTGAGGCGTTTGAGTTTGTCACCCCAGCAGGTGCCGCAACGGTGCAGATGACGCCGCTCGGCGTGGCCGGGCTGATTACGCCGTGGAACAGCGATGCAGGGTTTATCTGCGGCAAACTGGCGGCCGCGCTGGCGGCGGGCTGCACGGCGGTCATCAAGCCAAGTGAAATGAGCGCCCTGCAAACGCAGATTGTCACCGAAGCGCTGCGCGACGCCGCGCTGCCGCCGGGCGTGTTTAACATCGTCACCGGACGCGGCGAGACGGTGGGCGAAACGATTAGCCGTCATCCGGACGTGGCAAAAATCTCGTTCACCGGTTCCACGAATACCGGCAAGGCGATCCTGCGCAACGCGGCGGAAAGCTTTAAGCGCGTCACGCTGGAGTTGGGCGGTAAATCGCCGACGATCCTGCTGGATGATGTGGATCTCGAGCAGGCGATCCCGCTGGTGATCCAGGCCGGGTTTATGAACAGCGGGCAGGCGTGCGTGGCCGGGACGCGCATTCTGGTGCCTTACTCGCGCAAGGCGGAGATCGAAACCGCGCTGGCGCAGGCCGTGGCGGCGGTGAAATCCGGCGACCCGCGCAACAGTGCGACAGATGTCGGCCCGATGGTCAGCGAAAAGCAGTGGCTGCGGGTGCAGGGCTATATCCGCAAAGGAATCGAAGAAGGGGCGCGCCTGCTGGCGGGCGGCGAAGGGCGACCGGACGGCACGCGGGACGGCTGGTTCGTGCGTCCGACGCTGTTTGCCGACGTGAACAATCGGATGACCATTGCCCGCGACGAGATTTTCGGCCCGGTGCTGTGCGTCATCCCTTATCAGGACGAGGCGGAGGCGATCGCCATTGCCAACGATACCGAGTACGGCCTGAGCGCGATGGTGCTGGGCGGCGATGTGGACCGCGCACGACGCGTGGCACAGCAGATTGTTTCCGGTCGCGTGCTGGTGAACACCCTGGCTCATGAACCGAAAGCGCCATTTGGTGGCTTCAAACACTCCGGCGTGGGGCGCGAGATGGGCGAGTGGGGAATTCGGGCGTTTATGGAGCCGAGGTCGATGGTGGGCTAAAACCCGCCCGGTGGCGCTGCGCTTACCGGGCCTACATGAACCGTAGGCCGGATAAGCGCAGCGCCATCCGGCACAACGCTTCGCTCCCTGCCGAAGCATTGTATCTCTCCATTCTGCATTCTCTCCCCAACATCACAACGGAGAGAAAACCATGATCGCAGTCCTTTTCGAAGCCAAAGCCGCGCCTGCCCATCAGGCGCGCTATCTTCAGCTTGCCGCAGAGCTTAAGCCGCTGCTGGCGGACATCGACGGCTTTATTGATATCGAACGGTTCCAGAGCCTGACCACCGACGGCAAAATCCTCTCCCTTTCCTGGTGGCGGGATGAAGAGGCCGTCCGCCGCTGGAAGCAGAACGTCTTTCATCAGGCGGCGCAGGCTGAAGGGCGGGAGTCGATTTTTGCGTACTACCGCATTCGGGTAGCGCAGGTCGTGCGGGAATATACCTCTGAAACCGGAGGGCATGCCGATGTATGATATTCATGTCATTTTTCGCGATATCCCAGGTGAACTGGCGCGCTTTGGGCAGCTGCTGGGCCGCAACGGCGTGGGGCTGGAGGGCGGTGGCGTATTTGGTACACATGCCCATTTCCTGGTGGAAGAAGGGGAAAAAGCCCGACGCGTGCTGCTCGACGCCGGGTTTATCGTGCAGGCGGTGCGAAAGCCGGTGATCAGAAAGCTTAAGCAGGAGCGCCCCGGCGAGTTGGGCGAGATCGCAGCGGCGCTGGCGGCGCGCGGTGTGTCTATCCTGACTCAGTACAGCGACCATGCGAATCACCTTATTCTGCTGACGGATGATGATAAGCTGGCCGCAGAGATCACCGAACCCTGGGCGGCCCATGCTTAAGACGAGTTTACCCCCCGATAACAGCGCGATGCTGGAAAAGGCGATTGCCGCGGTGGCGGCTGCCATGGCCGATCCGTCGCGCGTGAAGATGCTCTGTGCGCTAATGGACGGGCGGGCGTGGACGGCCACCGAGCTGAGCGTGGCGGCAGATGTCGCACCGTCGACCGCCAGCGGGCATCTCGCCCGGCTGCTTGAAGGGCAACTGATAACCTGCCTGTCGCAAGGGCGGCATCGCTATTATCGCCTTGCCGGGCACGACGTGGCGGCGCTGGTGGAGCAGATGATGGGGCTCTCCTGGAGCCGCATTACCCCGCCGGAAACCACCGCACCGAAAGCCATGCGTGAAGCCCGGACCTGCTATGACCATCTCGCAGGCGCGGTGGCGGTGCAGATTTATGATTTCATGCAGGCGGAAGGCTGGCTGGAGGCTGACGGTTCAGCGTTGACACTCTATGGCCGGGAGCAGTTCCTGACGCTCGGCATTTCGTTAAGCGCGCATCCGCGCCGGAAGGCCTGCTGCGCCTGCCTTGACTGGAGCGAGCGGCGGTTTCACCTGGGCGGAGAAGCCGGCGCGTTGCTGCTCGATCATCTGGAAAATAAAGGCTGGATCCAGCGGGTAGCGGGGTATCGGGAGGTGATGGTGACGGCGTCGGGGAAAAGTGCCGTCAGGAAGCATTTTAGCCGCTAAACGCCGCTGCGGGCTGGCGCTCTCATTTCCGACGCCGGGTTAATACCCGGCAATATCTATAAGTAGCGCCCTTGAGAAGTTCGAAAGCCTTTCTTCATGTTCGGATGTGATCAAAGTTTCCAGAACAAGCGGTATGCTTGCAGATTTGTTTAAGGCCCACAAAATCGATTTTATTGCGTCAGGTAAACGCACATACCATCATTACAATACTCTGCGCTCAACAATTGCTGGAAGCGGTCTGCAGCAGGTAAAAACAATTGCGAAAAATATCACTTCAAATGATGTAAGGGCTGTTCTCAATCACGTTTATCAACACACAAAAGCGAACCTGGGTAAATCAGATCCGTTCATATATGCATACTCTCTTTTTATTTGGCGTTAAGGACGACAAATCACCGTTGATAGGTAAGCCTGATATTGTGTTTGATATTCCGTTTAACCCAGCATCTGCTATTCCAGTTCTTGATGTAGTTGAAGAAGAAAAATATGTAAGTGAACGTTTTCTTAGTTTCGTTGAACTGGCCCTGTTATTCAAAATAACTGACGAACATTTCTTTAATGCTGACGTTGCTGTACTTATCCAGCTAATCTTTTTTGCGGCGGTCAGCGCCCTTATGAGATTATGGCTCTTTCCAAAAAAATACTATGATAAGAAAAATTGTTCTCTTTCTGTGTCACCATCAATATCAAATAATGGTATCACGTCATTCTTTGTGAAACAGCTATGGAATTATTAGACCTGATCATTTCGCGATATTCAGGCCATGAGTATTTATTTTTCAATCACAATTATGAGGAAAAATAGCTAATTGGGAAAAAGTGGCAACGGGTAAACTGGATAAAGATTCCGTTTCCCTGCAAGATTTATGAATAGCAATCTGCTTGCGGATGATATTAAGAGCTTTTGTGAACGAAATAATATCGATTTATTTATTTCGAGATGTTTCCGTAGAGCTTTTAAAATACTGGCTTGATAATTGAAAATCAAAAAATGAATTCCTGGCAGGATTCAGTATCATGCATTACACGATGTATCATCGGCCCATTACGATAAATATGATTACAATGAAGGAAAGCTGGAAGCGCTTTTAAAATGGGAAAATAAACCGAAACAAATAACATGCAGCAATTAATTTAACATTACATTCATTAGCTTAATCATTTAAAGCCATCTATTTGTACAGATAATATAAAGGTGGCTTTTTTTTACTATTTACAAGAATTGGGAGTATGATCACTTTAAACAAAGCGAAACCTATAAGATGATCAATGTATCAAACCACAGAGAAATATTATGTATTACAGTGAAGATATTATTAGAAAAATAGGAGCCGACAAAGAATTAGCCGTGAGATTAGATAAGGCTGTTGTTGGTGTGAAAGATGGATTTATCGATTATGTTAATAATCTCGGTGATGGTGCAACTAGAGCACTTTATTACACTTCTTGCTTTACAGAAAATTATGAAGATGTTTGCAAACGGCTTTCGATTGAGGATCAGAGGTTTTTACTAGGTCTGTATGAACTTATTAAGCATAGAAATATAATTTTTAAGATGATATCAATTTATGTTCAAACGTTGCTTAAGAATAAAGATGAAAACGAAAGGAATATTATCCTTAGGAAAGTTGTACCACCTACAACACACTATTCTGTTATGCAAGCTTCAAGGGCAGCACTAGTCTATTCTGTTGTTAAATATATTTGCTACGGGAGTAAAATCAATGGAATTATGCGAAGTGCAATGATGAAAAGGATTGGAGGCATTACGTCAGGGGGGCTAATAGCATTAAGTACATACGGTATGGTTCAACATGCTGCTGCTAGTGCTCACAATTTAAAATTTTTTCTGCCACAGTTCTATGATGCTCTTTACACGGAACACCTTGAAATGATGTACTTTTTAATAGAGCCATTAGTTTTAGATGTTGGTTATTTAAATATAGTTACAGCTTCTAATGATGAAATAATTAATGCCTTAAAACGAATGGCTAGCCGATGAATAAGATATTAAAAGAAATATTTAGGCTTATCTTTGATGATTTAATCCTACAACTGAAAACGTACTTAACAATTTTAGTTATAATTTTATTATCATATATACCTGTGAAGTATATTGATAATCCTGCTATTACAATATTCGTAGTCGGAATTATAATTGTTATTGTTCTATACTTTTCATTTTTTTATGAGAGAAGAAAATAAATGTCTATACCAGCACATATGTGGATTACCGATGAAAATAACTCACCTTTAATTGGTGAATGCTTGATGCCTACACGATTGGGTTCAACAGAACTTAAATCGTTCAATCATTCTGTATGGATCCCTACAGATTATAACACTGGAAAACTTACTGGTACGCGCCTACATGTTCCGATTACATTTGAAAAAGAGATAGATCGCCTCACTCCCTATTTGTTCAGGGCGGTATGTAAAGGTGGGATATTTAAAGCAGCTTTGATTAAAATGTACAGAATTAATGAGCCGGGAATAGAAGTAGAATATTTCAATATTAAAATGGAAAATGTAAAGGTTACAAAAATTTCTCCTGTTTTAGTACCATTAGGAGTTGCGGGAAAGCATATGGAAGAAGTTGAAATAAGGTATGAATCTATAGAGTGGATATACTGTGACGGAAATATAAAGTTCAAAGATTCATGGAATGAAAGAGCTGTAGCATAAAGAAAAGGGACTCTGATGAGTCCCTTTTATATTTTATTTCAATACTCCATATATTTGATCAATAATCCAGCCGTAAGTAGTTGCGGGTAAAATCTGCTCTCACAGGGAGAGGGAGAACACCCTTTTTGCAATTCCTGCGCTTTACCCTCTCGTTTCTTGATACTTACCCTGATAACTATTATCTTGATCGCGTGTGACGAGAGGTTTCCCATGAGTGAAGAAGAACTGTTTAGCCGCAGGCCGATGGGCATGCGGATGGCGATGATCGTGCGCCAGTGGCGTGCGGTGATTGACGACGCCATTCTCGATACCGGGTTAACCCAGTCGAGCTGGACGGTGATGATGC
>OGJK01003159.1_pt1 | contig 11617 bp, 10 predicted proteins | sample 1571961 | NCBI WGS metagenome assembly OGJK01 (sample SAMEA2582120, study PRJEB24529) | metagenome | biome: Human gut stool | place: China | collected 2011 | reverse complement strand
AACAAGTCTCTTTAAACGTGGGAGTTAACGCACAAGTACTGACACTGAATAATAGCTGGGCACTGGAGCCTCGGGCCGGAATTAAATGGCAATTTTCACCGAAAAGTTCTTTTGCCCTTGCTTACGGGCTACATAGCCGGATGGAAAAAATGGATGTTTATTTTGTGAAGACACAAGGTACGGGTGATCGCTCCGTGAATAAAGATCTGGGATTCACGAAGGCTCATCACGTGATGTTATCGTATGGTTTCAAGATATCGGATAATGCGAATATGAAAATAGAACCTTATTTTCAACAATTGTATAATGTACCCGTTATTGCCGATAGTTCTTATTCCGTGCTGAATAGGCGAGATTTTTACGTGGAGAATGTTCTGGTCAACCAGGGAAAAGGACGTAATATTGGGGTAGACATCACGTTGGAACGTTATTTATACAAAGGACTTTATTACATGGTGACGGCATCCATTTTCGATTCAAAATATTACGGAGGTGATCGGAAATGGCGTAACACGTTGTATAATCGGAATTTCATTGTCAACGTACTGGGAGGGAAGGAATGGATGGTCGGGCGTGACAAGCAGAATATATTCAGTATGAACTTTAAAATAACCTTACAAGGGGGAGACCGCTATGCTCCCGTGGATGAAGCAGCCACGTTACTCGATCCGGACCGGGAAGTACAATACGATGAGACAAAGGCTTTTTCCAAACAATTCTCACCGATGTTCATCACGAATTTTTCCGTGGGGTATAAAATAAACCGGAAGAAGGTGTCACACGAATTCTCGATTAAGTCTTTAAACACGACGGGATGCGAAGAATATTACGGTCACGAGTATAATTTTAAAACCAATAAGATAAAACCAATCCGTGGAGCCACTTCTTTGCCGAATTTCAGTTATAAATTAGAATTTTAATCTGATTTAGAAATAAGATCGTAACTTTGTAACCATCAAATAAAACCTCGAATGTTTAAAATCAACACGGAAGGACAAGCTTTCTTATATGATCTTTTGGTAAATTCGAAATTCCGGCTTGGGCGACATATCCTATTCATCGTGTCACTTGCTGCCATTTCTTTTAACCAGACGTATGTTATCTTTCAATCGGATATTCCGGTACTTGGAACAAGGCTCTACTGGATTGCCTTGGGGAACCTGGCATCCTACTTGGCCGTGGCTTATTTGAATATCTACGTGTTGGTACCCCGATATCTCATGCAGAAGAGCTACCTGACGTATACAATCATGATATTTGGTATCGTGCTGGTGCTTTTATGGATACAGACAATCATTGAAGATACGGCACGAATTTGGTTGGGACAAAGTGGGGGAAATATCCTAGAACCGGTATTCATTTTAAATTATATCTCCTCTTTTGCCACCGTAACCTTGTGTATGATGGGTGGTTCGATCACGATCGTGTTAAAACACTGGATGACAGAAAATAACCGGGTAAACCAACTAGAAAGAATTCATGTGCAGTCGGAAGTGGAGCAATTGAAAGCCCAAGTCAATCCCCAATTACTTTTTAATGTACTTAACCGTACTGCAGTTTTGGCAAAAAGCGAACCGAAGGAAGCATCCGGGATGTTACTGGAGTTAAGCCAGATTCTGAGATATCAGCTCTATGATTGTAGCCGGAAAGCGGTGTTGTTAAAGGCTGAAATAGCTTTTTTGACAAATTATCTCGCTTTGGAACAGGTGTATTCCCATCGTTTTCAATACACGGTTTCAGCCGAAGGAGAGGTGCATCGGATTTTTGTCCCTCCCTTGTTGTTCCTTCCTTTCGTTCAACAATCCGTGATTCAGATATACAGTCAGCATATATTGGGCTCGATTGATCTAAATTTTCATGTGAATGGGAATGAGATTCGATTTGTTTGTTCTTTTGATGATGGGAATTTACTACATCCGGATGATTTTTCGAAAATCAGGCAGAGACTGGAATTGCTATATGGAAACGATTATACCTTATCCGTAGCTAAAAGGACAATTATGTTGAAACTTAAAATACAGAAACCATGAGTAATTTGATTGATAATCACGTTCCGGATTTCTTATTATCTCCACGTTTCAAGTTCGTGAGACATTTTCTATTGCTATTGATTCTTGCCTGTATCACAATCAGTATATTTGCTAATCAATCAGGGGAATTAGTGTTGACTTGGGAACGTTTTTACGGGTGGATATTTTATTCTCTGATCACGTGCGTAATAATCTATTCCAATCTCTATGTGTTAGCACCCTGTTTCTTGATAAAGGGACAATTATTGAGGTATTTGGTATCTGTGTTGTTTCTGATCCTGTGTGCACTTTTTCTCATTGCCATATTGCAGTTTAATGTTCAGGAAGTAGGTGTGACTTACGAGGAGGGAAATCCATATATCGTGTTAAATCTGACAGCATCTATGATCTCTTTAAGTCTTCTGATATTTGGAACGTCGGCTTTGCTACTATTTAAATATTGGATCGGTTATAGCCAACGAATAGATGAACTGGCATCTTCAACGTTACAATCCGAATTGAAATTTCTTAAAAAACAAATTAACCCACATTTCCTGTTCAATATGCTGAATAATGCTAACGTGTTAATCAAGAAAAACCCGGAAGAGGCCTCCCGGGTGCTTTTCAAGCTTGAAGATATGTTACGTTACCAGATTAACGATAGCGCAAAGGAACAGGTATTATTGAGTTCTGAGATCCATTTCTTGAATGACTTTCTGAATCTGGAAAAGGTTCGACGGGATAAATTCGAATATGTCATTTCCAAAGAAGGAGATATTAGTGAGGAGTGGTTGCCGCCATTGTTGTTTATTCCTTTTGTGGAAAATGCCGTGAAACATAATGTGGATAGTGAGAATTCGTCGTATGTCTATCTCGGTTTTAAGGTCTGGGATAAACAACTGGAATTTCAATGTATAAATTCAAAGCCTAAAATCGCTTTACAGGAAAATGAAGTGGGAGGGTTGGGATTAAAGAATATAAAACGCAGGTTGGAATTGCTGTTTCCGGAACGTTACACGTTGGAGATTGGAGAAAGTGAAATAAGTTATTCCGTATATTTACATTTGATATTATGAATTGTATTATTGTTGATGATGAGCCGTTAGCCCGTGAGGCGATAGAAATACTAATAAAAGATACCAGTCAACTAAATCTGATGGGTATGTTTAATAATGCTATTGGAGCATCAAAGTTCATGAAAGAGAATCCGGTAGACTTGATCTTTTTGGATATTCAGATGCCGGGAATCACTGGTATCGAGTTTGCTCGCAATATATCCAAGAGAACGTTGGTCATTTTCACTACGGCTTACACGGAATACGCTTTGGATAGTTACGAGGTCGATGCTATCGACTATTTAATCAAACCGGTTGACCCGGAACACTTTCATAAGGCAGTCCACAAAGCAATTGCTTACCATTCTTTGTTATTAAAAGAAGAGAAAGAGAATATCGAAGCGGGTAACACGGAATACTTCTTCGTAAAGTCTGAAAGACGCTACTTTAAAATAAATTACAAGGATATTCTATTCATCGAGGGACTGAAAGATTACGTGATCATCCAATTGGATGAACAACGGGTGATTACCCGAATGAATCTAAAGAATATATTTGAGTTATTACCCAAGCATAATTTCTTACGAGTCAATAAGTCCTATATCGTAAATACCAAGCATATCGACTCCTTTGATAACAATGACATTTTTATTAAAACACATGAAATAGCTATTGGAAACACCTATCGGGATGCCTTTTTCGAGACGTTTATGAGGATGGGGTAGAGTTAATCAATACTTGAAAAGGAACCCTAGAATGTAGTTTTTACACTCTAGGGATTTTTATTTTGAAAAAAAATATGGGAAATGGAGTAAGGGTATTTATTGTTTTTGACTCTTAATAATAAAGGCAATAAAAAATTTCCAATTTGGTATTGAGTAATTTAAAACAGAAAGAAATGAAGAAAATTAATTTAATATTTAGAATTGTATTATTATTTGTATTGGGTTCTTGTTCAAAGAATGATCCATATCCGAAATATGAAACAACATTTAGTTTTGAGGAACGGGAGAAAAATGTAATTGTTGATAATAGTACACATTACGTGTATTTAAAAGGAAAAGTCTCACTTTTATATTCCAATATGCATAATCAAAAATTAAAGATCATTCCGGAATTAACCACGGCTATCAAAGAACAATATCATATATCTGATAGTTTGGTTTTGCTTTTTCATAAAAATTACGATTGTGATAGTATCAAGATTGATATATTCCCTGAACAGATAAAAAGAACGATAACAATTGCTTTTATGGTGGAAAATCTAGTTGTGGATAAAGATTATTCATTATATATAGATACACCCATAATAAACTTAATACCCAGTGAAATAAGTTGCTACGACGAGGGTAATCTAATGATAAACTAAGAGATTAATAAATTAATTTAAAATCAAAAATCTATGAAAAAAGTATTGTTTTTACTATGTTTGATTGCTATTTTATCTGCATGTAATCAATCAGAATCTGTAACTTTAATTCAAGAAGAAACTCCAGAAATTGGTTCAAGAGCTAAAGTCGAAGAAAATCAGCAACCGAATGTATATGTTGAGGAAGGTTGTTTAGTTTTTAAGAATTTCAATGTTCGTGATTCTATTATTAATATGTTGGAACAATTGAGTGACGAACAAAGGATTTCTTGGGAAAAGAATTTGGGTTTTATTTCTGCCAAAACATACTATGCTCCTTATTTTTACGAGTATGATAACGTGACATCCGAGGATGAGTCCCACTTATTCGCCGAAAAATATACTTCTATATTGGACATAACAGAAGATGAAGATGGAGCTATTGATGTAGATTATCCGTTTGTAACACCTAATTTTGAAACAATTTTGACATCAGATGGTCAAGTAAAGATTGGTGATGCATTGTATATTTATAAAAAAGATCGACGTATTATTATTCATCTCGCAGATATACAAAAAATAGATAAATATAAAAATACACTTTTATCTTCAAAAGAGGATAATGTTGATGTAATCTATAATGGTGATGCGAGGATCATGTTCCGAGGTAATGTTGTTAAAGATATATCTTTGGCTAATTCTGGCGGATATATAAAATCAGGTAAAAAGAAATATTCTTGGGAACTTATTTACTCTTTAGAAAAAGTTATGATCGACAAAAGTAGTTTCCGAAATCATGTATATTTAAGGTTATATCAGAAAGCTAAAAAGAAATATCTAGGAGGATGGCATGATTATAGTACGAAATATAGTATTCATGGCACATTTGTTAGTATTCAAGGTAATGGTATTAATACTCAATATTATGGAGATGAACATTCAATCGAACGAAAAAGTGGTGCAAATTATACATTTTTCCATTTGGAAACACCTGGAGTTTTTAATTATGGTGGGGAAGAACATCCTAGATTGAATATCGTTGTAAGAGCTGATCATAAATCAAGTTTTTTGAGTTGGCCCGGTTATCAATTAGATTATACAGGATATACAGGTAGTGGTACTGAACTTTATATTTTTGCAACTACTCCTCCTAGTAAATTATATTATTAACAGTACTTATGAATAGATATTTATTTACTACTATTATCAGCTTTATATTTATTATTTCCTGTAACAAAAAGGAGGAACCGATAATCTATGAATTATTTGGTCAACAAATAGACACGTTAATTATAGGGGAACCTTTTACGCCTACATTTTTCATCACCTTACCTCCTGCTAACGTGTCTTTTTATTTGGAGGGGCCGTTAAAGGATTTCAAGGGAATCGCTGGACAATTCTATTTTGATAACACCTCTGACAGCCTTTATATTCATGAAGACATGTTGTTTATCCATAAGATTTCGACCTTTGAGAAGAATGAATATAATAAAAAGTATTGGAAGATACCTTCTTTTACATGGACTCCTTCTGTATCACAGGTGGAAGGTAATCAGATGTATTGCCTTATTGTTCAAGGTATTTGGGAGAAAGAAGGGATCCCTCGTATGACAATTCGAAATTACGTTTACATGAAAGCAAATTAAAGTGATTGTATAGAATATTACGAAGTAGGAATGTATCTGATAAATATTTTTAGAAATACACCTACTTCGGTTTTATTTAGTTATTTTTGATGTTGATTTGTACCATGTAAAATAAGAAACCATGTTCGTCAATTCTCACACGTTAGAAAAATATTTTCAGTGGATGTACAGACCGTTATGTCTGTATGCGCTAAATATAACCGAATCATACGAGGATTCGGAGGATATTGTGCAACAGATTTTCGTAGAATTGTTGGAAAAGGCGGTTGTAGGAAGTTTGGAAGTGGGAAACATGAAAGGATATTTATACACGGTGGTGCGAAATCGAGCGGTGAAATATGTAAAAAAAGACCAAGAGAAAGTTTCCGTGGAAAGTGCCATGTACCTAACAGACGAGAATATCTTATCCATATCGGTAGAGGAGGAGGCTTTAGTTTGGAACTGGATAGACGCTTTACCTACTGAACGACGGAATATATTTTTAATGGCAAAACAGCAAGGCATGAAATACAAGGAGATTGCTGAACAACTGGATATTTCAGTTAAAACTGTGGAAGGGCAAATGGGAAAGGCATTGAAAACTTTAAGAGATAAAGCAATAAAAATCTATTTGTTTTTCTTCGGGTAAAATAATCTCATAAACATGGGGAATATGAAAAATGAATTACTAGCAAAATATATTCTTGGTGAGGTAAACATGAAAGAAGGGCAAAGAGTGGAACAATGGTTGGAAGAAAGTGAAGATCACCAACGTGAATTTCGACAACTCAAGCGCCGTATAGAATTAGGTTCTAAGCGTTACAAATATGGAGTTTTTGCCCCTCGGCAGGCAATACAAAAAGTGAAATTTCCTGCGAAGGCGTACCACTTGCGAATTTTACAAGTGGCTGCCACTATCATTGTTTTAATATCAAGTGTATTATGGGTTTGGAATAAATCGTCACTTCAGGAAACGGTTTTACTCTCCCGAACTGGGAAAATGAAAGCATTTTATTTACCGGATAGTTCCCATGTGACATTAACCGGAGATAGTCGCTTGACTTATGATTCTCAATTCGGAAAGACGAATAGAGAACTTTCCTTACGAGGAAAGGCATTTTTCCGTGTAAAACAGGACTCTAGCAAACCTTTTATCGTGGAAACATCCTTAATTCAAGTAGAGGTATTGGGTACTTCCTTTCAAGTGATTGCAGAAAAACTTCAAGCTGAAGTTTTTGTCGAAAAAGGACGAGTGAAAATTACCACTCAAGACAAAAAACAAGAAAGTGTCCTTGAAACTGGAATGTCCGTTAAGTATGGAAAAAAAGATGGGGAATTAATGATCTCCACGAAAGAAGATAAAGGGGAAATACAAATCCTTAAATTTGATAATGCCCCCTTATCTGAAGTCATCGAAACACTGAACGAATACTACAGTTGTCACGTAACACTACCCGCAAACTATGCAACTCTCCGAATAACCGTTGTTTTCAAAGAAGTTTCACTAGAAGAGGCGATCGAAATTATTAACAGGACTTTAGATATTCAATTAACAATTTAAGTATGCATGCCGGGCTTATACTTATCTTGTTGATTTTTTGTATCATGAAAGGAAATGCTCAAGAAGTTTTTTCATTTACATTTCGTGAAACTCCTGTGGAGGAAGTGTTGGGAAAAATCGAGCAACAAACAGGATATATATTTTCATATTCACCTTCTATTTTACAACCATTAGTTCAAAAAACAATATCTATAAAACAGGCTAATTTAGAACAAGTTTTAAACCTTTTGTTTAAATCATCAAATATCTCCTGGGAGAAATTAGGAAGATATATCATTTTAAAACAGGGAAAACGTTTTTTCATTGTTTATGGAAGAATATATGACAGAGGATCCCGGGAAAGACTGATTGGAGCCTCCGTTTATGATTCTCGGTTGCACGTGGGCGCAGCGACCAATAATTACGGATTCTACACGTTGATAGTACCGGAAGGAGAAGTTTGTTTAAACTATTCCTATGTGGGTTATCAAAGGGCCTCATTTCAATTCTATTTGAAATCGGATACCGTGATTCATATCGAATTGAAACCCATGTTGAACTTAGACGAAATTGTTGTGGTTCAACCTAATATTCCCGGATGGGTAAAGAATTCGCAACCGGGACAAGTGGAATTTCCTATTTTTACAGCAACAGTGATTCCAAAACTTTTAGGAGAAAGTGATCTGCTGAAAGCGGTTCAACTATTTCCCGGTGTACGGGTAGGTATGGAGGGAATAGCTGGAATATTGGTTCGAGGGGGAAATCGGGATGAAAATCAATTTCTGATAGATGATATTCCGTTGTATAATGCGAATCATTTATTGGGATTTTTTTCGGTATTCAATTCTGATGCTGTGAAAAACGTAAACTTTTACAAATCAAGTTTTCCCGCCCGTTATGGTGGACATCTTTCTTCTATCATGGACATACGTTTGAAGGAAGGTAATTTACAAGAATATCATGGTAGTTTTTCTATTGGTCTTTTGTCCAGTAAATTTAATATTGAAGGCCCCATTGAAAGAAATCGTAGCTCATTTAATATCACAGCTAGAAGGACTTACTTGGATTTATTAGGAGCTCCTATTTATGCTGCGATAAATAACACGAAGGATAGCAAAGAAAAGATTGGGTATAATTTCACGGATATAAACATTAAACTCACTCGCATTTTTTCACAACAGAATGCTTTATCTCTTATTCTATTTTACGGGAATGACTATTTGAAATATAAAAAGGATGAGAAAGAATCCTATTATATTGAACCTGACCGCACTCGGGATTATATGCGTGGGACTTGGGGAAATTGGGGTGTCGGATTGCGATGGGACAAAATGATCTCCACGGGATTATATGCGAATACAGTGCTTTCTTATAACCAGTATCGGGCTTTTATGAATAAAAAATACCGCCATGAAAATGCATCGGGTGATACCATCCGGTTAAAAAAGATCCGTTTCAAATCTGGTCAAGAGGAGTGGAGGTTGAAAAGTGATCTTACTTGGGCCATGAAGCATTGGAGCCGTTTGTATTTTGGGGGACATTACATTTATCATGTTTTCACACCAGAAAAACGAACAACTCTCAATAGAATAGAAGAAGAAATGCCTTCCCGAAAACTAGTAAACTATAAAGAATATGCCCATGAATTAGCCCTTTACTTGGAAGATAAGATTACGATTCAAGAGAAATGGATCGTACACCCCGGAATACGGGCTATATTATTTTATGTCGGAAGTACAAATTATTTTTCATTGGAACCTCGATTTTCCATACAGTATAATTGGACGGATCATTGGGAGACAAAAGCTTCTTACACGCTAATGTCCCAGTATATTCATCAGTTGGGAAGTAGTACAATGAATATGCCTACTGACCTGTGGGTTCCGGTTAGTGATAATGTAAAACCCATGAAATCACATCAATGTGTATTAGGTATTTATTATCATCCTTGCACGCAATGGCATTTTTCTCTTGAAGGATTTTATAAAACCCATAATCATCTGCTAAACGATTATAACGGGGTAGACGTAACCCTGGAGTATTCAGATTGGAAAGAAAACGTTCATTCAGGAAAAGGACATTCCTATGGGTTGGAATGGATGGGGCAAAAAACAGGAGGAAGAACAAATGGATGGATAAATTACACGCTATCCCGTGCTTATCGCTGGTTTCCGGATGGTTCAATCAATCAAGGCCGACGCTTTCCGGCAAAATATGATAGCCGTCACATGCTGAATCTGGTTTTACTGCATAAATTCAGTAACTTTTTTGATATAAGTGCTACATGGACATTCAATAACGGTTTCTATACAACGCAACCATTGGAAAGATATAATACGCCGACCCACCTACCGGGGGAGAAAGGAGAGGAAAAGAAGGATATCATATTTCATATTGAAAAACGTAACAACATGAAAACACCCGATTATCATCGTCTGGATTTAGGATTCAATTTCCATCGCCGTCGAAAACATGGAATTTCCACTTGGAGTATAAACCTGTACAATGCTTATTGTAGGCAGAATACAATAGAATTAAGTCCCGATTATGATTCCAAATATGGCAATCGGGAAGAGCGACAATATTTTAGTAATGATTGGCTTTTCCCGATCATTCCCTCTTTTTCTTACACGTTTACTTTTTAAGATGAGAATAGTAATTTTTATATGGATTGGCTTGTTTTATTGCGGGTGTAATAATTCAGAAGAATATGATTTTCAGGGAAAGGTACCCGAAAGTCGCTTGGTACTTTATGCTTATGCGGAAGCGGATTCTTTGCTATATGCCGAAATTTCGAAATCAAGAACATACACGGACAATACGGAAATGGATTCAACATGGAATGCGAGGGGCCAGGTGTACATGAACGATCAGTATGCGGGAGAATTAAAACTCGTTGGTCATAACCGTTATTCGTCAGAAGTTCGCCCTAAAGCGGGAGATAAAATCACGATAAAAGTTGCTTGCTCGGGCTTGGAGGAAGCAATTGGTTCTACCATTGTATGCAATTCGTTTCCGGAAATCAAATTAGATACTTTTAGCAAAATGAATACGCTACAATTACGTATTCATTTAAAAGATAGGGGAGAAACGGAAAATTATTACAGGCTAGTGATTGAAAATGAAAGGTTTCATCATGGAATCCGTTGGGAAAATGGACATGGAAAAATAGATTCTTCCACGACTTATTCTTATGACGTGGATCTTTCCGGGGATGAGCTATTATCTCACGAAATGATTACGACTATTTTTGGAAAAGAGATAAATGTCAATCCGTATCAGGTATTCACAAATGAAAGTTTCCGGGGAAAGGAACGAATTATTCATGCAAGCGTAAGTCATCCCCATGCATACGAAAGGGAAACATGGGTGATCACGGGTGATGGAGACACGATCCGGTACGTGGAAAAGGAATCACATCGTTTACGGGTGAAAGTACTCCGAATAGACAAACCTTTATTTGATTACCTGTATACCTTGGGGATTTTTGAAAACCAATCATCCATGTACAAGGAACCCATTCAAGTGTATTCTAACGTAGAAGATGGGCTCGGCGTGGTGGGAAGTTGTTTCACTCGTGAAGTAATCATGGATTTTCCTGCAAAATCTGAAAAATAAATAATCTGAATAGGGGTTTTCCTGTTTATTGACTCTTAAGAGTAGAAAACTCAAAAGACTCAATACATGAAAAAAGAAGTTATTGGAATATTTCTCGTGTTATTAACATGGGAATTATTATTAAATGGATGTGAGCAAAAATTACACCTTGATTTAAATGCACAATCTCCTGTTCTAGTTGTAAATAGTATTTTAATGGCTGATAACGATTCCGTTCGTGTGCGGGTCACTTGGACAAAAAACGTCTACGAACAGGGTGATTTTCCCGTAGAGGCAAATGCTTTGGTAAAATTATACAAAAATAATCGTTTCGTAGGGGCATGTCAGTATCAGAAAGAGGGATGGTATGTCATAGTCCATCATGTGGAGGCAACCGAAGTTTACCGGATAGAAGTAGATATTCCCGGCAGACCTCTTGTTTG
>OGJK01003150.1_pt1 | contig 11627 bp, 11 predicted proteins | sample 1571961 | NCBI WGS metagenome assembly OGJK01 (sample SAMEA2582120, study PRJEB24529) | metagenome | biome: Human gut stool | place: China | collected 2011 | reverse complement strand
TTTTTTTTTAATGATCCGGCGACCCCCGAGATCTACCCTCTTTCCCTACACGACGCTCTTCCGATCTGGGAGAACAAACCGCGGCGCGGCGGCTCCTCCTCGATGATCGTGTCCTCGCGCTCGGAGAGCGCCTCCTGCACGGTCTGGGCCAGGATGTCCTGCAAGCTCATGGACTTGGGCTCGTCGTCCTGCGGCGGTTCTTCTTCGGTTTCCGCGTCCGTTTTCTCTTCCGGTTCGGCTTCTATCGGCTCTTCGGCCTTTTTCGCACCGGGGAAGGGGATGACGGGGATGCGGGCGGTCTCATCCGCCGTTTCATCCACCGTTTTTTTCGCCGCCTCCGCCTTTTTCGGCAGGGGGACGACCTTTGCCGGCGGTTTCTTTTCCGCCGGCGGCTCGGGTTCTTTTTCTTCCGGTTCGGGCGCGGCGGGCGTGCCGCTGCCGTACTCGGCCAGAATGCTCTCGAGCGTGAATTCCGCATCCTCGTCCATGCTGCGGGCCGTGTTTTTCAGCAGCAGCTCGGAGTCGGCGAGCGTTTCTTCAAATTCAAGGTCTTTGGGGTCCATATCGTTCCTTCTTTACCGTCACTGCCCCAGGCGCTGGCGCACCGCCTCGTAGAGGAGGATGGCCGCCGCCGCGGAGGCGTTGAGCGACGAAATTTTACCCTTCATCGGGATGCTGACGAGGAAGTCGCACTTTTCGCGCACCAGTCTCGTCATGCCGTCGCCCTCGCTGCCGATGACGATGGCCGCGGGACCCTTGAGGTCCGCGGAGTAGAGGTCGCTCGTGCCCTCGGCCGCCGTGCCGAAGACCCAGACGCCTTCTTTTTGCAGCTGCTCCAAAAGCGCGGGGATGTTCGGCACGCGCGCGACGGGCACATAGCTCACCGCACCCGCGCTCGTCTTGGCGACAATGCTCGTGAGGCCCGCGCTGCGGCGCTTGGGAATGACGACGCCATGCGCGCCCGCGCACTCCGCCGTGCGGATGATCGCACCAAGGTTATGCGGGTCGGAGATCTCGTCGCAGACGACGATCAAGGGGTTTTCGCCTTTTTCGCGCGCGATGTTCAAAATATCCTCAACACTGACATATTCGCGCACGCTCGTGAGCGCGATGACGCCCTGATGGGCGTGCGTGCGGGACATGAAGTCGAGCTTGCGCTTGTCCGCATCCACGACGACCACGCCCGCGGCGCGGGCGGTCGAGGCGATGTGGCCGAGCGTCTTATCGGTCTCGCCCTTCTGGATGAAAATTTTGTCGATGGTCGTGCCCGCGCGCAGCGCTTCGATCACGGCGTTGCGGCCCTCGATGATGCCGTCGGCCTCCGCGTCCTGCACGCGCGCGGTCTTTTCCTTGCGTTCCTTATCCATAAAAGAAATTTCTCCTTGTGACAAATTTTTATAGAATACTCCATTGCAACTATAACACAGAACAAGGGCAAGATAAAGAGGGCGCAAAGCAAAAGTTCATCGAAAATTCACCGTAGAAAACTTGTGCGATTTTCTTATATATGGTATAGTTGAAATCACTAATTCAAAAAGTGCGCATCTTCGCATTTTTCTGTCTCCCGACAGGAGGAACAACATGGAGCCAAACAACAGAAACAACCGCAATCGCGGCGACAAGAACCGCCGGCGCGGCGGGGGCATGTGGTCGATCGTCCTATGGGCGCTGCTGCTGACGATCGGTGTAAACTACCTCTCCGTCATGCTCGATCAGGCCCGCACCGCCGAGTCTTCGTGCGAGATCGCATACAGCGAGCTTGTCGAACTCGTGGAGGAGGGGAAGGTCAAGTCCATCGAATTCGGCAACACGGTCTTCACCATCACGCCGGTCGACGGCTTTACCTACACGGATGACGACGGCAAGCGCTATGATCAGAACTATACGCTCTTCACCACCATCATTCCCGACGCGACGGAAAAGCTGATCACCCTGTGCGATGAGCACGGCGTGACCTACACCAAGCCCTATCAGCCGCCCGTTTCGCCGATCCTCACGTTCATGGTGAGCTATATTCTGCCCACGGTGCTGATGGTCGGCGCGTTCATGCTGCTGATGAACTTCATCGCGAAAAAGTCCGGCGGCATGGGCGGGATCGGCGGCATCGGCAATGTCGGCAAGGCCAACGCCAAGGTCTACATGGAAAAGTCCACCGGCGTGACGTTTGCGGACGTCGCCGGTCAGGACGAAGCGAAGGAATCGCTCGTCGAGATCATCGACTTTCTGCACAACCCCGAAAAATACACCGCCATCGGCGCAAAGATCCCCAAGGGCGCGCTGCTCGTCGGCTCTCCCGGTACGGGTAAAACGCTGCTGGCCAAGGCCGTTGCGGGCGAGGCGAAGGTGCCGTTCTTCTCGATCTCCGGCTCTGACTTTGTCGAGATGTTCGTCGGCGTCGGCGCGAGCCGCGTGCGCGACCTCTTCGCCGAGGCGTCGAAGGTCGCCCCCTGCATCATCTTCATCGACGAGATCGACACCATCGGCAAATCCCGCGACGGCGGGCGCTACGGCGGCGGCAACGACGAGCGCGAGCAGACGCTCAACCAGCTGCTCGCCGAAATGGACGGCTTTGACCCGAGCAAGGGCGTCATCGTGCTTGCTGCGACGAACCGCCCGGAGGTGCTCGACAAGGCGCTGCTGCGCCCCGGCCGCTTCGACCGCCGCATCACCGTCGACCGCCCGAACCTCGCCGGCCGCTTAGCAACGCTGCAGGTCCACACGCGCGGCATCAAGCTCGCCGAGGACGTGGATCTCAAGAAGGTCGCGCTCGCGACCGCGGGCTGCGTGGGCGCGGACCTTGCAAACCTCGCCAACGAGGCGGCGCTCCGCGCCGTGCGCAAGGGACGCAAGCTCGTTACGCAGGAGGACATGCTCGCGGCGTTCGAGTTCGTCATCGCGGGCAGCGAGAAGAAAGGCAGCGTCCTCACCGAGTTTGAAAAGAAGCTCGTCGCCTATCACGAGGTCGGCCACGCGATGGTCGCCTACAAGCAGAAAAACGCCGAGCCCGTGCAGAAGATCACGATCGTCCCGCACACCGAGGGAAGCCTTGGCTACACGCTCCTGATGCCTGAAGAGGACAAGACGAACCTGCGCACGCGCGATGAGCTGATGGCAAAGATCGCCGTCTCGATGGGCGGCCGCGCGGCCGAAGAGGTCGTGATGAACACGATGACCAACGGCGCCTCGCAGGATATTCAGGAGGCGACGAGCATCGCGCGCAACATGGTCGCCATGTACGGTATGAGCGACGCGGTCGGCATGGTCGCGCTCGGATCGGTGCGCAATCAGTACCTTGACGGCGGCTACGGCCTCGACTGCGCGCAGGATACCGCCGCCATCATGGACCGCGAGGTCAAGCGTATCCTCGACGAGTGCTATAAGGACGCCGTACAGGTCATCCGCGACAACCGCGAGGATATGGACAAGGTCGTTGCCTACCTCCTTGAAAAGGAGACCATCACGGGCGGTGAAATGGTCGCTATCCTCGAAGGCCGCGATCCCTCGACCGTCGAAGAGGCCTACGCTTCCACGCGCAAGAGCGAGGACGGCTTCCGCCCCTCGCAGCCGAGCGTGATCGAAGCGCCCGCCAAGCACATTTCGATGACGAGCGAAAAGATCGAAATGCCGCCGGAGGACAAGGGCGAAGATGCTCAGACTGAGGACAAGCCCTCGACTGAGCCCGAAACGCCGGATACTTCCGCGGAAAACACTGACGAAAACAAATAAACAACCAAAAAAATCCCCGCTGTAAAAACAGCGGGGATTTTTTATATCAATTTATACCACTTGGAATAAGTAGAACTTGAGGTAATCCGTCTCCGGCACGTTCCAGAGGATGGGGTGGTCACAGCTCTGCGTGCGCGCTTCGATCTGCCGCAGCTCGACGCCCGCGTCCGCGGCGGCGGAGCGCAGCATCCGCTCAAAGCGTTCGGCGGGCATGAAGTGGCTGCACGACGCGGTCGCAAGGTAGCCGCCGCGCGGCAGCAGGCGCATCGCGCGCAGGTTGATCTCCTTGTACCCCTTTTCGGCGTTGTTCGCCGTGCGGCGAGACTTTGTGAACGCCGGGGGATCGAGGATGATGAAGTCATAGGGCTTTTCGTGCGCGGCCTCGAGCTGCGGGAGCAGGTCGAAGACGTCGGCGGCGAGAAAGTCCATTTTGTCCTCAAGGCCGTTGCGCGCCGCGTTCGCGCGCGCCATTTCGATGGCGCTCTCGGACACGTCCACCGCCGTCACGTGCTCTGCGCCGCCTTTGGCGGCGTTGAGTGCGAACGAGCCCGTGTGCGTGAAGCAGTCGAGCACGCGCTTGCCGCGCGCGAGGTGCGCGACGGCGAGGCGATTGAACTTCTGGTCGAGGAAAAAGCCCGTCTTCTGCCCGTTTTCGACATCCACACGGTAGAAAACGCCGTTCTCGCAAATTTCAGTGATGGGGCTCTCGGGCATTTTTTTGCCGGGGAGGGGAAACCAACCCTTGTTCTGCGTCAAGCCCTCCTTTTCGCGAAGCACGACATCGTTGCGCTCAAAAAGGCCGTCGATCGTCTCGCCGTCCTGCTCCAGCACCTCAACAATGAGGGGGAAGAGCATGTCCTTGATCTTTTCCATGCCGAGCGAGAGCGTCTGCGTGACGAGAAGATTTTCAAACCGGTCGACCGTCAGGCCGGGGAAGGCGTCCGCCTCGCCGAAGATCAGGCGGCAGCAGCCGGTCTGCCCGTCCATGACCGCCTTGCGGTAGTCCCAGGCGTAGCGTACGCGCCGCCGCCAGAAATTTTCATCAAAGCGGTCGTTCGCGTTGCGCGAGACGATGCGCACGCGGAGCTTACTGAGTCTGCTCAAAAAGCCCGTGCCGAGATATTTGCCCTTTTCCGACACCACATCGACGAGCGCACCGTTTTCACACTCGCTCTCGTCCGGCTCGCGGGCGACGTCGGAGTCGTACACCCAGGGGTGGCCGCTCTCGAGCCAGCGCGTGCCCTTGGCGGTGACGGTCAGGATCGGATAGTCGCGTGCAGCTTTCATAGATCAAAATTCCTTCTTTAAAACAAGTTTTCCCCATCATACCACGGCAAAAGCCGCGGCACAACTCATTTGTTGAGGAAAAATAGTCCGACAAGGCACAGCGCAAGGCCCACGAGCTTGTTGACCGTGATGGCCTCGTGGTAGACAAGATACCCAATGAACACCAAAATCGTCGCGATGGCCGCCGCAGACGACACCTGAAACGCGCTGACCGGCCAGCCCGCCTTGTAGGCGTGCATGCTGCCAGCTTCCAAACCGACGACCGCGAGACCGAGCAGGTACGGTGCCCAGTTCATCTGGCTGTATTCGTGCAGAAGGTTCGCCCCGCCGCGGTTCGTCACAAAATACAGGATGCCCGAAAAGATTGAGCCGATCAGATACGTGACCGTGAGCGACGCGAGCGGATCAACGCTCTCGGGCAGTGATTTGGCGCAGATGTGATACACGCTGTTCGACGCCACAACAAGAATGAGCGGCCAGAAGTAAGCCATAAATATTCCCTCCTATTCAAATGCCGGATGCAAAACGGCAGCCAGACTTCCGCCTGACTGCCGGTAGGTGCGCACCCGTAATAGACAAGGAAAGTGTATCAGCGGCGCGCGCTCTTGTCAAGGAAAATCCCGCCGCGGCGGCGATTCCGACAAATTTGTAAGCGACAGTTCATACAACCTGCCGCTTGTATTTTCCGCTCCGCCATGCTACCATAAAAATGTCATATCAATCCCAGCCGCGCTTGCGGCGCAGACTTTAATGGAGGCAAATTATGAGCTATCCCAAGACCGGCGAAGAAGTTTACGTCAGCCTGAACCTGTCTAACACGATGCTCACGGGTCTCGGCAAGGGCACGATCACCCGCGAGGACGTTTCTGTGGACTACCTGAAAAAGCTGTTTATGCAGCACGGCGTCATCGTCTCGGCCAAGCCCGAGTACCGCAACATCATGGAGCGCGTGAACAGCACCTATGACTTAGGGCTTGAAATTCCCGCAAAGCTCCAGCTCTTCCAGCTTTCCGAGCAGCACCGCCGCCTGGTGGTCGTGAATATCTCCGGCCTTCAGCGCAAGAACGGCTCGCTTCTCCCGTCCTACACGGAAGAGGAGCTTGACGAGGCAACGTTCACGTTCGTCAAGTATTACGTGCAGGGCGAGCACTACGACGAGCTTGTCGAGGAGAACAAGAAGCTGCGCTATGAGCTCGAGCAGGAGATCTCCTGGAGAAACCGCACGGATTCCGAGGGCTGAGTTCGCAACACCTTACATCAAAAAAGGAAGAGGTTCCCGATGGGAACCTCTTCTTTCGCCTGTCGAAAAAGCGGCTTCGCCACTTTTTCGAGAAGGATTCGCTGCGCTCTGCGCCTTGAATTGTCCGCTGAAAGCGGACAAGCAAGACGCTCGCTCCGCGCAAAGTGTTTTCTGCCACGCACATGTCGCGGCAGAAAACAGATCAAACCTCTTTCGCGCCTGCGGGCGCGAAACTCTGCGAGGCTTTTTTGACAAACAGAGAAGAGGTTCCCGTCGGGAACCTCTTCCTTTTTCGTGCTTATTTCTTGTCGTCTTCAAGCAGGCCCTTAAAGCTCGCGGCGAGGCCGGCGAGGCTCTGAATCTCGCTCGGGACGATGATCTTCGTCGCCTGACCGTCGGCGGCCTTTTCGAACGATTCGAGCGCCTTGATCTTGATGACCTGCTCGTTGGGGTTGGCCTCATTGAGCATCTTGATGGAGTCGGCAAGTGCCTGCTGCACGTTCAGGATGGCCTGCGCTTCACCCTCGGCCTTGAGGATGGCGGCCTGACGCTCGGCCTCGGCCTTGAGGATGGCCGCCTGCTTTTCGGCGTCCGCGCGCAGGATGGTGGACTGCTTTTCGCCCTCGGCCACGAGGATCTGGGACTGCTTCTGGCCCTCGGCCTGCAAGATGGACTCGCGGCGTTCGCGCTCGGCCTTCATCTGCTTTTCCATCGCGTTCTGGATCTCACGCGGCGGCAGGATGTTCTTGAGCTCCACGCGGTTGACCTTGATGCCCCACGGGTCGGTGGCCTCATCGAGGATAGAGCGCATCTTGGCGTTGATGACATCGCGGCTCGTGAGCGACTGGTCAAGCTCCATCTCGCCGATGATGTTACGAAGGGTCGTCGCCGTCAGGTTCTCGATGGCGTTCATCGGGTGCTCGACACCATAGGTGTAGAGCTTGGGGTCGGTGATCTGGAAGTAGATGACTGTGTCGATCTGCATCGTGACGTTATCCTTCGTGATGACGGGCTGGGGATCGAAGTCGGCCACCTGCTCTTTGAGGCTGACCTTCTTCACAACGCGCTCGAAAAACGGAATTTTGAAGTGCAGGCCCACGCCCCATGTCGCGCTGTAAGCGCCGAGGCGCTCAACGACGTAGGCGCGCGACTGCTGCACGATCTGGATGTTCGTGACGAGCACCAGAAGCACCAGCAGCACTAAAATGCCGATACCGATATAGCCGATCCATTCCATAGTTCTTTTCCTCCTAAAATGTTGTGTAGTTTGGGTTTACTCTCTTCTCTCGCTGGGTTCTTTACTCTCGCGCACGTAGAGCTTGACGCCCTCCATGCGAACGATTCTTGCCATTTTCCCCTTAGGGATGATATTGCCGTCTTCGCTGCGCGCCGTCCATGTCTTGCCGTCGATGTACACAGCGCCCGTGGCGTTCTCGTTGTCCACCGTTTCGGTCACCTTGGCCTCGTGGTGCAGCACACGGTCGGCATTCGTGGGCACGATCGTCTTATCCAGCATCTTGCGCGCAAGGGGCCTTGTTGCGATGAGCGCCAGAATGGATACGATCAGGAAAGCCGCGAATTGCAGCCACAGCACCGCGCCCAGCTCCGTCGCCACCAGCGCGGCCACCGCGCCCACGACGAACCAGATCGACACCAGCCCCGCCGTCGCCGCCTCGGCAATGCCGAAGATGATGATGGCGGCGATCCAGATAATGGTCATCATTTCATCTGCTCCTCCTTTCAAACTGCGCATACAGTAGACGTATGCCGGACCGATCATCGCGATGACGGTCAGCAGCATGATCCCGATGCTTTTGTTGTAGGGCGACAGATTCGCGTACAGGTTTGACAACTCGCTGCCGAGCGTGCGCGCGGACAGCAGCGGGGCTTCGACCGGCGGCTCGCCGGGGGTGGGGACTTCTTCTTTGAACAGCTCGTCCATCGTTACGCCGTAGCGGTTGCAGATGAAGATGATCTTCTCCATCTCGGGGTAGCCCCGGCCGGATTCCCAGCGCGAGACCGACTGGCGCGAGACCTGAAGCTGTTCGGCAAATTCCTCCTGTGTCAGTCCGCTGCGTTTGCGGACCTCCTGGAGCCGCTCGCCAAATGCCATTGCGTTCCCTCCGTTTCTCTGTCTGAGGATAAGATAGCAAAACTGCGCGTCCATTTCCAGCAACTTTAGTGTTGCATTCCGTATTTTTTCGAAAAATTTCGCGCAAGTTTGATGTTACATTCATGTGACAGCGCGCTTTCCGCGCTGTTTTTCCTATTGTACCACACGCTCCACCGCTTTACCATGCTTATTTTGACGCGGCGATTGCCTTTTTTGTTCCCATCCGCTATACTAAAGTCAAATCATTTTTTCGGGAGCGTTATTATGCTGGAATTTGTCATTCCCTGCCTCTTGGGCCTTGAGAGCTTAGTGGGCGATGAGATCAGAAAACTGGGACTTTCTGACGTGCGCGTTGAGAATGGCCGCGTCCTCTGCCGCGGCGAGGCGCGCGACATCGCGCGGCTCAACATCAATCTGCGCTGCGGTGCGCGCGTCATTCTGGTTCTGCACAAGTTCCGCGCGACGGATTTTGAATCGCTCTTTCAGGGCGTGCGCGCGGTGCACTGGGAGGACTGGATCCCCCGCGAGGGGGAGTTCCCCGTCGTGGGCTACTCCATCAACTCGACGCTCCACTCCGTGCCCGCCTGCCAGTCGATCGTCAAAAAGGCGGTCGTCGACCGCCTGAGCGCGGCCTACGGCATCGCGCAGCTCCCCGAAACGGGGCGGCGCTATCAGGTGCGCTTTTCCATCATGAAGGACGAAGTGACCGTCGGGCTCGACACCTCGGGCGAGGGCCTTTACAAGCGCGGCTACCGCGCCCACGGCGTGGCCGCCCCGCTCAAGGAAACGCTCGCCGCCGCGATGGTCAAGCTCTCGCACTACAATGGCCGCGACCCGTTCTGTGACCCCTTCTGCGGCAGCGGCACCATCGCCATCGAGGCGGCGCTCATCGCGCGCAACCGTGCGCCGGGCCTCAACCGCAGCTTTGCCGCCCAGCATTGGGCGTCGCTCGACAAAATGCTCTGGCTCGATGCAGCCGACGAGGCGATGGACAACGAATTCCACGGCAAGTACGAGATCTGGGGCGGCGACATCGACCCCGCCGCTGTGGAGCTGGCGCGGCACAACGCGGAGCTGGCCGGTGTGGAGGACTGCATTCACTTTGAAGTGGCGGACGCGGGAAAATTCCACCGGGACAGCGAATACGGCCAGCTGGTGACCAACCCGCCCTACGGCGAACGGCTGCTGGAAAAGAAGGAGGCCGAGGATCTGTATCGAATGTTCGGCGCAGCCCTCCGGGATCTGCCTCCCAAGTGGCGGGTGCTGGTGCTCAGCTCCCACACGGAATTTGAGCGGTGTTTCGGCCGTCCCGCCGACAAAAAACGCAAGCTCTACAACGGCATGATCAAGTGCGACGCTTTCATGTACGGAAGATGACCGGAGATCATGCCGTAACGGCGCAGCGCGCCGACGCCGCGTCAGCGGCGCGCAAGCGTTTTGCCGCAGGCAAAACCTTGGACCGGGCGGGCTTTGCCTGACCGGTCAGGTAAGATCCGGGGCCCCGCAAAATCAAAGATTTTGTGGGGAACATGATCAAGTGCGACGCCTTTATGTACGGAAGATGACCGGAGAATTTTATACAAAAAGCAATCATGCAGGCAAAAATGACAATTTGTAATCAGAAGTTGACGGTTTCAGTTGAAAGGGGAGCGGTCACCCGTGCAGCATATCTTCATCATTAACCCCCATGCCGGGAAAAAGGACCAGACGGGCCGCATTTATGAAATGGCGGACCGTCTGCGGCAGCATGGCCTGACCTGCCAATGTCTGCTGACCCAGCGGTCCGGCGGTGCGGAGGAGATCGCCCGACGGCTGGTGTCCTCCGGGGAGGAGGTCCGGCTTTACGCCTGCGGCGGGGACGGCACTCTGAACGAGGTGGTCAACGGTGCGGCAGGCTTTGACAATGCGGCTGTGACCTGCATCCCCATCGGGACCGGCAACGATTTTCTGAAAAACTTCGGTCCGGACGCCGCCAAGTTTACGGATGCGGAAAATCTGTGGGACGGGGAGGTCCATCCTCTGGACCTTATCGACTGCAACGGCCGCCAATGTCTGACCATTGCCTGCAGCGGCATTGACGCCCGGGTGGCGGAAAGCGTCCATGAGCTGGGGGATTCCCCCCTCCTTAGCGGACGGGGCAGCTATCTGGCCGCCGTGGCGGTGAATTTCCTGTTCCGGGGTATTGGCCAGCACTGGACCGTGACGCTGGACGATGAGGTGATCGAAGACGACTTCGCCCTTGTATCCATGTGCAACGGCCGGTACTACGGCGGCGGCTCTACCCCGGTGCCGGAGGCCCGAATGGACGACGGGATTCTAAACACCGTTCTGGTGAAAAATATCAGCCGCCTGAAATTTGCTGGATTGTTCGGTGCCTATTCCGATGGCCGCTACCGCTCGCTGCCGCCGGAGGTGATCCGGGTGGTGACTGCCAAAAACGTCCGCATTCAGTCGGAAGATGACATTGTGACCTGTCTGGACGGGGAGACCATCCACAGCCGGGATGTGCGTCTGACTTTGTCGGAAAAAAGGTTGAATTTCTTCGGACCCAAGGGCTGTGATCCCAATTACGGCGCCGGTCCCAAGTGAGGGCGGGAACCGACGATTTTCCCCAATGGAAACTTCATAACTTATTTACAAATTACCCCTTTACAAACCGGGACAGTTGTACTATGATAACAGCGTTAGCACTCAAGGAGACTGAGTGCTAACGCTGAAATCGTTTATCATATGAAAATATACAAGGAGGAACCCAACATGAAACTTACCCCGTTAGCTGATCGTGTGATCCTGAAAATGGTAGAGACCGAGGAGACCACCAAGGGCGGCATCATCCTCACCGGCTCCGCGAAGGAGAAGCCCTCTGTGGCTGAGGTCATTTCCGTGGGCCCCGGCGGCATGGTAGACGGCAAGGAAGTCACCATGACCGTGAAGCCCGGCGATAAGGTCATCACCAGCCAGTATGCCGGCACCAAGGTGACCCTGGAGGACGTGGAGTACGTAGTCGTCCGTCAGAACGATATCCTGGCCATCGTCGAGTAACTCGTCACAAGCTGCACATCCCTCGCTTCGGCCTTGCGGCCAAAGCTCGCTCGTTCCGCTGCTCCTCGTTTTTCCGGCACAAACGCTTCGCTGGTTTGCGCCGGAAGGGGACGAAGGAACGGTGGGGAATGTGTCCTGACAAAATGCTTGAATTGATTTTTGCCGCGACATGTGCGTGGCAAAAATTCCTTGACCCCAGCCGTCCTGGACGGCGTCGCC
>OGJK01003141.1_pt1 | contig 11662 bp, 11 predicted proteins | sample 1571961 | NCBI WGS metagenome assembly OGJK01 (sample SAMEA2582120, study PRJEB24529) | metagenome | biome: Human gut stool | place: China | collected 2011 | reverse complement strand
ACAGCTACGACTGCGGTAAAAAAATGGGCTATATGCAGGCGTTTGTGAAGTATGGGCTACGTAACCTGAAAGAAGGGGCGAAGTTCCGTAAAGGGATTGAGAAGCTGTTAAACGAATAATGAAAATCTGACCGGATATAATGGTTGATAAGAAAATTATAACGGCGGTGAAGATTCGTAGCGAAAATAATTTGTTGCGAATATTCCTGCCGTTATTTCATATAAACACTCAGAATAACAATGAGTTAGCAATAGGATTTTAGTCAAAGTTTTCTAGGATTTTCCTTGTTTCCTGAGCGGATTGGTAAGACAATTAGCGTTTGAATTTTTCGAGTTAAGCGCGAGTAGGTAACGCTCGTCACATCGTAGACATGTATGCAGTGCTCTGGTAGCTGTAAAGCCAGGGGCGGTAGCGTGTTTAATCTGAATCAATAAGAAAATAGACGAGCTATTTGGTTTAAATTTATATGCATATTAAATTATATAAAAACATATCAGAAATATTATCTTTCTCTTCCATTGAAAAAATAGCTAAAAATAGTGGGTGGCTATTGATTGAAAGATGCACAAGATTAACGTTAGGTTTATTAGTTAGTACGTGGATTGCTCGTTATTTGGGACCAGATCAATATGGCATATTGTCTTATGTGATTGCATTTATAGCATTCTTCCAGGCTATTCTACCTTTAGGTATGGATGGTATAATAGTCCGAGATATAGCAAAAAATGAAAAAGACTCTGGGGGTATACTAGGGACTGTAATTATCACACGAGTAATTTTGGGGCTAGTATTATGGGGCGTAATCATATTAACAATGTCTATTATATACTCTATAAAAAGTGAATATACATTGCTAAGTGCTATAATTGGAGCTTCGCTTATATTTCAAGCCACAGATACTATAGATTTATGGTTCCAAAGTCAAAGTCAAAGTAAAAGAACTGTTGTGGCAAAACTGATTGCCTACATATTTGTAAATTTACTTAAAATTGGGATGCTTGTCTTTAAGTGTTCCATATATGCTTTTGCAATTGCAACACTACTTGAATTCATCTTTGCTTCAATAGGATTAGCTATTGCTTTCATGCGTTTTCGACCAACTGTTAAATTATACTATTCATTTTCAATTATAAAAAAAATTATAAGTGAGTCATGGCCGTTCCTTATTAGCAGTATTGCAATAATTATTTATATGCGAATTGACCAGATGTTTATTAAATATTATTTGCCTCTTTCTGATTTGGGGGTGTATTCAGCAATGTTACCACTTGCTACGCTCTGGTCATTTATTCCAATCACTCTAAGCATAAGTATATCTCCTTTTCTTACTAAGGCAAAAATGGAAAGTGAAGAAAAATATATGAAAATATTATGTTTTACATTTAGGTTATTTTCTTTTTTAGGGTGGTTGATTTGTATTCCAATATGTGTCTTTTCTGAGAGTTTAGTTACAATGCTTTATGGTCCTCAATATCAAACAGGTGGTATTGTGTTATCAATATTAATATTCACAAATTTATTTATGTATCTAGGAGTGGCGCAATCACTATGGATTGTAAATGAACGTAAAGGGAAAATAAGTTTATTCAAAACAATATTGGGTGCCCTAGTGTGTATTATTGCGAATACAATTTTAATTCCCAAATATGGGATCGCTGGTGCCGCGGTATCAGCTGTATTAGCACAATTAACATCTGCTATAATGGCAAATATTATAGTGGCGCCTAAAATATTAATTCTACAATTAAAATGCTTGATGTTTTTACCTTTGAGGAAGATTTAGCAATGGAATTAAAATCAAATTCTTACGCCCCCGTGATTTTATTTGTATATGCTAGGTATGATCATACAAAAAAAACAATTGAAGCATTAGTAGATAATTACCATGCAGCAGATACGGACCTTATAATATATTCTGATTTTTGGTGTCATGAAAAAGATAAAGAAAATGTAGAAAAAGTCAGGGCTTATATTAGAACTATAAGTGGATTTAAGTCAGTTAATATAATTGAAAGATTAAGTAATTATGGACTGGCAAAAAACATTATTGAGGGAGTGACAGAGGTTTGCAAAAGATACGACCGAGTAATCGTTTTAGAAGATGATTTAATAACCTCAAGATATTTTTTAAAATATATGAATCATGCACTAAGAAGATATGAGTTAAATCTAGATGTATGGCATGTAAGCGGTTGGACCTATCCAATAAAACTTAATTCCGATGATAATTCATTTCTATGGAGGGTGATGAACTGTTGGGGATGGGCTACTTGGTCGAACCGATGGCAATATTTTGAAAAAGAACCATCATTGATAATAAGTGAATGGGATGCTAAAAGAATCAAAGCATTTAATTTAGATGGTTACCATGATTTTTTTGAACAAATCCTAATGAATCATGAAGGCAAAAAAAACACATGGGCTATATTTTGGTATGCAACAATTTTTAAAAATCATGGTCTATGTTTAAACCCAATAAAAACACATGTCAAAAATATTGGTCATGATGGTTCTGGTCAAAACTGTGGTATTAAAGATATCTACAAGAGTCAACTGGCACAATCATACTCAGATTCGTTTCCTGATATAATTATAGAAAACGAACAAGCTGTCGAGAAAATAAAGTTTTTTTTCAAAAAACAAGAGCCTTCTGTTTTTAGATTGATTGCTCGAAGCGTACGAAATTATTTGGTTGCATTATATCATAAAAAAGAACTGTAAATTAAAACATGAAAATTCTAATATTATCACACTCTGATATCTTAGGTGGAGCATCGATAGCAGCTTATAGGCTCCACAGAGCATTATTGAATAATAATATCAATTCTACAATGATGGTAAGGATAAAAAAAACTGATGATTTTACTGTTATTGGACCTAAGGGAAACTTAGAAAAAGTCTTGAATAAAATTCGTTCGCCGCTTGGTGGTTATATTAATAGTCTATCAAAGACGTGTACTTCAGGTTATAGAAGTGGAAATTGGTTACCCTCTGGATGGGTAAAAAGAATAAATGAAATGGATATTGATATAGTGCATATTCATTGGGTCGGCGCAGAGACATTATCCATTGAAGATATAGGTAAAATAAAAAAGCCAGTAATTTGGACTTTACATGACATGTGGCCATTTTGCGGTACTGAGCATTATGCTTCAGATACACCAAAAAGCAGATGGCGTAATAATTATATAAAAGAATCATTATTTTCCTGTTTAGATTTGGAACGTATTGTGTGGAAAAGGAAAAAAAGATCATGGTCAAATGATATCAGTATAGTTTCTCCGAGCAGTTGGCTATTCAAATGTGCAAAGGATAGTAGTTTATTTAGTAGGAATCATCACTTTTTAATACCAAATGCGCTAGATCTAACAGTTTTCAAACCATTAGAAAAGCATTACTGTCGTAAAATCTTAAATATAGATGCTGATAAAAAAATTATTCTTTTTGGTGCAATTGGCGGAGTAAAAGACGAACGTAAAGGATATGACTTATTAATAAAAGCATTAGAATTAATAGTGAAGAATGATAATATTACAAATATTCAATGTTTAGTTTTTGGACAAAGCATACCAGAACAAAAAATTGATCTACCTGTCGACATAAAATGGCTAGGTCATATCCATGATAATATAACTTTATCATTAATGTATAATGCAGCAAATGTAATGGTGGTTCCCTCAAGGCAAGATAATTTGCCACAAACTGCAACAGAAGCTCAGGCTTGTGGTTGCCCGGTTGTTGCTTTTGATTGTACAGGATTCCCTGATATAATTGCGCATAAGATTACAGGCTACCTAGCTAAACCATATGATTTTGTGGATTTAGCTAGAGGAATCTCATGGGTCATAGATAACAGAGAGCGTGAAGATAATCTGAGCAAAAATGCAGTTAAGAAAGCTCAAGATAACTGGTCTGAAGAAAAAGTCGCGTCAGAATATATAAAGTTATACGAAAATATTCTAAATAGCAAAAATCATAATGCTCGATAAATGGATGGGTTTCATGTGGATAATTACAAATCTGGAACTTTAATTAATAGTTATAGTAAAGCAAATAATGAATTTGTTGCTTCGATTTTTTCATTATGTTCGATCTTTATCTTTCACCCTTTAATATCTTTAGTACTTGTATCTTTTGTTAATTTTTTCACACGGTTAAATAAATATATATGCTATTTGTATTGCTTTATTTACTCTATCCTTATTGTGAATAGGGAGTACCTTCTAAAATTTAATGAGCAGAGTGGCGATGATACCTTCAGATATATTCCATTTATTAAAAACATTGCTTCTTTTTCATTTAGTAAGGCATTAACTATAGACTCTGATGTCTTTAGCATTGAGCCATTTAGTAGAGTGTATTGGTGGTCGCTTTCAGTTATCGGAATTAATATAAATATCATATTATTAGTCCAAGTATTTTTTTGGACGACATGCTTGATGATTTTCGCACGAACAATCAGTGAAAGATATGGGATGCTTTTACTATGCATAGGAATATGTTTTTTTTCATACACAATACCTTATACTTTCTTTCATTTATATAGGCAAGCTTGGGGGTTGTCATTTTTTATTTTATATCTATGCAATTGGAATAAATCAAGCAGATTTGCATTCATTTTTTTAGCAAGTTTAAGTCATTTAATGTTTATTCCATTGTTGATTTTTATGGAAATTTCAAGAAGAGGTGTATTAATAATAGCATCTAAATATTTTCCGCTGTTAGCCATCTTGTTTGTAACTGCCTTATATTTTACATATAACGTGTTGCTTACAAAAATTGGAATATATACAGAAGGCGAAAATTATAATTATTCACCATTTAAGTATGTTCTTTATTGTGGTTTTTTTATTTTTTTATTAGTTCTTTATAATAAAAATGAATGTAAAATATTTGAACTTTCGGATGTAAAATTTAATTTAAGTCTCACTTTAATTATTTTTTATTTATTAAGCTTATATATGCCATTAGCGGATATTGCGAATCGTTATATTCTATTACTGTCACCACTTGTTATTATGTCACTTTCTGTGACAAAAAATAGACTTCTGTTATGTTTATTTTGGTTTGGTGCATTAATTAAATTAGGTATTCATCTTTTAGATATTGATGGAAATATTTATCAGTTTACTATGCGAGGATATCTTGAGTTTTATAATGTAATAGATGTATTATTTTTTTACTTAGAGAGAAATATATGAGGCCATTAATAACAGTTATTACGGTTGTCTACAATGACAGCCAGGGATTATTAAAAACAATAAATTCTCTCGAAAAACAAACTTATTTATCAAATTTAGAATATATTGTTGTGGATGGCAACTCAAATGATTCGACTACGGAAATAATAATAAATTCTAAGGTTATAACAAAATATATCATTGAGACTGATAATGGTATATATGACGCAATGAATAAAGGAATTGATTTGGCCACAGGTGAGTGGCTACTATTTTTAAATGCGGGAGACGTTCTTTATCATCAAGATGTTTTGAGTAAGTTGAATTATGTTATAAATAATATATCGGAGGGGGTTAACTTTATATATAGCGACTATGTGTCGGGTAACATATATTATAAACAGTCAATGAATTTAAATTTTTTAGTATCTCATATGATTAATCACCAAAATATTGTTTATAGATATGAACTTCTCAAACAAAGAAAATATAACACAAGATATAGATTTTGTGCGGATTATAAACATCTTTTGGATAACTATGAGTTGATTAATCCACATAAAACTAATTTTATTATATCATTATTTGATGATACAGGAATCAGTTCTCAAAGTAGTAATAAATATATAATGTGGGTTGAAAGATTAGCTGCTGTTTGGTCATCCAGTTTGTCATGGCCCAAAAAAATAAAATTATCTAAAAGGGGGGTTCTGGCTTTGCCTTATCAGTTCTTAAAAACTATGATACTAAAAATGAGAATATTATGAACTATGATGTTGAGTTATTTATCGGCGTCTGTTTAACTTACGATGATTTTAAAAAATTCAAGACAGTACTTATTTCATCTTTAGAAAACCTCTATGATGCATTTGGTGGGAATTGTACTGTTTATATTGTCATACAAAGTGAAGGACATTTATTTAATGTTTGTTCTTTGTATGCACGTGATTGGATCGAATTTCATCTGACTGATTATTTCGGAATATCAAATGCTAGGAATTTATGCATAGAAGCAAGTTTAAAAAAAAATGCAAAGTTTATCGTTTTTCATGACGCATCAATTTACTGGACGAAATCCGCAGCTGATTTTATATATAGATGTAGGAATAAAATTGAAACGCCGCGAGTTAATTACCTATTTGATGATAATTTTATTTCACAACAAGAATTATATCCCCTGGCAAATACACATAGTTTTACTTTAGAATATTGCAATCCTATTTATAACTCATATGTTTGGACTTTTTTATTCAGGGTCAATAAAATACGTAGGATTCGATTTGATATCGAGTTTGGTCCGGGAGAAGATACAAAATATAAAAGCGGGGAAGATGTTTTATTTCTGTTTAAATATCTTGAACAACAACGTATTACTATTTATCCACTAAATAAAAAGGTTGCAGTTATACACCCGACAAGACCTTCTGATTATTCTAAACACTTGCTATATGCATATGGACAGGGAGTTTTATTTCGAAAATTATTGCTTAAATATAAGAGAGCTAGTATTGCACTAGACGTGATGCTTTTTTTTGGAAATGCATTGGTTAGATGTTTTTTTTTAAAAAAAAATGCATTCAAAATACTTCATAATAGATTAAAAGGTTTTTTTGGAGGATAATATGAAAAAAGCGTTAATTACGGGCGTAACAGGTCAAGATGGTTCATATTTAGCTGAATTTCTTCTTGATAAAGGATATGAAGTTCATGGTATTAAACGTCGAGCATCTTCATTTAATACAGAGCGTGTTGATCATATTTATCAAGATCGCCACTATCAAAATCCAAATTTCTTTCTTCATTACGGTGATTTGACAGATACTTCAAACTTGATTCGTCTCATTAAAGAAATCCAACCAGACGAAGTTTATAACCTTGGCGCTCAATCTCATGTAGCGGTTTCATTCGAATCACCTGAATATACTGCTGACGTAGATGCGATGGGGACTTTACGTCTGCTGGAAGCGATTCGTATTTGTGGGTTAGAGAAAAAAACACGTTTCTATCAGGCATCAACTTCTGAACTCTTCGGCTTGGTTCAGGAAATCCCGCAGCGAGAAACAACACCATTCTACCCTCGTTCGCCTTATGCTGTTGCGAAGATGTATGCATACTGGATTACTGTAAACTATCGTGAATCCTATGGAATGTACGCCTGTAACGGTATTCTCTTCAACCATGAATCCCCGCGTCGTGGTGAAACATTCGTAACACGTAAAATCACGCGTGCTATTGCAAATATTTCGCAGGGAATCGAAAAATGTCTCTATCTTGGCAATATGGACTCACTGCGTGACTGGGGACATGCGAAAGATTACGTGCGTATGCAGTGGATGATGTTGCAGCAAGATCACCCAGAAGATTTTGTTATTGCAACAGGCAAACAAATTTCCGTACGTGAATTTGTTCGTATGTCAGCTAAAGAAGTAGGTCTGGAGTTAGAATTCTCCGGACAAGGTGTTGATGAAATAGCAACTGTTGTCAATAAAACATCTGACTGTGCTATTGGTGTAAGTATTGGGGATGTGATCGTTCGTGTTGATCCGCGTTATTTTCGTCCTGCAGAAGTTGAAACTCTTCTTGGTGATCCAGCAAAAGCGAAAAAAGTATTGGGTTGGGAACCAGAGATTACAGTTGAAGAGATGTGTGCAGAAATGGTTGCCAGTGATCTGGCGAAAGCAAAACAGCATGCACTTCTGAAAAGCCATGGTTACGATGTTACAGTTTCTCTGGAGCGGTAAGGTATGACAAAAAAACGTATCTACGTTGCTGGTCACCGAGGTATGGTTGGATCTGCTATTTGCCGTCAATTATCACTGCGTGCTGATATCGAATTAGTGGTCAAAACACACAAAGAACTCGATCTAACCGTACAGAAGGATGTTGATGCATTTTTTGAGCACGAGAAAATTGATCAGGTTTATCTTGCTGCGGCTAAAGTTGGTGGCATTTATGCCAACAATACATTTCCGGCAGAATTCATCTATCAGAATCTCATGATTGAGAGTAATATTATTCATTCAGCTCACAAGGCCGGAGTTCAAAAATTACTATTTTTAGGCTCAAGCTGTATTTATCCTAAATTCGCAGAGCAGCCTATGAACGAGTCTGCACTTTTAACTGGCATACTTGAGCCAACTAATGAACCATACGCAATTGCTAAAATTGCGGGCATAAAATTATGTGAATCTTATAACCGTCAATATGGCCGTGATTATCGCAGTGTAATGCCTACTAATCTTTATGGCATAAATGATAATTTCCATCCTGAAAACTCTCATGTTATTCCGGCACTCATGCGTAGATTCCATGAAGCAAAAGAGAGTGGTGCGCCAGAGGTTATTGTCTGGGGAACCGGAACACCGATGCGTGAGTTTTTATATGTTGATGATATGGCCGCCGCATCCGTCCATGTAATGGAGCTTGACGAAGCAATTTATCAACAAAATACACAGCCTATGTTATCCCATATTAATGTTGGCACGGGTGTGGATTGTTCTATACGTGAAATGGCTGAAACAATGGCCTCTGTGGTGGGTTATCAAGGTCAAATTGTTTTTGATGTTACTAAACCTGATGGCACTCCGCGTAAACTTATGGACGTTACCCGGCTCAAAAACTTGGGCTGGCAATATCGCTATAATTTACATGAAGGCTTATCATTAACATATAAATGGTTTATTGAGAATATTAATTCTTTTCGAGGATAGTTATGAACAAGAGATTGGAACGTGAGCTATTTAAAACAATAGTTGAGCATACTCCTCTAATCTCGATTGATCTCATAATTAGAAACGATAAAGGAGAGGCGCTGCTGGGGCAGCGCCTGAATCGCCCAGCACAAAATTATTGGTTTGTGCCAGGAGGGCGAATTTATAAGGATGAGTCATTCGAGATTGCATTTAAGCGGATAACACTTGAAGAGTTGGGCGTTCAAATTAGTCTTAATGATGCCTTATTTCTTGGGGTGTATGAACATTTTTACAATGATAATTTTTTTGAAGCAGAATTTTCTACACACTATGTAGTGCATGGATATGAAATCCAACTTAAACCTCAGCAACTTCACCTACCAACGGTTCAGCATAATTCCTACAAGTGGTTTGATGTAGTAACGTTGCTTAATAGCACTATAGTTCATCAATATACCAAAAATTATTTTATACCAAGGTAATAGATATGCTACTTCCCGTTGTCATGGCCGGTGGTTCTGGTACCAGATTATGGCCTCTTTCACGTACACTTTATCCGAAACAATTTCTGTCTTTAAATAGTCGTTTAACCATGTTGCAAGAGACATTGCGGCGGCTTGACAAGGTCGAACATAAACCTGCTTTGGTCATTTGTAACGAATCACATCGCTTTATCGTTGCTGAACAGTTGCGTAAAGAAAGTTTAAAGCATAGCGGTATTTTGCTTGAGCCTATTGGTCGTAATACTGCGCCTGCTGTAGCACTTGCAGCACTTCAGGCTATGGTAACTGGAGACGATCCTATTCTTTTGGTTCTTGCTGCTGATCATGAAATCCAGGATGAGGATAATTTCATTGCTGCAGTTCTCGCTGCAAAGAATTTTGCAGAGCAGGGTAAGCTTGTTACGTTTGGTATTGTTCCAACATCCCCAGAGACTGGCTATGGTTACATTAAGTCAGGTGAATCTCTGGATGGACAAGGTTACAAAGTTGCGGCTTTTGTTGAAAAACCAGATCTTCACGTAGCTCAGCGGTACATATCAGATGGCGGTTATCTTTGGAATAGCGGGATGTTTATGTTCAGAGCATCTGTATTTATCGATGAACTGAAAAAATTCCGACCAGATATTTTAGCCAGTTGCCAACGCTCCTTGTCCTCTTCGATACAAGATTTAGATTTTATCCGTCTGGATAATGCTTCATTTTCTTGCTGTCCTGAAGAGTCTATTGACTATGCAGTTATGGAAAAAACAGCCGAAGCTGTCGTCGTTCCATTAAATGCACAATGGAGTGATGTTGGGTCATGGTCTGCATTGTGGGAAATAAGTTTAAAAGATCAAAGCGGTAATGCCATTCGTGGTGATGTATTGGTTGAAGATGCTACAGATAGTTATCTTTATTCGCAGCATAGACTTATTGGTGCCGTGGGCGTAAAGGATTTGGTTGTTGTTGAAACGAAAGATGCCGTATTAGTTGCTCATAAAGATAAAGTTCAGCAAGTTAAAAACATCGTCGCTCAACTTAAAAAGAATAATCGCACAGAATATTTACAGCATCGGGAAATATTTCGGCCTTGGGGCAGTCATGATACTATAGCTGAAGGGCCGCGCTTTCAAGTGAAACATGTGATTGTATTACCTGGTCACATTACCGCTAAGCAGATTCATTACCATCGTACTGAACATTGGATTGTGGTCTCGGGGACAGCTAAAGTTCATCTTGAAGATAAGACTTACCTTGTTTCTGAAAATGAATCAACATATATACCTGTTGGTGTTCCACATGCCATTGAAAATCCGGGCAAAATAGCTTTAGAAATTATTGAGGTGCGGTCTGGGGCATATTTAGGTGAAGATGATGTCACCAGGATATCTAATGATGTTGGCTATTGAAATATTGGGTAATAACCGGCTACTGCAATAACATACCTCGAAAACTAATTTCACATTGGATGCGCATATGAAAGTCAGTATTATTACCGTGACTTATAACAGCGAGAAAACAATTAAAGACACTTTAGATTCGGTTGCTGTGCAGACATATAATAATATTGAGTATATTATTGTTGATGGTGCTTCTTCTGATGCGACGTTGCACATTATTAATAACTCTTCAGCTTCAGTCACCAAATGTATTTCGGAAAGAGATAAGGGTATCTATGATGCGCTTAATAAAGGTGTACATTTAGCAACAGGTGATATTATTGGATTTATTCACTCTGACGATATATTGGCGAGGCCAGACATTATAGAAACAATTGTTATTGAGTTTCAGAAAACAAAAGCTGATATTGTTTATGGTGATCTGGTTTTCGTTGATAGGAGCGATGTCAATAACATTGTAAGATACTGGCATAGTGGTTCTTTTAGAAAGAGTAAAATATCTTTAGGGTGGGCGCCTCCACATCCTTCTTTTTATATGAAGAGAAGTTTATATAAGGAAGACGGTTTTTTTGATTTGACCTTTAAAATCGCTGCTGATTACGATCAGATGGTTCGAGTTCTGAAAAGAGAGCGTATTAAGGTTATTTACCTTCCTCAAGTCTTCGTTAAAATGAGATTGGGGGGAGAGAGCACGAAACTTGATAATACAGTAGCTAGTACAAAAGAAATTATCTCTATAATGAAAAAACATCATATAAATTGGTATGTTGCGATCGTTACTAGAAAATTTTCTAAATTGGCTCAACTCTTCAGAAAATCATAATCATATCTATATGCATGGAATGTATATTTAATGAAAAAATTAACCTGCTTTAAAGCCTATGATATTCGCGGGAAATTAGGCGAAG
>OGJK01003136.1_pt1 | contig 11678 bp, 11 predicted proteins | sample 1571961 | NCBI WGS metagenome assembly OGJK01 (sample SAMEA2582120, study PRJEB24529) | metagenome | biome: Human gut stool | place: China | collected 2011 | reverse complement strand
TTTCGGGCAAAATACACCGCTTACTTGATTTAGCATTTTGAGGTGACAACATGGAACCTAATTGGATCATAGGGATCCAGCATGTCTGGTTTGGCATATCCTTATTCCTTCTGCTCCTTCTCCTCATCTGCCGCACCTCCTTCTTCAGGCAGGCCATCACGGCAAAGGAATTCACAAGGCAGCAAATAGGAATTTTCATCATACTATTCTCTGTCATAGGACTCTGCGGGACGTACTGGAACGTCAGAGCCGGAGGCGGGATCATCAATTTCAGAGCCGTCGGGATCATCCTCGGTGGCTTCGTCGGAGGACCGATCGTAGGGACGGCCGTCGGCACCATCGTCGGCATCCACCGCGCCTTCTTCATCAATACGGATTCCTCCTTCATCCACGGCGGACTCTCCATCATCCAGGGCATCGCGGCAGGATTCCTCTCCTACCGTCTGAAGCATCACTACCACAATCTCTGGTTCTGGTCCTTCCTCTATGCGTTCATCCTTGAATTCCTCTTCTGGATTTTCTTCGCCTTCCTCACCTGGCCGACGACCACGACATATCCGGTGAACTTCTTCCACCTGTCGCTTCCGGTTATCGCGACAAACACGATTGCCGTCAGCATCTTCTACCTGGCCATGGAATTCTTCATCCACCAGAGAGACTCCGAAAAGACACAGACGACAAAGAGCACCTTCAATGCCGTCATCACACTTTTCTCGACACTTCACGACGGATTCAAATCCTTCTCCGTCGCGCGCGTCACGGAAATCATGACGACATCGCTCCCCAGCCTCATCTGGGCCGCCATCTTATATAATGATCAAATTTATACAAGAACCAATTATAAAGACGACGCCGACAAGAACCAGGGCGACGCGGAAATTGCGATACTGAAACTGCAGCACTCGCTTCCCGACCTCCCCCACCTCATCACCCTTCCCGTCAAGTACAAGGGCAAAGTCGTCGGCTCCATCTTCGCCGCCAAATCCAAAGGCGACACCTTCACCAATACCGGTACCGAATTCCTTCACGGCATCTGCCACATCCTCGAATCCATCTACGAGTCCGAGAAACTGAAGGAAGAGGAAAACCTGCTGGCCGAAGCGGAAATCCGGGCCCTCCAGGCGCAGATCAATCCGCATTTCCTCTACAACACACTAAACACCATTTCCTACTACGTCCGAAGCGATCCGGAAACAGCCAGACGCCTCATCCAGTACCTGTCCGACTACTTCCGCCACAGCCTCAACAACCCGTCCAAGCTCATCCCCCTTTCTGAAGAGCTTCACGTCATCGAGTGCTACACGGAACTCGAAAGAGCCCGCTTCGGCGACCGTCTCCAGATCGAATACGACTTCCCGAAAGACAAGCTCGACGACATCATGGTCCCGCCCCTTCTCCTTCAGCCCCTCGTAGAAAACGCCGTCATCCACGGCATCTTCAAACGTCCTGAAGGCGGGCAGATCAAAGCAGGCCTCATCGAGCATGACGACCACTACAAGATCTACGTCTACGACACCGGCGTCGGCATCGCAAGAGCCAAGAGAAAGAGACTCCGCCGCGATCACAAACGCCGCGACCACATAGGACTCATCAACGTCCACCAGCGCCTCATCTCCCTCTTCGGAGAACGAAGCGGCCTCCACATCATCAGCCGCAAAGGAAGAGGCACCCTCGTCTTCACGAACATTCCGAAAGTCACCGCTGAAGAAGAAAAAGCAGCCGAACAGGCCGAAGCTGAAGAAAATGCAGCCATGAACCTTTCACCAAATCCCACAGTCTGAAACAGAAAAAGGAGCCTTTGAACCATGCAAGACATACGCGTCCTGGTAGCCGATGACGAAATCCCTGCCAGAGGAGAACTGAAATACGAACTCGCGACCATTCCCGGCGTCCAGATCGTCGGAGAATGCAAGAACGGAAAAGAAGTCCTCGACTTCCTGAACGTCCACCCGAACGTAGACATCCTCTTCCTTGACATCGAAATGCCCTTCATGAACGGCCTCGAATGCGCCAAGGAAATCCAGAGAAGAGACTATCCCGTCAAAATCGTCTTCGCCACAGGCTACAGCCAGTTCGCCGTCCAGGCCTTCGATCTCGAAGCCTTCGACTACATCCTGAAACCCTACGATGAAAAACGCATCCAGAGAACCATCAAAAGATACGCAGACAGCCTCGAACTCCGCAAAAACCACCGCTCCCCGGGAGAAATCATCAACACCTCCCAGCGCATCTCCCTTCAGACCAAGGACAAGACAGTCATGATCTCCCCCGCACAGGAAATCATCATCATCTCCACAGAAAAATCCGACCGCTCCCTCTTCTACACCACCAGCGGCATCATAGAATCCAGGATGGCCCTAAGAGACGCCGAACAGCTCCTCGCGCCCCACGGCTTCTTCCGCACCCACAAAGGCTACATCGTAAACCTTGCCATGATCCAGGAACTAGAAAGCCAGGACAACGGCACCCTCCTCCTCACCATGAACTACTTCCCCAAGGAAAAAGTTCCGGTATCCAGACACTACATCAAAGACTTCAAAAACACGCTGCATATATCTTAAAAAAATACAGAAAAGGAAACCCCTCCGGCCGAAAGCCGGAGGGGTTTTTGGATTAGGAAATGTATTGCTTCTGACACGCCTTTTCTTGTATAAATAAGAAAGAATATTCACGGAAATTTGGCAGGAAAGGAGCTTCTCATGAAAGAACACATGCCGCTAAGCAATCAAATGAAAGACCGTTCGAGAGCACTTAGAAGCAACATGACAAGGCAGGAGTCCAAGCTGTGGTATGAATTCCTGAAATTCTATCGTCCACACTTCAGAAGGCAATACATAATCGGGCAATTTATCGCTGACTTCTACTGTCCAAAAGCGAAACTCATCATCGAACTCGACGGATCCCAGCACTACTCAGATTTCGGACTGAAATACGACCAGTGGCGCACCAAAAAACTGGAAATCCAAAACAACTGCGTCCTGCGTTATACCAATTGGGATTTGGTTAAATACTTTGACTCCGTATGCGACCAAATCGACTACATTACCATTGAACGTCTGAAAGAACTAGGCCACGAAGACCTCGTTCCGAAGGAAATATGAAAACAAGGAAAACTGCATCTCTTTTAAAAACCATAAAACCAGCCTGCGGCTGAGAAACTGCACCTCCTCAGTCGACTCCGTCGCCAGCTCCCCCGTGGGGAAGCCTAAAACATGACAATCCCGATGTACCAGTTGAGCATCAAATGAGAATATCGGCAAGCGGGCCAACCGAAAGTTGCCCACACAGCGGGAGGCCGCACCGTTAGACGACGAAAACTGAAGTTCCACGCGGCAAGGCCGCGGTTGTATGGTTTTGAAGGGAACATCCTCGCAAAATATGGGAATACCGGCAAGCGGACTAGCCAAAAGCTGCCTCCACGGAGGAAGTGGCGCCGTTAGGCGACGAAAGAGGTGAAGTTTCCTCGCGGCCTTGCCGCGGTTGTACGGTTTTGTGGGAAGGATTCCCACACGAAAAGGAGGGCCTCGATGGCTCTCCTTTTCGTATTTCGTATTTCTTATTTCTTATTCCTTATTCTTCCCTATTTCATTCCCCCAGTACTGCTTCAACGGCTTCCTTGCAGAGTGCGACGCCTTTGTCAAGGTCTTCTCTGGAGATGTTGAGCGGCGGGTTGAAGTAGATGACGTCACCCATCGGACGGAGGACGAGGCCTTTGGCCATGGCTTTACGGAAGACATGCCAGCCGATTCTCTTTTCAGCCGGGAAGGCTTTCTTTGTGGCCGGGTCTTCTACGAGTTCGATGGCGTTGATGAGGCCGATGTGGCGGATTTCGCCTACGTTCTTATGATGGCCGAGGGCTTTCATGAGTTCTTGGTGGAGGTACTTGCCGTCTTCGTTGACTTTGTTTAGGATGTGATCGCGTTTCATGATTTTCAGGACTTCGAGGGCGATGGCGCAGCCCATCGGGTTGCCTGCGTAGGTGTGGCTGTGGACGAAGGCTTTGTGAGTGCCGTAGTCGTCGTAGAAGGCGTCATAGACTTTGTCGGTGGTGACGGTGATGGACATCGGCATGTAGCCTGCAGTGAGGCCTTTGGATGTACAGAGGATGTCCGGGCTGACGCCTGCGTGTTCGATGGCAAAGAGTTTGCCTGTGCGGCCAAATCCGGCTGCGATTTCGTCGTCGATGAGGAGCACGCCGTACTTGTCACAGAGTGCACGGAGTTTTGTCAGGTAGGCCGGCGGGTACATTCTCATGCCGGCAGCGCCCTGGAGGACTGGCTCTACGATGCAGGCTGCGGTTTCCTTGCCGAATTTCTCGAAGGCTTCTTCTGCGCTTTCGAAGCATTCGATATTACATGTCTCTCTTGTCTTGCCGTACGGGCAGCGGTAGCAGTCAAGGCCTTTGAAATGGATATTGTCCATGAGGAGCGGATGGAAAATGCCTGCGTAGTCGTCCATGGAGCCGACGGAAAGGGCGCCGATGGTTTCACCGTGGTAGGAGGAATCCAGGCACATGAATTTCTGTCTTTCCGGATGGCCGGTCTGGTTGTGGTACTGGTATGCCATCTTCATGGCCGCTTCGACAGCAGAGGAACCATTGTCGTGATAGGTGAATTTTGTGAGTCCCTTCGGCAGGAGCTCAGCAAGTTCGCGGGAGAGCTCGATAGCCGGCTTGTGGGAGAAGTTCGTGAAGATGACGTGTTCGAGTGTGTTAATCTGACGCTTCAGCGCTTCGTTGATTTCCGGATTGCAGTGGCCGAGGAGGTTGCACCACCAGGAGGAAATGATGTCGAGGTAAGGCTTGTCTTCGGTGTCATAGAGGTAGACGCCCTTGGCATGGTCGATGACGACCGGAGGAAATACTTCGTTGTCTTTCATCTGCATGGCGGGATGCCAGATATATTTTTTGTCTTCTGCCTGCCAGTCAATTTTTTTAGTCATTGGATTCTCCTTTTCCTTTTCATAAGCGGTGTACGGCCGCCGGAATATTTACGCTTCGTCGAAGCAGTCTGCCAGTACTTTCGGATCGCAGGTGAGGATCTCGTCCCCTCTCTTGACCTTGGCAATGACAGGAACGCCGGACATTTCTTCAATCATCTTGATATTGTCCTCTTCCATCACGCCGCCCTTCCAGTTATTGAGGATGACGCCCTTCACCGGGATGCCGCGCGCTCTGTTGTATTCGATCGTCGTGACGACATGGTTGATCGTGCCAAGGCCGGCGTCTGCAATGACGAGGACCGGAAGCTTCAGCATCCTGATGATGTCTGTCAGGTCGATCTTTGCTTTTTCATCGCGGCGGATCGGGCATGCAATGCCGCCGGATCCTTCCATGACGACGTAGGGAAATTTCTCCGTCACGCGTTTCCATGCTTTCTCGACGACAGGAAGCTCGACCGGATTTCCTTCCATCTGTGCTGCCAGATGCGGAGAAACGGCATGCTGGTAGAGATAGGAAAGAATCATGTTTTCCGGTTCATTGATGTCCGCGAACTTGTTGACGAAGCCCGCATCCGACGCAGCGACCGTGGGTGCTCCGCTGATGGCCGCCTTGTAGTAGCCTGCGTCATAGCCCGACTTTCTCAGCGTCTTGACGATCAGCGCCGTCACATACGTCTTGCCGATATCCGTGTCCGTTCCTGTAATAAAAAGTCCTTTGGTCATTTCATGCTCCTTCTTTCGTTGAAATTACCGGATGAAATCCCCGGCTGCTCTTTCGAGACGCCTTGCCATGACAGCCGCCAGAAGGCAGAGACAAATGTCCCCCGGCACCGCCAGAATGAAGCAATACAGCACGACCGGCCAGATGCCGATCGGTGTTCCAAGGTAGAAATTATTGATGATGTAGACATACACCATGCCGAAAAGATAGACGACCAGAAGCCCGGAAAGGTTTGCCAGAAGAATCTGTCCAAACGATTTCCCGCCCGTGATCTCGCGGATCCTGCCCGTCACCCAGGCGCCCGCGATGAATCCGATGAGGTAGCCGAACGTTGGCTGGAAGATGTAAGAAGGACCGCCTCCTTCCGTGAAGACCGGCACGCCTGAAAAGCCCAGAAGGACGTACAGCCCGACGGAAAGCGCGCCTCTCCTGCTCCCCAGGATCAGCCCTGCCAGCGTCGTGAAGAGAAGCTGCAGCGTGAAGGGACAAACCGGAACCGGTATGCGGATGAATGCGCCGATTGCCGTCAGCGCCGTGAACAGGCCGAAGAGCACGATTCCCTTCGTCCTGCCCTGTTCTGCTGTCATGTTCTTTACCATCCTGCCTCCAATTGTTCTTTGTCTAAAATAAATCGGTTAACAACATCTTTATGATATAACAACTGTATTCCCGTTTCAACGTTTACAATTCATTTTTAGCAATAGAAAATTGGGCTGTGACAAAATCCGTTAAAACTCTGCTTTCCCTTTTCTCGAGCGAAGCGAGGTTTGAGGGTGTTAACCTTGCTCCGAAAGGAGAAGTCCTGCTACCAAAAAGCAAGTGCCAATTTCATTTTTTTTGCAACTTTTTTCTAAATCCGGCGTTTTCTCTTTGTCCACTTAATTTTGGGCAGCACAAAAAGGCCGATCTTTCCCTCGGTTTTTTCGCGCTTTTCTTTAGTTAAATCTTGCTAATTCATTGAGCTTAGGCGGTGACTTTAGTTTTAGCTCTGGTTTTGGATCTGGTTTTAGTTTTGGCTCTTTCTGCAAGTGCCATATTATCGTATAACTCTTTTATTCGTGCATATATTATCCGTAAGAATTTGTTTAAAGCTGCAATCTTTGCTACTTTTGGGGGCTTTCCCTCGGCTTCTTTCCTGAGCATATAATCATAAACTTCAGGATTTTTTCTGACCTTTTCCCATGTTCTCTTCTGAGCTCTTAAAGCCATCATTATTTCGTAACCAGTGTCACGAAATACTTTCGAGCCTTTCTTTGTTATATGCCTATGCGTACTACTGAAATCTCCGGATTCATCGGGAGGTGAATCTATCCCGGCATATGCGACCAGTGCCTTTGAGTTTTTGAATCGCCGGATATCTCCTGCGGAGCCGAAGAATCTTGCTGCTAATGGATCTCCAACGCCTGGCATTTCTCTAACAATCTGGTATTCAGGAAGTTTCTTGGCCTCTTCAATCATTTGTGTTACTATGGTGACAAGAGTCCTGTTGACTCCGCTCAGCTTGTCGACGATACATTGGAGAATGGTTTTAACCGTTGGATTTGCTGGGTAATAAGGGATACAGCTTTTGGCGATCGCGTAAATCTTAGCGGCTTTACCTTCGACTGGGCGGTATCCCTTTTTTTTGCCCAAGCAGTGAAAACTTCGGTAAATTCGGCTTCTGTCATATTTACGATCTCATCACGATGCCAAAATTTCTCCACAAAATCCAGCATGAAGTCCTTCTTGGTGTTTAGATTGAGAGAATGAAGCTCTTTATCCATTCCCGGCATGGCACAGTCAATATAATGCTGCAGTTCCTGAAGGATTATCTGACGATGTTTTTTCGCGTTCATATAGGTTCTGTTTAGCAGATCCAGGTTAAAATAGGTGTCTTTGGGAATCTGCCATTCCACCAGCTTATACCAATAACTAATTCCGTAACTGGCAATGGTGCGGGAGTCCTTCTTATCCGTTTTGCCGCCTCTAAAATCTGTATTAGCGAATTTCTTTACTTTATACGCATTGACGATAGAGATAAAAATTCCTTTTTCTTTAAGGTGAAGAGCAATCGGATATTGGTAAACACTGGTCGATTCCATAATGACTCTAACCTCTCCATTAAGCCTCTTGAGCGTATCTGCAAGAAAATCGAGCTCCTCAGTCGAATGCCAGACAAGAAACGGCCGCATAATGACTTTCCCGTCCTGGTCTATAATACATACGGTACTCCTGTTCTTTGACACATCAACACCGGCACTGATACGAGTCATACTAATTCAACCTCCTTTAAAAAATATTTAGCAGTCAGTTGAATCTTTGTAGCCAGCCACACTTATTACCTATCCCAACCTAGTTTGTTACACGTATGCCTCTCTATGAAAGGGACAACCTGCTTACTCGGGCGCATACAACAAGGGGTTGGCTGTCGCACTTCTCTGCGGTGGCAGTAAAAAGCATCTGCACCAAGGTGGGCTTTCGACAGACCAACTGCTTCCCATATCATACGAAAAAATAAGTGCAGTAGATAGGAGCGACCTATCTGACTACACTTATATGGTACTAGGTGGCAGCGTAGCTGACGAATGAGATGTAGTTCTCGAGCGCAGCGAGGTTTCTAGGTTTTCAGATAACACAAATATATAAATGTGTTGGATAATCTTCTAATGGAATCTCCCCACGCAAAAGGGGCTGTGGCGAAATGATTGCACATTTTGTCACAGCCCCATCTTATATAAGTTAAGTCCTATTTCACTTCTTCTTATTTCACTTCATTTTATGGATAAAATTTTCCCGGCGCGCCTTCCTTGTCTCCGATGGTCTTTTCCATCCAGATGAGATCGACCCAGCGGCCCGCCTTGAAACCGCACTTCCTGAAATGTGCCGTCTCATGAAATCCGAGGTGCTCATGGAAATCGCGGCTTCCATTGTCCAGGAAATCATCGGGCTCACCCGACGGGCACGCAATGGCGGAATACAGGTTGATGACTCCCATCTTCCTAAGTTCCTCTTCGAGCGCTTCATAAAGCATGCGCCCTGCGCCTCTTCCCTTTTCGTTCCTGTCCATGTAAATCGAAAGCTCCACATTCCAGTCGCTGGCGCTTCTTCCTATGAAAGTCCCGGCGTAGGCATAGCCGATGATTTTGCCTTCATCGCAGGCGGCAAGGTAAGGATACTTTTCCTTCGTGTGCTGTATGCGGCGTCTGAATTCTTCCGCATCGGGCGGTACGTACTCGAAGGTGATTCCCGTCTCTTCCACATACGGACGATAGATGGCAGAGAGCGCCTCTGCGTCTTCTTCCGTCACTTCTCTGATCGTTATATTCATATATCCTCCAAAAAGTAAAAGCCGCCATGGCAAGACTGCCGCCAGCGGCTCTTTTCTATTTTATATGCAGGTTCATTTCATCAAGCGTCTCCGAGAAGCTGCCTGCGAAATGATCGAGGAACCAGTCGACTTCCTTCAGATGGAGTGCTTTCAGCTTCTCTCCCGTCGATTCGAAAGCTTCGTGGAACTCGCTGTTCCCGCTCTGGATTTCCTCAGCGCACTTGAGGTAGGCGCTCATCGTATCCGCCGCCTTGGCAAGCGGCCAGGACGGATCCTTTTCCATATCTGCCACATACGGGCGGTAGGATTCGCGCAGCTCAGGCGGAAGCGTCTTTAAAAGCTTTTCCCTTGCCTCATCTTCGATTTCCTGGTACCTCTCCCGAAGGTCTTCGGTGAAGTACTTGACCGGCGTCGGCATGTCTCCCGTGAAGACTTCGCTTGCATCATGGTAGAGCGCAAGAGCCGCGCACCGCTCCGGATCAGCTTCCTCGTGGAAAATGTCCCTTCTGATGACAGCCAGCGCATGAGCGATCATGACCGTCTGCAGCGTATGCTCGGCATCGTTTTCAGGGATGGAATTCCGCATCAGCCCCCAGCGCGCGATGTACTTCAGGCGCGCCATGAAGGCGAAGAAAGGATAATTCATTCCATATCCCCCCACTTGTCCCCGTAGAACCAGAAATGATGGACAGGGCCGTTTCCATGACCGACAGAATCGGCAGCGCCTCTCTTGATGGCTCCGGAAATGTATTTCTTCGCGCCGGTGACAGCGTCTGCTATCGAAAGGCCCCTTGCCAGCATGACGGCCAGAGCCGAGGACAGCGTGCAGCCTGTGCCGTGCGTATTGTCCGTCTCAATTCGTTCGCCTTTATAGACATGGAAATCGCTGCCGTCATAGAGGATATCCATCGCATCTTCCACGCGGTGGCCGCCCTTCACGAGGACTGCCTGGCATCCCAGAAGGGAGAGCTTCTTTGCCGCAGCGCGCATATCGTCAGCTGAATGGATCTCCATCCCAGAGAGCACTTCCGCTTCCGGAATATTCGGAGTGATCAATGTGGCAAGTGGAATGAGCTTTGTCTTATACGCTTCGATGGCATCCTTTTCAAGAAGCACGGCGCCGGTCGTAGCGACCATGACCGGATCGACGACTAAGGGTGATGCCAGATGCTTTTCGAGGTAGGATGCGACCGTCTTTGTGATGCCGGAGGTAGAAAGCATCCCCGTCTTCACGCCGTCGGGCGGAATGTCCGAATAAATGGCGTCCAGCTGCGCCTCCACCATTTCCTCAGGCGTATTCACCACCATGGTGACGCCCTGTGTATTCTGCGCCGTCAGCGCACAGATTGCGCTCATACCGTACGTACCGAGCGCCGCAAACGTCTTCAGGTCTGCCTGGATGCCTGCGCCGCCGGAAGAATCCGAGCCTGCAATCGTCAAAAGTTTCTTCATCGTATCAGTCCTCTTTCTTCAGCTGCTTCAGCCCCGGGGTGATGTAGCCGATGAATTTCCCCTGTTTCCATTTCACGTCATAATCGATGATGGCAATCCCTGCCAGGTCGAACTTGATAGCCGCACTGCAGGAGGAAAGAAGGTATGCCTGCAGGAACGGATGATGACTGACGAGCGCAATCGGAGAGCCGTCCTGGATGATGTGGTTGGCGACCATCTGCCAGCTGCTCTGCAGGAGCTCGTCTGCCGTATGGATTTCCTCGGCAAAGCACTCCTCGGCCAGGATCCCCGCCGTCTGGCGCGTCCTGTAATAAGGGCTCGTGTAAATGCGGATCGGATTTTCCTTCAGGAAATGGGCCAGCATCCGCGCGGACTTTCTCACCTGACGCATGCCTTTTGGCGTCAGGGAACGGTTCTGATTAGACACTTCTTCCGTCTGGGGAACTGCTTCACCGTGACGCATCAGGATAATATACATTGCTATCCGCCTCTCTCTATGAAATCGTCAAAATTGACGGGAAATTATATATTTTCAGCCGGATCGACTTCTTCCTTCGTTCCGCCTACCGAATAAGTATCCTTCTCCTTCGGGCCGCTCGCATACTTCACCGAGAGCCTCTTGCCGACCGTCAGGAAGGTCTGGTCGACCGGAGAACCATTGACAAGCGCCTGGGAAATGACGACACGGCCGTCCTTGATCTTGATCTGCGCGTAAATTTCATTCTTCATGCGTGTCTCGACCTTCTTGCCCTTCTCGTCCTTCACCTGCACGCGCTCGGAAAGCTCGACGACAGAGAGCTTCTTCAGCTGTTCAGGAGACATGTAGAGACGGCTGGCCGGGAATGCGAAGCGGACGACATCGCCGCTGTCATTGATCGATTCGACGCGGGTGATGATATAGTTGCCGCCGGGTTCCTTGTCCGTGGCACCGGAAATCGTCATGAGGCCGTCATTATCGACGACAGGCTTCAAGTAAATTTCCTCGCCCCTGTGGGCAGGAGCCGATCCTTCCCATGGCGCTTCCGTGATAGGAATCGTGATACCCAGATAATTCTTGTTATAGAAATCCCCCTTGAACTGGATCTGCGCGGGGACCTTGTATTCTGCGCCCGTTGTCATGACACTTCTGTAATCGCCCCTCATGAAAATGAGCGTGACCACTTCGATGACGACGACAATCGCCAGAAGGATGAGTGAAAGTCTCTTATTTATCATGGCTCTCATCCTCCTTTCCTTCCTGTTCTGCAGGCGAAGCGG
>OGJK01003126.1_pt1 | contig 11704 bp, 9 predicted proteins | sample 1571961 | NCBI WGS metagenome assembly OGJK01 (sample SAMEA2582120, study PRJEB24529) | metagenome | biome: Human gut stool | place: China | collected 2011 | reverse complement strand
GACGGCCATAGATCGGATTCAAACCGAAGCTGCGAAGCTTTTCAACGATCTTGTGGGTCGTGACAAATTCGCACCAGCCGGTTTCGGGATAGGAATGGAGTTCACGACGGAACTTAATCAACTCGTTTTCAGTAAGCAACTTTATTCTCCTTGTTACTGTTCAAATAATCCGCTCATTATCGCCGATCTTTAAGTTCGTGTAGAGAGAGGGAAGTTCTTAGTGAACTCACAGGATTTTTTGTGTCTGTCCCTTGCCTCAAAGAGAACTATTGAAAAGCCGCGTCAATGAAATTCGCGATCTTAAATAGACTGAAATAACAAGAAGTTAATCGGAGGTCTCGAATGAACTACACATACGCTTTCAGCATAACCGGTTGGTCTCGCGTGTATATCACAGATAATAAGTATGCTAATAATCGTTTTACATATTTAGCCCAACGCTGCCCTGCAGTTGTTCTAAGGTTCGAGTACTCTGCATATGAAGACCTCGCCGATAAATTATTGAAAGAGACCGAGTCTTCATTCAAGAGGTGGCAAATCGGCTGTTTCAAAATTGCTTATCCACAAAGCTTAGCTTTGTTTTTGTTTGACTGGGTCGAGTTCTTAAGCCACGAGTTTTCAAACCCGAGTTTCTTAATATTCAACGATCCCCGCCCATGCACGTTTCTTCGACTCCGTTCTTTTACCATAGCAAGATGAAAAACTTCATTTACGGATATCCTGAGCAAGGCTTTCGCCTCTGTCCGGTTTGTCCAATTCCTCTCGATGCCGATTCACACCGAGACGACACTAAATTGTTGGTTTCTGCACAAGCGCTTACTGAACGCTCTTGGACTGAAGATGATTTGATCAGGACTTTGCTCGGCTTGGATAGCCGCGATGAAATTCAGATTGCTCTTTAACTTTCACCTGCGGCCGCTTTAAACGCCAAAACGCCCCGAAGAGCGTTTTGTTGACTCAAGAGTAGAGCTTATTACTTAGCCATGTAGTTGGCTGCATTAGCTCCAGCGATACGGCCAAAGGTAATGATGTCGGCAACTGCGTTTCCGCCGATGCGGTTACCGCCGTGAACACCGCCAGTCACTTCACCGGCAGCATAGAGGCCGGGAATCGGTTTAGCTGTCACGCCGATGACTTCGGCGTTCTTGTTAATTCTCACGCCGCCCATGGTGTGGTGGATAGCCGGAGTAACTTGAACTGCATACATCGGCCAAACATTGTTGGCAGCGACCATTTCAGGACGATCGAAAGCATCGTCCTTCTTAGTCTCGAAAGCCTTGTGATATTGGTCCATTGTGGCCTTAAGATTTTTTGCCGGTACGCCCATTGCTTTAGCTAATTCGTCAACGTTCTTACCGGAAACCATCAAACCCTGAGAAACATAACCGGCAGCCAGCTTGTTGGACTTAACCAGTTTGTCATCAATGAGGAGCCATGCTTTGCCTGACGGCTGAGCCAATACAGCAGCGGCAACGACGTCACGCGGCTGAAGTTCATTCACAAAGCGATTGCCCTCATTATTGACGAGGTACCCGCCGCGGGCTCTCATGGATTCAGAAATCAGAATGCCTTTAACAGGAACAACGGTCGGGTGGGCTTGAATCTCTCTCAAATCAACGAAAGTTGCACCAACGCCTTTGGCCAAGTCTAAACCTTCACCCAATGCACCCGGTTGGTTCGTTGTAGCAAAACCTTTGTATTCCGGCCTTAAAGAAGAAATCAGCTTGGCATTTGCGCCGAATCCGCCGGTTGCCAGAACAACAGCCTTGGCATCAATCGTGTAATCTTTCTTATCTTTGCCTTTTGTTTCAACCTTCACGCCGGAGATCTTGCCGTCTTTGGTCAAAAGCTCTGTGACCTGGTTAAGCGGACGAATTTCTATCGTCGGAATCTTCTTAGCTGTACCGTAAAGAACCTTCATCACAGACTGTCCGACTGCAGAACCGTCGCAAGGTCCGTGACCGCGGGCAGCTGTCTGTCCGCCGCCGCGGCCCATACGATGGCAGAAAGGAGCGCCTAAGGAGAGGAGCCAAGCTTCGGCATCTTTGGCGTTCTCAGCCAGAGTCAGCGTCAACTCAGGATTGTTGAGATAGTGGCCGCCCTTCTGAGCATCCATACTCATACGCATGGCGGAATCGTTCATGATGCCGTGTTCAAGCTGTTGAAGCGTGCCTGCGGCATTCATACCACCCTCACTGCGGAGCGTATTTCCGCCGATGATCGGCATTTTTTCAAGAACAATAACTTTCTTGCCTTGCTGAGCTGCCATGATGGCGGCAGAGAGGCCGGCGCCGCCGGAGCCGACGACAACAAGATCAGTTTCTTCAGCATTAACAATGCCGAGGGCCAGTGCAGAAACGAGTGCGATGCAGAGCTTCTTCATTTTTAATCTCCTTAGTAGATATGAAATTCGTTAATTGAATTTTTGCGCATCGCAGTACTTAAGTACCCTGACAAATATCAAAAAAGAGCGTTTTCTTCGATGTGAGAGAGTAATCTCACTAATTCCGAAACTGTCTGTACCCCTAATTTATGGAGTCCTTTTTGACGATGAACCTCAATTGTTCTCGGTGAAAGTCCGAGGCGCTCGCTGACTTCTTTGTTAATCAGCCCTTTCGCAATCAGCGATAAGATTTGTTTTTCCCGAGAAGTCAGTGTCTGAAATCTCTTCTTTTCTTCCTCCTCCGAAATCGTCCAGCCTCTGTGAGTTTCGTCATATCGAACTGCTTTTGCCACGGCTGACAGAAGTCTCTCCTCGTTAATCGGCTTTTGAATGAAGTCGATGGCGCCGTCCTTCATCGCCTGGACGGCCATGTCCACATCGCCATGCCCTGTTAGAAAAATCACCGGAACCTCGTACTTTCTTTCACGCAGTCGATGGTACAGCTCCAGTCCGTTCATCTCCGGCATAGCAACATCAAGAATGAGACAGCCGATGAGAGAGGGTCGGTCTTCAACCAAAAATTCAGAGCCTTTCTCATAGGCCTCGACCGTCCATCCCTCGGACTCAAGGAGGAACTTCAGCGCTTTTCGGACGACTGCTTCATCGTCCACTATGCGAATAATCGAATTCGATATTGTCATTGTTCTGTCGCCTCCTCTGCCGGCAACCTAATTTCTACCCTCAACCCACCCGAAGCCGCCTGAGAAAAGAAAATCTTGCCACCGTGATTTTCAATAATGCTTCTGACAATCTGCAGACCTAGACCTAATCCGTCAGCTTTCGTTGAATTAGTCGGTTCTGAGAGTTTTTCAATCTTTTCTTTTTCAATGTGACCGTTGTCTTCGATTGCAATTAGCGCTTTGTTATCTTCTCGCTTAATCGTCAGAGCCACTTTCGGATTCAAGACTCCAAGTTCTTGAAGTGCCTGAGCCGCATTTCTCAAAAGGTTAATGATCACCAGCTCAAATTCGAGCGGGTTCACGATGATATAGACCGGTTGCTCTTGAAGGACCCAGACTTCAACTCTTTCTCCGCTCTGTCGTTTGAATTCTCGAACTGCTTTGTTAACGAGCTCGGAAACTTCCGAAGACACTCTTTCACTGCGCGTACCTTTGGCATAGCTTCTGACTCGCTCGACAATGGCGGCTGCTAAGTCCGCATCAGTACGAATCTCCGCCAAGGCCGTACTCAGTTTATCCTCCGTCAATGTTCCGGAATCTTTGGCGCGCTGAAGCGTCCGAGCATAGAGCTTGATACCAGCGAGCGGCTGATTGAGTTCATGTGCGATCAGGCTGGAAATCTGCCCGACGACAGCCGCTCGCTGCATTTTCATCAGGCGTCGGTGCGCTTTTTGTGCTTCATTAAAACTCTTATTCTCACGTTTGAGCGATTCTTTGAGCTCCCTCGTCCTAATGTCCACCGTCCTTGAGACAATGAAAGAATGAATCAGCAAAAGGGCGAAGGCCGCCAACGCACTCAAGATCCAAAAGCGATATTCAACAATCCGCTGCCAGAACCACTCCTTACTGAACCGCTGGTAAGAACCGAGCCGTAAAGACTTCAGAAGATTGTCTACCGCGGTGTAGTCACTTGCAACGGACCAATACAAACCGATACCGACCGGTTTTTGTGCAATCAAACCTGCAGCCACCGCTGACAGGACTGCCGGTGGAACGGAAGGGTTCGAGCCAAAACTCCAGTTCGGATAAAGTCGTGTGGAGTGCAGGCAAATGTGGTCCGGATCGCTCTTAAGATTGATAAACTTAAGCTGATCCGTCGTAACAACCTTTCGATTAACCGCATCCTCGAGATAGCAGGCTCTCAAAATCCCCACATCAGCCTTGCCGATCAAAACGTCTTTAATGATTTGATCGCGATTAAGACCGTAAAACTGAGTCGATCTAAAAAAGGTTTTAGGATCGTAACCGTCCGCGGCAATCTCGCCCATCGCGGCCAAATACATCCCGAAAGCAGTCGGGCGACCTGCCGCAGCACGTTTGTCCTTGAGGTCCGAAACGCTATTGATATCCGACCTGTCAGCCTTAACAATGAACAAAGAGCCTTCAGACCGATTCGGATTTTTAGAGAACGGAGAAGACGCTGTCAGCACATCACGAGCGCCTAGATCCTGATAGCGCCGAATGGTTGCGGCAGTAGAAATGAAGAAGTCCGCCTGATGGTCTTCAATCAGCTTTTCTAATTCAGGCAGTTCAACGTACGTGACTTTGAGCTTAGCCGGCGCCACAGCACTCTCAACCGTCCTAATCGTCTGATTTACAAAGGCGGCATGCAAAAGCGGTGTCACGGCTGAGTTGATCGCAAACGTGTATTCTTCCGGCTCCTTCGCTTGTACACTGAGCAGAAGAAAACCGATTACTGCAGCGATCAGCCTAAGAATCTTATTCACGGTTCAACTTCATCGAACTAAGTCGTAGTTGTCTTCAACTTACCACAATTGAGTCAAACTCAAAATCCGTTTTCTCACTACTAAAACTGACACTCGGCTAAACACCCCTAATCCGCAAATTCAGATAAGGAAAAAATCAAAAAATAATCCCGAGTTTGATCCCGGGATGTATGTGAACACTTACTTAATCTCTAAGTATTAGGATACTGTTGCTTTTGACCCTTTATCTCCGCAAAACGGAAGAATGCAGGTTTCGGCCTGCGCCAAAATCTTGGTCATCAGTTCACGGTTTTCAACCGGCGTAAAGATGTTGGAAATCGACATACCAAGGGACATGGCCATCACGCAGAGAATGCGGTACTGCCCTTCCTGGTCATCCGGCGAGATGCCGCCCGCTTCCGAAATCATCTTCCGAAGACGTGCGCCGTTTTCCGTAATCTTTTCTTTTATCTCGGGATTGCGCGTGCACTCAGTCAGAATCGTCAGCATCAGTGAAGTGCGACGAGAATCAAAAATCGACTGACAACTCGGGTTCTTCTCTCCTGCGGACATCGCTGTCTTTAGAGCATCAAAAGTTTCCTGCCCCATCTTCAGCTGCACTGCCAACGCCAAAGCAGCTTTACTAGCATAGAAGTTGTAAAGATGAGGCGTACTGACGTTGGCCGCTTCTGCGATTTCATTCATGCTTGCCGCATGAAAGCCTTTATCTAAAAAGATGGCTTCCGCGGCACGCAAAATTCGATCGCGCTTTTCGCTGCGTTTTTCTTCCTTACGCTCTTCAACTCTGGTTTCTCTGGTTTTAAGCATTTCCGCCTCCGCTCGAGACATGAACTGCCTGAGCCTGTTCAGCGGCAGCCGGAGCTTCCGTTTGAGCAGCTGCCCGAGTTTCAGGTTCAATGACAGAGCCGCCTCCGAGCACCTTATAGAGCATTACGCCGCTGGACAGGCGATTACTCTCGGCAGAAATGTAATTCGTCTGAGCAGCAACCATCTGTCTTTGGCTTTCCAGTACGGTCAGGAAGCCGTCAAGACCGTTCTTGTAGCGGCTCTGAGACAGACGGTAAGCCGTTTCCGTGGCGTTAACCAAATCCTTTAAGGCTGCGCACTGACGGTTCACCGTGCCGACAGTAGCAAGCGCATCACTTACCTCTGCAAAAGCATTCTGCACAGTCTTCTCATAAGTTGCGACCATGATCTTTTGCTGTGCCTCTGCCTGACGCAGGGTCGAAAGGTTCGCTCCGCCGGTAAAGATCGGGAGAGAAACGGAAGGTGCAAACGTCCAAAGGCCCGTACCGGCATCAAACAAGTCACTTAAGTGACGGGAAGAAGAACCGATGCCTGCCGTCAAAGAGATGCGCGGGAAAAAGTTGGCTCGAGCCGCGCCGATGTTGGCATTCGCAGACATCAGATCATGTTCGGCAGCCTTAATGTCCGGACGGTTTAAGAGGATGTCACTGCTTAAGCCGGCAGGAGCAATCGCTCCGTAATTCGTAGCTTCTTCCAGATTGTTCGGCTCAAGATCCGCAGGAACTTGGGAGCCGACAACTAAGTTCAGAGCATTCTGTGCCTGAGCCAAGCTACGTTCGTACTGCGCTACTGCAGCGCGAGCCGTGGCAACCGTCGTACGAGCCTGTTCTAGCTCCAGCAGAGAGCTCGCGCCCAAACGATAGCTATCGGACATCAGCTTGAAGCTTTCTTCCTGACTTTGGAGCGTAATTTTCTGCAGACGGAGAAATTCTTTCTGAGCGCCTAAGTTAATCCAAGAAGTGGCGACCTGCGCAATCAGGGCGTTCTGTGCGGCGGCATTGCCGAACTGATCAAGATGGGCTTCGAAACCCTGGTTGAAGCCGGCTACGCTCCTGAAATGGCTTACTTCGAATGCTGCCATGAAATGAAGCTGATCGTTGACCTGATCTACGAAGGCGGCTTGGCAGATATGAACTACTCCATCTCTAACAACGCTGAGTTCGGCGGCTACGTCACCGGTCCAAAGGTTGTTTCCGACCAGGCTCGCGCAGCGATGAGAAAAGCTCTGAGCGACATTCAGGACGGTTCTTACGCTAAGAACTTCCTCCTTGAAAACCAAGTCGGCGCTCCGATGCTTCGCTCCATCCGTGCTCAGACGGCCGCTCATCCGATTGAAGTCGTCGGTGCTCGCCTGCGCTCCATGATGCCGTTCATCTCTGCTCACCGTCATATCGACCGCAGCAAGAACTAATCATTTGAACTGCTAAAGAAACAAGAAGGGGCGCCGATGGGCGCCCCTTCGATTATCAGAAAAAGAAAAATTATTCGAGGTTCTGAATTTGCTCGCGCATCGATTCAATCACGAGCTTCAGATTGACGGACGTGTCCGTCATCGAAATTGAAACGGCTTTGCTGCCGAGCGTATTGGCTTCACGGTTGAGTTCCTGCATCAGGAAGTCGAGTTTCCGGCCGACGGGGCCGCCGCGATCCAGTGTTCTTCTCACTTCTTTGACGTGGGTGCACAGTCTTTCCATCTCTTCGTTGACATCAAGCTTGATGCCGTAAAGCGTGATTTCCTGACGGATGCGTTCATTGACTTCTTCTTTGGTGATCTGAGCGCCGTCTGCCAGCGTGGTACCTAATGCTTCTTCAAGTCTTTCGGTGAGTTTGTCCTTTTGCGCCTGAAGAATTTCAGGAATCTTAGGACGAAGCGTATTGACGAGGTCTTCAATCTGTGTGCAGTATTTGAGCAGAACCTGAGCTAAAGCAGCGCCTTCACGCTGTCGGCTTTCGTTAAATGCAGCGAGGCACTGTTCAAAGCCTGTCAGCACTTGCTTTGCGAAGACTTCGGGATCGGGGACCGGAGCGGCGACGATGCCGGGATAATTCAGAATGTCGGCGACGCGCAGGGCTGTGGCGGAAGGGTCTGTCTTTAAGACCTGCGTCTGAAGAGCCATAAGCTTGTTGAGGGCTTCTTCATTTAAGGCCGTATCCGCCGATAAGCCGGAATCCACTAAATTCAAGCGGCATTCCATCTTGCCGCGGGCGATTTTGCCGGAGATGATCTCTCTGAATTTCGGTTCGAGGAAACGAATTTCTTCGGAAGCGCGGAAACTTAAGTCTAAAAAACGAGAGTTAACGCTTCTCATGTCGATGCTCAGCAAGCCCATGTCGGTTTGGACTTTGGCATTCGCGTAACCCGTCATACTCGAAATATTACTCATTCAAAACTCCTTCTCTGCCGCGCTTGATTGAACTGGATTGCACGGTCTTTCTGCCGCCGTATTTTACCTTCCTTGAAGCCGGCTCTAACTTCCACAAGGTTCGGATCGGGTGGAAATTATGGTTTACGAATCTGCCTTCATTAGAATGACAGAACATTGTTGAAGGAGATATGAATGACAGAAGAAACTTGGAGCCGTCCCAGCGGCCGCAAAGCAGACGAACTGCGCCCGATAAAGATCACACGTCACTACACAAAATACGCCGAAGGCTCCGTTTTAATTGAAGTCGGAGGCACCAAGGTCATTTGCACCGCTTCGGTTGAAGAAAAGGTCCCGGGCTGGCTCAAAGATCAGGGAAAAGGCTGGGTGACTGCGGAGTACGGAATGCTGCCGCGCGCTACCGGTACTCGCACGGACCGAGAAGCCGCCAAAGGAAAGCAAAGCGGCCGCACACAGGAAATCCAGCGTCTGATCGGAAGATCTCTGCGCGCAGTGGTGGACATGGAAGCACTCGGCGAGAGAATGATCAAAATTGACTGCGATGTGACCCAGGCAGACGGCGGTACAAGATGCGCTTCGATTACCGGTGCATATGTGGCACTCGCTGATGCCGTCAATTGGCTCATTAAAAACGGCTCCTTGGAAAAATCTCCGCTCAAAGGACAAGTCGCTGCACTTTCAGTTGGTATTTATGAAGGTGTTCCAGTTGCTGATTTCGACTACGACGAAGATCATTTAAGTGATACGGATATGAATGTCGTGATGACAGACGCAGGAAAATTTGTTGAACTGCAGGGAACCGCTGAAGGAGAACCCTTTAGTCGGGAAGACCTCGATGCTTTGCTCAAGCTGGCTGAAGACGGCCTGAAGCAGCTGTTTGCAGCTCAGAGAGCAGCTCTTGCCGAGGAGTAAAAAGACATGTCTAAGAAAATTGTTCTCGCCAGCAATAACAAAAAGAAAATGAAAGAAATGCAGGAGCTTCTTGCTCCGATGAGTGCCGAAGTGATTTCTCAAGGTTCTTTGGGAATCCCTTCTGCAGAAGAGCCTTTCGGTACCTTTGTGGAAAATGCGCTGGCAAAAGCCAGATGGGCGGCGAAACATTCCGGTCTTCCGGCCATTGCCGATGACTCGGGAATTTGCTCGGATGCCTTAAAAGGCGCGCCCGGCGTACTGAGTGCACGTTTTGCCGGCGAGCCGAGCTCAGATGCTGCAAATAACGCAAAACTGATTAAAGAACTTGAAGACAAAGACAATCGTAACGCTCATTACACCTGCGTTATTGTCGCCGTCCGTGATGAAAACGATCCCGAGCCTCTGATCGCGATTGATTTTTGGAACGGCACGATCGGATATGAACCGAAAGGCGAGGGCGGCTTCGGATACGATCCTTTCTTTATCGTGACGCCGGACGGAAAGACCGCTGCTCAGATGACGGCCGAAGAAAAGAATGCCGTCAGCCATCGCGGCAAAGCCATGAGAAAAATGCGCACTTTATTAACCGAACGTTGGAATTGGTAAATTGAAAGAACTTCCGCTTTCTTTATATATTCACTGGCCGTGGTGCCTAAAAAAATGTCCTTACTGCGACTTTAATTCTCACGGCTTGAGAGGGCCGGCGCCGGAAGCACTCTATGAGGCTGCCATCATTGAAGGGCTCAAAGAGCAGGGCGCCCGTGTCCAGAGAGGAAAGCTGAAGAGCATATTTTTCGGGGGCGGCACTCCTTCTCTGATGGCGCCGGAAACCATCGGCAGAATCATTGAAGCGGCCGACAACAATATTCCGTTCCACGAAAACATCGAAATTACGCTGGAAGCCAACCCCGGCACTTTTGAGGAACAGAAATTTAAAGACTTCAGGGAGGCCGGTGTCAACCGGCTTTCGATCGGAATTCAAAGTTTTGATGACGCTAAATTGAGGGCTTTAGGCCGGGTTCACAACTCGCAGGAAGCCAGGCGGGCTGCAGAAAGCGCCGGAAAGATCTTTGAGAACTTCAACCTGGATTTAATGTTCGGGCTTCCCGGCCAGACTATTCAGGAACTGGACGAAGAGCTGGAAACCGCGTTTTCTTTCGGATCGACGCATTTGTCCTGCTATCAGCTGACCCTGGAGCCGAACACCTATTTTGCCAAATTTCCGCCCAAAGGGATTCCTGATGACGATGTGCTTTCAGATATGTCCGATTTGGTCAGGGATAAAACCGCAGCCCGCGGTTTTGATCACTATGAAGTGTCTGCCTATGCCAAAGGAGGGTACCGCTGCAGGCATAACCTTAACTATTGGGAGTTCGGAGATTATTTTGCCGTCGGTCCCGGTGCCCACGGAAAAATAACCATTCAAGGACGTCCGGAGCGTTTTTATAACTATCGCGATCCGGCCCGATGGCTTTTATCGTTTAAAGAACATCAGACTCAAATCGCCGAGCGGAAACTCATTGATCCGGAAGATTTGCCATTTGAATTCATGCTTAATGCGCTTCGGCTGAGAGAGGGCGTGCCCTTCGATTTTTACACCGAGAGGACCGGCCTCGATTTCGATGTTATTGAGTCGATTTGGACGGAACTTCGAGAAAAAGGTCTTGTCTGCGACCATCTCAAGAGAATCAAAACGACAGAGAAGGGCTGGCTTTTCTTGAACGAGGTGCTTGAAGCTTTTCTTTGACAGGATCTCAGCGTACGACATCAAACTATGCGGCCGATTTCGGCCGCTAATTGTTTCACTCGGAAGAAATGCACCATTTCGCCGCAATGTTCTATTGCGGATCAAAAATCAATAAAAAAATCCCTAAATTGTTCCTTTTTGCACTAAAAAGGTGCATCATTACAAAAGTTTTTGCGATTGCTTACTGAGGCTCTTTGAGAATGCATGATTTCGTGCATGTCGAAAATTGGCACGAAATTTGCATAAGCTTTGTTGAACATATTTTTTGATTGCTACGTCCAAATTTACTAAGGAGATATCCATGGCTAAGACCAGCGCTGAAATCATGCAGATGCTTGTGGACAACAACGTCAAATTTGTTGATTTGCGCTTCACTGATTTCAAAGGCAAAGAACAGCACGTTTCCGTACCGGTTTCTGCTTTTGATGAAGACAAGTTTGAAGAAGGTCACGCTTTCGACGGTTCTTCCATCGCTGGATGGAAAGGCATTGAGGCCAGCGATATGCTGCTGATGCCGGATCCGGACAGCGCCCGTATGGACCCGTTCGCCGACGAAGATATTCCGACAATGATCCTGACCTGCAACGTTGTTGAGCCTTCTACCGGCAAGGGATACGATCGCGACCCCCGCAGCGTTGCCAATCGTGCTGAAGCTTACTTAAAGAGCACCGGTATCGGCGACAATGCTTACTTCGGACCTGAACCGGAATTCTTCATTTTTAACGGTGTTAGCTGGGGCACCACAATGAATCACAGCTTCTTCAAAATCGAAAGTGAAGAAGGCTATTGGAGCAACGGCAAGGATATGAACGGCGCCAACAGCGGCCATCGTCCTACTGTCAAAGGCGGTTATTTCCCAGTTCCTCCGGTTGACTCTCTCTACAATGTCCGCTCTCAGATGTGCGAACTTCTTGAAGAACAGGGCGTTCCCGTTGAAGTTCATCATCATGAAGTCGGCGGCTGCGGCCAGTGCGAAATCGGTACGCTGTTCAGCACACTGACCA
>OGJK01003110.1_pt1 | contig 11759 bp, 9 predicted proteins | sample 1571961 | NCBI WGS metagenome assembly OGJK01 (sample SAMEA2582120, study PRJEB24529) | metagenome | biome: Human gut stool | place: China | collected 2011 | reverse complement strand
TACAACGCGACCCGCGCCGGTTCCCTGGGCTTTGCTAACAAAGCGCAGAACTTCGAAGTGGTTGCTCAGTACCAGTTCGACTTCGGTCTGCGTCCGTCCGTGGCTTACCTGCAGTCTAAAGGTAAGGATCTGGAAGGCTACGGCGACCAGGACATCCTGAAATATGTTGACGTTGGCGCGACCTACTACTTCAACAAAAACATGTCCACCTATGTTGACTACAAAATCAACCTGCTGGATGAAAACGACTTCACTCGTAAAGCCGGTATCTCTACCGACGACGTGGTTGCACTGGGCCTGGTTTACCAGTTCTAAGTTGCAAGCTGCATAACAAAAAGGCGCCTCTGGCGCCTTTTTTTATGTCCGGTTTAACCTCGCTGGTATACTCTTGTCGCCCTGGTAAGAGGAGCCTCGATTAATGGATATGACTTTCTTTCGCGCCGCGCTGCTGGGCGCCTGCGTTCTGCTCTCTGGCTGCGATTCAGCTACCACTCCTGCGACCCCCACCGCGACGGCCACCGTGCTGGATGGCAAAACGATGGGCACCTTCTGGCGGGTCAGCGTCATTGGCGTGGATGAGGCAAAGGCTGAGGCGTTGCGCGCCAAGGTTCAGGCCCAGCTGGACGCCGACGATCGCCTGCTGTCGACCTGGAAAAACGACTCGGCGCTGATGCGTTTCAACCACGCGACGGATACCCGGCCCTGGCCGGTGAGCGAAGCGATGGCGGATATCGTCACCCTGTCGCTGCGGATTGGCGCCAAAACGCACGGCGCGATGGATATTACCGTGGGGCCGCTGGTCAACCTGTGGGGCTTTGGCCCGGATAAACAGCCGGTCACCACCCCGGATGCCCAGGCGATAGCCGCGGCGAAGGCGCGCACCGGCCTGCAGCATCTGCAGGTTATCAATCAGAGCGGCAGGCAGTTCCTGCAAAAAGATATTCCCGATCTGTTTGTCGACCTCTCCACCGTGGGGGAAGGCTATGCCGCCGACCACCTCGCGCGGTTGATGGAGCAGGAGGGGATCTCCCGCTATCTGGTGTCGGTGGGCGGAGCGCTGGTCAGCCGCGGGATGAACGGCGAAGGCAAGCCCTGGCGGGTAGCGATCCAGAAACCGACCGACCGCGAAAACGCCGTTCAGGCGATTGTCGACATCAATGGTCACGGCATCAGCACCTCCGGCAGCTATCGCAACTACTATGAACTCGATGGCAAACGTATCTCGCACGTCATCGATCCGCAGACCGGGCAGCCGATAACCCATAAGCTGGTCTCCGTGACCGTCATTGCGCCAACGGCGCTGGAGGCGGACGGCTGGGATACCGGGCTGATGGTGCTGGGGCCGGAAAAAGCGCAGCAGGTGGTGCGCGAGGAGGGGCTGGCGGTCTACATGATCGTTAAAGAAGGAGAGGGTTTTAAAACCTGGATGTCGCCGCAGTTCCGCACTTTCCTTGTCGGCGAGAAAAATTAAAAAGCAAGATTGCGGGTTTTTTACTGCGGGCTTTACCACAGACTGAGGGTACACTTACAGCTGGAGACCCGTCATGAAACCGATAGTTGCCGATACCGATGATCGCCGCTGGCAGGCGGTCTGCGAACGTGATACCCGGGCCGATGGTCAGTTCGTCTTTGCGGTACTGACCACCGGCATCTGCTGTCGTCCCTCCTGCCGCTCGCGGCGCGCGCGGCGGGAAAACGTACGCTTTTTTGCCGACGTCGCCGCCGCCGTGGCGGCGGGATTCCGCCCCTGCAAACGCTGCCAACCGGATAAAGACTACCCGCAGCAGCAAAGGGTCGACAAAGTGGCGCAGGCCTGTCGGCTGCTGGAGCAGGACGCGCCCCTGACCCTCGAGGCGCTGGCAGGCCAGCTGGCGATGAGCCCGTTTCATTTCCACCGTTTATTTAAATCCGTCACCGGCATGACCCCTAAAGCCTGGCAACAAGCGTGGCGGGCGCAGCGCCTGCGGGAAGCGCTGGAGCAGGGGATACCGGTGACCCGCGCCGCGCTGGCGGCTGGTTTTCCCGACAGCAGCAGCTATTATCGCCAGGCCGACGCAGCGTTAGGGATGACCGCCAGCCAGTTTCGCCGCGGCGGCGCCGCCACCGTGGTAACCTGGACCACGGGCGACTGCGCGCTGGGTCGTTGCCTGGTGGCGCAGAGCGAGCGCGGCGTCTGCGCGGTGCTGCCGGGTGATAACGATGCGGCATTGCTCGACGACCTGCGCCGGCGCTTTCCCAATGCCGAGCTGCGTGAAGGCGACCCCGATTTTTGTCAGCAGATGGCCGAGATTTTCGCCCACCTCGACGACAGCCGGCGGCCGGTATCGCTGCCGCTGGATCTGCAGGGCACCGCATTTCAGCTGCAGGTCTGGCAGGCGCTGCGGCAGATCCCGGTGGGCGAGACCCGCAGCTACCGCCAGGTGGCAGAGCATATTGGCCAGCCGCGGGCGGTAAGAGCCGTGGCCGGCGCCTGCGCGGCGAATTCGCTGGCGGTGATTGTTCCCTGCCACCGGGTGGTGCGTGAAGATGGCGTCCTGTCCGGTTATCGCTGGGGAACGGCGCGAAAAGCGCAGCTGCTGGCGCGCGAGGCCCAACATGAGGAGGAGTAATGCTCGATCTGTTTAGCGATACCCCACCGTGGCAGGAGCCGCTGGCCCCCGGCGCGGTGGTGCTGCGGCGATTTGCCCGCGAACGCGCCCCGGCGCTGCTGCAGGCGATAGCCGACGTCGCCAGTCAGTCGCCGTTTCGCCAGATGGTCACGCCGGGCGGGTACACCATGTCGGTCGCCATGACCAACTGCGGCGCGCTGGGCTGGACTACCGATCGCCACGGCTATTTGTACGCCCCGGTCGACCCGGTAACCGATCAAACCTGGCCGCCGATGCCTGCCGTATTTCATGAACTGGCGCTGGCGGCCGCCGCCGCCGGCGGCTATCCGGAGTTTTCCCCCGACGCCTGTTTGATTAACCGCTATTGTCCTGGCGCAAAACTGTCGTTGCATCAGGATAAAGATGAACAGGATCTGCGGGCGCCGATTGTCTCGGTCTCGCTGGGCTTGCCGGCCATCTTTCAGTTTGGCGGCTTGCAACGCAGCGACCCGCTGCAGCGGCTGCTGCTGGAGCATGGCGATGTGGTGGTCTGGGGCGGCGAGTCGCGCCTGTTTTATCATGGCATTCAGCCGCTGAAAGCGGGGCATCATCCGGAAACGGGCGACTGTCGTTACAATCTCACCTTCCGACAGGCGGGCGGTCGCCAGTATTAAAATAAGAATTATTCTTGATGTCATCGGCGAGCCGTTTAAACTGCTGGCTGTTTTGCTTTTGCGGATAGCCTGTTATGGAACTTCTCTCTCTCGTCTGGCGCCAGTACCGCTGGCCGTTTCTGGGCGTTATTGCTCTCAGCCTGCTCAGCGCCGCGCTGGGTATCGGCTTAATCGCTTTCATTAACCTGCGTCTGATTACCGCTGTCGATACCTCGCTGCGGGTCCTGCCGGAGTTTCTTGGTCTGCTGGGGCTGCTGATGGCGGTGACCCTGGGCTCGCAGCTGGCGCTAACCACCCTCGGCCACCATTTTGTCTATCGTCTGCGCGGTGAGTTTGTTAAACGCATCCTCGATACCCAGATTGAACAAGTAGAGAAGATCGGCAGCGCGTCGCTGCTTGCCGGGCTGACCAGCGATATCCGCAATATCACCATCGCCTTTGTGCGCCTGCCGGAGCTGGTGCAGGGGATCATTCTCACCTTCGGCTCCGCGGCCTACCTCGCCTGGCTGTCAGGAAAAATGATGCTGGTGACGGCGCTGTGGATGGCGCTCACCATCTGGGGCGGCTTTGTGCTGGTCTCGCGGGTGTACAAACATATGGCCAGCCTGCGCGAAACGGAAGATAAACTGTATCACGACTATCAGACGGTGCTGGAGGGGCGTAAAGAGCTGACCCTCAACCGCGAGCGCGCGGAGTATGTGTTTAACCAGCTCTACCTCCCGGACGCCCGGGAGTACCGGCACCATATCGTTCGCGCCGATACCTTCCACCTCAGCGCGGTCAACTGGTCGAATATTATGATGCTTGGCGCCATCGGGCTGGTGTTCTGGATGGCCAACAGCCTCGGCTGGGCCGATACCGCCGTGGCGGCGACCTATTCCCTGACGCTGCTGTTTCTGCGCACGCCGCTGCTCTCCGCCGTCGGCGCGCTGCCCACGCTGCTCAGCGCCCAGGTGGCGTTTAACAAGCTGCGTCAGTTCTCCCTCGCCCCGTACCGGGCCGACTTTCCCCGGCCGCAGGCGCATCCTGACTGGCAGACGCTGGAGCTGCGCGATGTCACCTTCCATTATCCGGACCAGCGCTTTGCGGTAGGGCCGCTTAATCTGACGCTGAAGCGCGGCGAGCTGGTGTTTTTGATAGGCGGCAACGGCAGCGGCAAGTCAACGCTGGCGATGCTCCTGACCGGCCTGTACCAGCCAATATCCGGTCAGATCCTCGTCGACGGCCAGCCGCTGGCGGCGGAGAGGCCAGAGGAGTACCGCAAACTGTTTTCCGCAGTGTTTACCGACGTCTGGCTGTTTGACCGCCTGCTCGGGCCGCAGGGCGAGGAGGCCGATCCGGCGCTGGTGGCGACATGGCTGGAGCGTCTGCAAATGGCCCACAAGCTGCAGCTGGAGAACGGAAAAATCGCCGACCTGCGGCTGTCGAAAGGGCAGAAGAAGCGCGTGGCGCTCCTGCTGGCGCTGGCCGAGTCCCGGGACATCATTCTGCTGGATGAATGGGCGGCGGATCAGGATCCGCATTTCCGCCGCGAGTTCTACCAGGTCCTGCTGCCGCTGATGCAGCAGATGGGCAAAACCGTGTTCGCCATCAGCCATGACGATCACTACTTCCAGCACGCCGATCGTCTGCTGGAGATGCGCGCCGGCCAGCTCGCCGAACTTACCGGCGAAGAGCGGGAACAGGCTTCCCGCGATGCGGTGGCCCGTACGGCCTGATTCACAACGCGCGCCCGGAAAAGCCCGGGCGCCGCTGAAATTTTCAGCGTCTACATCGCTGACGGTTATTATTTCCCCCTCCTCGCGCTATGCTTAAGGCTTCCGGCCCGCAGGCCGGCTCACCATTCTCAAAAGGATTGCCCGATCGATGTCCGTTTTGCATAAAAAAAGCGCCCGCTTGCGTGACGAAGAGCGCGCCCGTCTGATTTGGCTCTTGAGCACCGATAAAGCGGTGACTTCCGCGCTGCTGGGCAAACTGACGCTGGCTGAACGATATGATGAAGGGACGCTGGCCGATGACCTGGCCGAAGTGGAAATGCTGGTCTCGCATCTGCCGCCGCCGGATCTCGCCGATGCGCTGGAAGCGCTTCCCTATGACGCCCGCACCGCGCTATGGTGCCTGGTGCCCGACGATAAACGCGGCGAAGTGCTGCTGGAGGCCTCAGAGAACGTCTGGGGCGACCTGATCGACAAGATGAGCGACCCCGAGCTGCTGCAGGCCATGCAGCCGCTGGATATCGATGAACAGGTTTACCTGCTGCAGCATCTGCCGCGCAACCTGACCGGACGGCTGCTGGCGACCCTGCCGGCCGAGAAGCGCGCCCGTATTCGCCAGATTATGCGCTACGCCGACAACAGCGTCGGGTCGATCATGGAGTTTGAGGTCATTACGGTGCGACCGGAGGCCACCCTGGCGGCGGTGCAGCGCTATCTGCGGCGTCTCGGTAAAATGCCGGAAAACACCGATAAGCTGTTCGTTACCACCCGTAACAAGCTGCTGCTCGGCGAGCTGGAGCTGCAGACCATTCTGCTCAATGATGCGCAGAAGCGGGTGGGGGAGGTGATGGAGGGCGATCCGGTCACCTTTCAGCCGCACGAAGAGGCGGAGAAGGTGGCGCGCACCTTCGAACGTGATGACTTGCTCAGCGCCGCCGTCATTGATGCCGACGGCAAGCTGATCGGGCGCCTGACCATCGATGAGATCGTCGATGTGGTTTATGAAGAAACCGATAACGATCTGCGGCGGATGGGCGGCCTGAGCGATGAAGAGGATGTCTTCGCCCCGGTCAGCAAAGCGGTGAAAACCCGCTGGGCATGGCTGGCGGTCAATCTGTGTACGGCGTTTATTGCTTCCCGGGTCATCGACGGCTTCGAACACACCATTTCACAGCTGGTGGCGCTGGCCTCGCTGATGCCGATCGTCGCCGGGATCGGCGGCAATACCGGCAACCAGACGATCACCATGATCGTTCGGGCGATGGCGCTGCAGCAGATCCAGCCTGGCAGCTTTACCTTTCTGATCCTGCGTGAAATGGGCGTTGCGCTGATTAATGGCCTGGTGTGGGGCGGGATTATGGGGGCCATCACCTGGTGGCTGTATGACGATCCGCAGCTCGGCGGGGTGATGACGCTGGCCATGATGCTCAACCTGCTGATGGCGGCGATGATGGGCGTGATAATCCCGATGGTCATGGTGAAGCTGGGGCGTGACCCGGCGGTCGGCTCCAGCGTAATGATCACCGCCATCACCGACACCGGCGGCTTCTTTATTTTTCTGGGTCTGGCGACGCTGTTTCTAATGTAGCCTGCGCTTTTGCCCGCAGGCGGCGGGGGATGATCGCCATCGCGACAATCCCCGCCAGCACACCGATCGCCAGATTGCTGGTTCCCACCGTCGCGGCGACGGTCACCAGCATCACCAGCGTTTCCGGCCACGGATTACGCGCCAGCTCGCCCGGGCGAATGCTGTGCCAGCTAAAGGTCTTCACCGCCACGATCACCATCACCCCGGCCAGAACCGCCATCGGGATCTTCGCCATCACCTGGCTGAGCGCTGTCACCAGCAGGAGCAGCACCAGGCCGGCGATTACCGTTGAGAGGCGGCTGCGGGCCCGGCCCATTTCCACGTTCACGATAGTCTGGCCGATCATCGCGCAGCCGGCGATGCCGCCATAGCAGCCGGCAAGGATATTGGCGATACCCAGCCCGGCGCTTTCCCGCGATTTGTTCGACGGGGTATGAGTGAGATCATCCACCAGCTTAGCCGTCAGCAAGGACTCCATCAGGCCGACAAAGGCGATGCTGAGGGCGCACGGCCAGATTATCTGCAGGGTGGTCAGGTTCAGGGGAACGGTCAGGGCGGTGAACCCCGGCAGGCCGCCGCTCATTGACCCTTCATCGCCGACGGTCGGCAGCTGCTGGCCGGTGGTCGCGGTATAGAGGGTGAGCGCGACGATGGCGATCAGCGGCGCCGGGATAGCCTTAATAACGCGCGGCGCCCACAGGACGATAAGCAGCGTCAGGACGAACAGGCCAACGATTAGCGGTTGTCGACTCCAGAAATGCGGCACCTGAGCAAAGAAAATCAGGATCCCAAGGGCGTTGACGAACCCGGTCATCACCGCCGGGGGAATAAAGCGCATCAGGCGCGCCATGCCGCACAGACCAAACAAAATTTGAATAATACCCGCCAGAATGACAGCCGGTAAAATGTACCCCACGCCGTGCTGATGCACCATCGGGCCAATCACCAGCGCCACCGAGCCCGCGGCGGCGGTGACCATCGCCGGGCGTCCGCCGAAGACTGACATCGCCAGGCAGAGCACCACCGAAGCAATCAGGCTTACCTGCGGGTCAACGCCGGCAATGACTGAAAACGAAATCACTTCAGGGATGAGCGCCAGGGCGGTGAGCACGCCGGCCAGCACTTCGCGCGTCAGTAAAGACGGGGAGCGGAGGATGGGACGGAGGTTGCCGGAAGCGGCGGGGTCAGAAACTGGGGGCATAAAAAAAGTTCGCAGCTTATAAAAAAAGAGGGAGCGGTGTCAGGCCCTGCTTCCGTGCGGTCTGTCACAAAACCAGGGATGATAGCGCGGAATCTGTCAGCGCACCAGTACAAAAAGTGATTTGGTGTATACATTTATTAAACATTTTTATAACGGATCTCAAAACAGAACTTAAAATTTAAACAATATTTAAATTTTTGAGCTTCGGTGGTAACGTGAGGGGTGAGAATCGTATCACCTGCGCTAAATAAAAACAGCGAGTAAAGTAAGGCTCAAATCCGATGAATAAAAAGATGGCCGTACCACGCTCACAGGCGGTTGGTCCCAACAGCACTCGGACCAACACCCGCCATGAGCAAGAGACGGATGTATTGTTGATTGGCGGCGGCATTATGAGCGCCACACTGGGAACCTGGCTGCAGGAGCTTGAGCCAGACTGGTCTATTACCATGGTTGAGCAGATGTCCAGCGTGGCGGAAGAGAGCTCAAACGGGTGGAATAATGCGGGTACCGGCCACGCGGCGCTGATGGAGCTGAACTACACGCCGCAGACCGCCAACGGCATCAATATCGACAAAGCGGTCGACATCAACGAAGCCTTCCATATCTCGCGTCAGTTCTGGGCGCATCAGGTGACGCGCGGCGTCCTGAACAAACCAAAATCTTTCATTAACAGCGTGCCGCACATGAGCTTTGTGTGGGGCGAAGATAACGTCAACTTCCTGCGTGCGCGCTACGCGGCGCTGCAGCAAAGTGAACTGTTCCGCGGTATTCGCTATTCTGAAGACCATCAGCAGATCAAAGCCTGGGCGCCGCTGGTGATGGAAGGCCGCGACCCGTTGCAAAAGGTCGCCGCCACTCGCTCAGAAGTGGGAACCGACGTCAACTATGGTGAAATTACCCGCCAGCTGATCGCCGGTCTGCAAAAGCATGATAATTTCTCCCTACAGCTGGGCACCGTGGTGCGTCGCTTCAAGCGCAACGCCGACAAGAGCTGGACGGTCACCCTGGCGGATGCCGACAATCGTCGTCAGAAGCGGGTCATTAAAGCTAAATTTATCTTTATCGGCGCCGGCGGCGCAGCGCTGACCCTGCTGCAGGAGACCGGCATTCCGCAGGCCAAAGAGTATGCGGGCTTCCCGGTCGGCGGCCAGTTCCTGGTCTGCGAAAATCCGGAGGTGGTGAACCACCATCTGGCGAAGGTCTACGGTCAGGCCGAAGTGGGCGCGCCGCCGATGTCGGTGCCGCACATCGATACCCGTATTATCGACGGTAAACGCGTGGTGCTGTTCGGACCATTCGCCACCTTCTCGACCCGTTTCCTGAAGAACGGTTCGCTGTGGGATCTGCTGGCCTCGACGAATACCTCAAATATTTTGCCAATGCTCAACGTCGGCCTGGACAACTTCGATCTGGTAAAATATCTGATTAGCCAGGTGATGCAGAAAGATAAAGATCGTCTGGCCGCGCTGTGCGAATATTATCCGGAAGCGCGGAAAGAGGACTGGCGGTTGTGGCAGGCCGGTCAGCGCGTGCAGATCATTAAGCGCGACGCGAAGAAGGGCGGGGTACTGCGCCTGGGCACCGAAGTGGTCAGCGATGATGAAGGCACCGTCGCGGCGCTTCTCGGCGCGTCGCCAGGGGCCTCCACCGCGGCGCCTATCATGCTGCAGCTAATGGAAAAAGTGTTTAAAGATAAAGTCAATTCGCCGGAATGGCAGGCCAAGCTGAAGGCGATCATCCCAACCTACGGTATTCGTCTTGACGGCAACCCGGCGGAGATCGAGAAAGCGCTGGCGTGGACCAGTGAAGTGCTGGAGCTGAAATATGAGCCAGCTGGGGCGGTGGATGAGGTACCGCAGGCGGAGCTGAAGCCGCTGAGCGGCGGCAAGCCGATGGCGGATATCGCGCTCTGATAAACGCTCTGACAAAAACGGCAGCCTGCGGGCTGCCGTTTTTTATTGCCGTTTGCGCTGTTCGCCTTAGCGGACGACGGCGTTGCCGATAGTCTCGTCGGCGCGCCAGATGCGATATTTCACATCGACATTGCTCGGCGTGTATACCACGATCGGCAGTTTGCTGTTGTAGCGCAGCATGGCGTCATCCCCGAGGCCGGCAGTGACAAATTTCTTCTCTTTTTTGCCGTCCGGGCAGGCCATCATGGTGGATACCGGGCCGCTCAGCTTCTCAAAGACATAGTAATCATAGCCCCAGCCTTCCAGGGTTTTACTTTCCAGTTCCCCGCCGAGACGATGATGGTTGCAGTCGACTTCCAGCGTCTGGCCGATCATCAGCTCAACCTTGAGCGCCGACTCATCCTGCTGCTGCGGCAGCTGAATAACCTGACGCTTCATGCCTTTTTCCGCTTTCGGGAACGGCGCGACTTTTTCCAGCGGCTGGTCTGCGGCCAATGCGCCAGCGGACATGCAGGCGGCGGTCAGCAGAGAAACGGCTAGCGTAGTGATTTTTTTCACGGTTGATCATCCTTTATTTTCGTTCCTGACAGAGATAGCCTATCATCACTCAGCTGAATGTTAAGATTTATTTACCAATTTTTGCAAAATGAATAGTGTTATCTACTGGTAAGGCATCGGCCGCGCAGAGCGCAACAGAGGCGCTGGCGGGCCGCCAGCCCCCTGCCGGGAAAGCTATTCATTACGGCTATTTTTCGCTTCCTCAATAAACTCTTCATCGATTTCATCGGTATTGCCGGCATGTTCTCGTCCCGACAGCAGGTTCCAGCAGGCGATAAACAGGGCGGCGATCAGCGGCCCGATCACGAAGCCGTTGATACCGTAGATCTCCATGCCGCCCAGAGTGGCGATAAGGATCAGATAGTCCGGCATCCTGGTATCCTTGCCCACCAGCAGTGGACGCAGAATGTTATCCACCAGGCCAATCACAATCACAAAGAAGCCGACGATAAAGGCGCCCTGCCACAGCTGGCCGGTGGCGAAGAGGTAGATGGCCGCTGGCACCCAGATAATGGCCGAGCCCACCGCCGGGATAAGCGACAGAAACGCCATCAGCGCTCCCCAGAGAATGCTGCCGTCCAGACCGGCGATCCAGAAGGCAAAGCCACCCAGCGCCCCCTGCGCCAGCGCCACGGCGACGGTACCTTTTACCGTGGCGCGGGCCACAGCGGCGAATTTAGCGAACAAATGCTGCTTCACATAGCTTGATAACGGTAGAGACTCGAGGATCAACAGCACCAGATAAGGTCCATCCTTCAGCAGGAAAAACAGCAGATACAGCATGATGCCGAAGCTGACGGTGAAGCCAAAAGTCCCTTTGCCAATCAGAAACGCGCTGCCGGCCAGATACTGACCGCCTTTCAGAGCGGCATCAGAGAGCTGCTGCTGGATCTGCTGCGCGCTATCAAGGTTATGATCGGCGAGGAAGCTTCTGGCCCAGCCGGGGAGATGGGCGAACAGGCTGGCGACCACCGTCGGAAACTGGGTGTCGTTATGCTGCAGTTTGCTGTACACCAGGTTGAGCTCGTAGGCCAGCGAGGAGAGAATGATAGCCAGCGGCGTAAAAACGATAAGACAGATAATGACGATGGTCATCAGCGCCGCGAGGCCATTGCGCTCGCCGAGGCGGGTACGGATCTTGTTTTTGACCGGATTAAAAATCACCGCGAGGATCGCAGCCCAAAGGATGGCGGAATAATAGGGTGAGAGAACATCAAAAAAGGCCAGGGTTACAATGAAGACGATAAGGATGAAAAATCCTTTGGTAAGTCCATTAACTCTCATGTTATCCGCTCCTGCTTATGAGTCATACGGTCGAATAATAGATGCTACGACGTAATTTACCATCAGGATAGTCGTACATCTTCACGATACATTGAAGAAAGGGCACAAATTAAGCGAGCGGGCGGCAACAGGGGAAACAGGCATAAAAAAACCAGCCTTAAAAGGCTGGTTTCTGTGGAGTTTTTGGTCGGCACGAGAGGATTTGAACCTCCGACCCCCGACACCCCATGACGGT
>OGJK01003109.1_pt1 | contig 11761 bp, 8 predicted proteins | sample 1571961 | NCBI WGS metagenome assembly OGJK01 (sample SAMEA2582120, study PRJEB24529) | metagenome | biome: Human gut stool | place: China | collected 2011 | reverse complement strand
TCCGGCAGGCCCACGCCGGTCATCGGCGCGTGCAGAGACATGTTGATCTCGTTAAAGGTCAGCCAGAGCTTCACCTTCTCCCTGTAGCGCGTAAACACGGTGCGGGCGTAGCGCTCGAAGAACCCAATGGTCTGGCGACTGCCCCAGCCGCCATACTGTTTCACCAGCCCCCACGGCATTTCGTAATGCGACAGCGTCACCAGCGGGGTAATGTTGTGCGCGGCCAGTTCGTCAAACAGCCGGTCGTAAAACGCAAGCCCCGCTTCGTTAGGCTCCAGCTCGTCGCCGTTCGGAAATATGCGCGTCCAGGCAATGGAGACGCGCAGGCAGCTAAAGCCCATCTCGGCGAACAACTTGATGTCTTCCGGGTAGCGGTGATAGAAGTCGATGGCGACGTCCTTGATGCCGCTGTCGCCCGCCACGCGCTCAACCACCGGGCCGAATACCCCCTGCGGCTGAACGTCTGAGGTGGATAGCCCTTTGCCATCCTCCAGATACGCGCCTTCTACCTGATTCGCGGCAACCGCGCCGCCCCATAAAAAATCGTCCGGGAAAGTTTTCATCACGTTCTCCTGTTATTGATGGCTTACGCTGAGTAATGGCGCACCGGCACTGACGGACGTTGCCGCCACGGTCACCACGTCACGATATTCATCGCTGTTACTGATAATGATCGGGGTCGCCAGGTCGTATCCGGCAGCGATAATCGCCTGTCGGTCAAACTCCAGCAGCAGATCGCCGGCCTGTACCTTATCGCCCACCTTCACGTGGGCGGTAAACGGCCTGCCGTCGAGCTTCACGGTGTCGATACCCACGTGGATCAACACTTCAATCCCGCTGTTACTGAGCAGGCCGATGGCGTGTTTGGTCTGGAACAGCGAGGCCACCACGCCGGCAAACGGGGCAACCACTTTGTTATCGGAGGGAATAATCGCGGCGCCGCTGCCCAGCAGGCCGCTGGCAAACGTGGTATCCGGCACCTGGTCGAGAGCAAGAACGGTACCGGTCATCGGCGATAGCACATCGTTTTCGCCCGCGGAGACCACACCTTCTGGCGCGGTGTTTCCTGGCATACCGGCGAGCAGCGTCAGGCCGCAGCTCAGCACCAGCGCCACCACCGTGCCGATAATGCCTCCCCACAGCGTGGCGTCCACGCCGCCCGGCGGAATCATCTGAGCGATGGTAAAGATATTGGCGAAGCCGAAGGAGTAAACGTGGGTGTCACTAAAGCCGACAATCGCCCCGCCGATAGCGCCAGCCACGCAGCCAAAGATAAACGGACGGCGCAGCGGCAGGTTTACGCCATACACTGCGGGTTCGGTGATACCAAAAATACCTGCCGTCACGGATGAACCAGCCAGCATTTTCTGACGCGCATCGCGGGTACGCAGGAAAATGCCCAGCGCCGCCCCCACCTGGCCAAACACCGCAGGCAAAAGCATGGGCAGCATGGAGTCATGCCCCAGCACCGCCAGGTTGTTGATCATCAGCGGCACCAGCCCCCAGTGCAGGCCAAAAATAACGCAGACCTGCCACAGCGCGCCCATCGCCGCGCCCGCCAGCCACGGTGCCAGAACGTAAATAGTCTGATAGCCGTTCGCCAACATCTGGCTCAGCCAGGTCGCCAGCGGCCCGATAACGAGGAAAGTCAGCGGCACGGTCACGCCCAGACAGATCAGCGGCGCGAAGAAGTTTTTCATCGAGGAAGGCAGCAGCCTGGTGCTCTGTTTTTCCAGCCAGCAGCTGACCCACGCGGCGAGAATAATTGGGATCACCGACGAGCTGTAGTTGAACCACGTGACGGGGATGCCCAAAAAGGCTTCCGATACCGCCCCCGGCTGCTGGCTGGCGTTGAACGCCGCAATCATCACCGGATGGGTGAGCGCCCCGCCGATCACCATGGTAATAAACGGGTTGCCGCCGAACTTTTTCCCGGCGGTATAGCCCAGCACCAGCGGGAAGAAGAAAAACAGCGCATCGCTGGCGGCAAACCAGATTTTATACGTGCCGCTCTCGGTCGTGAGCCAGCCGCAGACCACGGCCAGCGCCAGCAGCCCCTTCAGAATACCAGACGCGGCCAGAATGCCGATAAATGGGGTAAAGATCCCGGAGACGATGTCAATCAGGCGGCCCAGCAGGTTCCCCTTTTCGCCCTTCTCTTCCACGACAGGGGCGTCGTCGGTCAGGCCTGCTTCATTGCGCACTGCCTGCCAGACGTCGTGAACGTGGTTGCCAATCACCACCTGAAACTGGCCGCCGCTTTCGACCACCATGATCACGCCCGGGTTTTTCTTGAGCCCTTCCGCATCCGCCCGTTGATTCTCTTTCAGTTTGAAGCGAAGCCGGGTCGCGCAGTGCACAAGACTGACGATGTTCTCTTTTCCGCCAACGTGGCCGAGAATATCCTTCGCTAACGCCTGGTATTCCATCTCGATTTCCTTACATCCGATGCCCGCAGGCACCTGTTGACTGAGTACAAAAATAAAAAAACCCGAGAACGACCTTCTGACGAAGGCCGCGCTCAGGTTTTGCCTGCGTGATGCAGTAACAATCCTGTTTTGAGGCTTAACGCCCCTCTTTTCTCACCCGCTCGATATGAATGGCGAGGAACATAATTTCTTCGGTTGTCAGCTCACGCTGATAGCTTTTGTTCAGGTGCTGCGCAATTTTCTCGGCGCATTTCCACGCCTTCGCGTAGTTGTCTTTGACTGCCGTATGCAGCGAGACATCGTCATCTTCCACCACGGTGCGGCTGAGCATCCGCTGGGCAAAAAACTTCAGGTGGGTGACGAAACGCTGGTAGCTGAGCGACTCTTCGTCATACTCAAGCTGCAGCTGATACTTCACCAGCTGCAGGATCTCCTGCATCACCCGCGTCACGTGCATCACCTCCGGCATTTCGCTGTTAAGCTGCGCGGTGACCAGATGCAGCGCGATAAAACCGGCCTCATCCTCCTCCAGTTCGACGTTAAGGCGTCTGGCGATAATGGCCCGCGCCTCCTGCCCTAATTCGAACTCCTTCGGATACAGCCGTTTAATATCCCACAGCAGCACGTTTTTGATGGCCAACCCGTTCTTCTGCCGCTCAATCGCAAAGTAGCAGTGATCGGTGAGGGTGATATACAAGCTCTCCTGCAGCTTGCCCAGCCGCTGCGCCGCCAGCCCGATGATGCGGTCGCAGGTGGTCATCACCTCCAGCGGAATCTGACTCAGCAGCTCGCCGAGCCGACGCACCAGTTCATCGCTTTGTAACGCAAACACCTTTTCAACCCGCGCGGTATCCAGCGCTTCACCGACGCGCTTCTGAAAGGCCAGCCCACGGCCCATCACCACCTGTTCGCGCCCGCGCTCATCCTGAACAACCACCACGTTATTATTGAGTATCTTGGCGATTTTCATCTGAACCCCAGAAACAAAAAAACCTGACCTCCGGCAGATGCCAGAAAATCAGGTTTTGCCTGCCTAAGCAGTAATAATCCAGTTCTGGCACTCTAACAGTTTCATTCGTAGCCTCAATGCGTCACGCGTCAGAAACGTGACGCGGATCGAACTTGCTACCGTGATATCAGAAGGTCACCACCGTTTTCAGCTCGGTGACCCAGGCATCCTGGGTGCGGCTGACCCCGCCGGGATGGTGCCAGTACTGAATGCCCGGCTGCAGTTCAAGCCATGACACCGGACGAAAGCGGTAGTAAAACTCGCCGTTCAGGGAATGGCCCGGCACCGGGTGCCAGGCCGGATTGTTGTAGTCGCTCACGCCGCTCAGGCTGTTCAGGTAACGCTGGTTGCGGGCGTACTGGCTGCTCATATCAATCCAGGTTAAGCCAAAGCCAATCCAGTCTTCCGGTCGGGCATCAAACAGTCCGCGGTAGCGCAGCGAGGCGGCGTAAACCTGATGCATGTAGTTAGTGCTCTGATCCGCAAGGCTCATGCTGAACGAGGTGCTCAACCCGCGATTCGGGTCATCCTGATGCTGCGTAAGCTGCTGGTTCAGCCCGGCGTACATGAACCAGGTCCGGCTGTGCGTATCGAATCCGTCCGGGTCCGTCGCGCCCGCCCCGCCGGATTTGCCGCGATAGAGATCGGTTTGCGGCGCGTTGGTAAACACCACGCCCAGGTTGTACGCGCCCGGCAGGCCGTTAATCAGCGGACGCGCTTCGATTTCAACCGGCAGTAAGATCCCTTTGCTGCCCTTCGTCGACCAGCTCCAGGCGTGGCTGCGGCTGGAGGCCTGCGGATTCTGCTCCATCACGCCGCCTTTTAAGGTGACGGCTGGCGTGAGCTTATACTCCAGCGTGGTGCCCCAGGTGTGAACGTTCCAGTTGTTCCAGGTCAGCGAGTTGGCAGACTTCCCACCGCACTGGGACAGCAGCTGGAAATCACAGGGGATAATTTGGTCGAAGGTTTGCACCTTGTTCATCATCCCGATGCGCCAGGTGAGACGCCGGTCGTCAAAGCTGCGGGCAAAGGTCAGCCAGCCCAGACGGGTAATCGACTGCCCGCCCCAGCTCTCCTGGGTCAGATCGTTGAAGTTGACGCGCGGGTCCTGCACGCGTTTGGTGGTGAGATCGTCATTGTGGTTGCGGTTGACGATGTTCCCCTCGATGCGCGCATCCGGGATACCGGTCCAGCGCTCCAGATCCTGGTTGAAGGTCAGCGCGAACTGGTCAATATAGGCCACGTGGGAGTCGTGGTTATATCCGCCACCGCCGTTCCAGCCAATTTCATTCAGGTATCCGAGGTTATAGGTAAAACCGTTATCGTTAAGGATTTTACGTATGCCGAGCATTTCGCCCAGCACAGGCTCCGGCGGAGCTTCAAACCCTAATACCGTACCGTTCCAGTCTTGCGCCATCGACAGCGGGGATATCGCCAATAAGGCGAACGCATAGAGTTTATTTTTATATGCCATGATAACAACCTGTGATTGAGTATTGAGTGCGTAACCGGCCGCAGGAAATTTTTCTATTTCCTGTCGCTATTTCTTTTTTTAAAAATCATTAAAAAGCGCTAAGCCAAATATCTCTCCTGCGTAAATGACAGGCAAAAAAAAACCTAAGCGCCCCACAGCGAAAATGCTGTGGAACGCTTAGGTTTTGCCTGTTAACCAGTCACAATCCTGCGTTGAAAACAGTGGCACCTTAACACCGTCGCGCCACGTTGAAAACCTGAACTGTTTTCTGTTTTAAAAAAGTGTGAGCAATTTAACGCTTATTATTTGGACTGAATCACCCGCGCAATATCAGCCGACGTCTGTAAAGTACGAATCTCCTGAAATAATTCCAGCGCTTCCTCGTACTCTTTGCGTAAATAACTCAGCCACTGCTTAATACGCGCGACGTGATACAAACCGGTGTCGCCCTGCTTTTCCAGACGGCTGTATTTTTGCAGCAGCGTGACGACATCTGCCCACGGCATACGCGGTTCGTTATATTTCACCACCCGGCTGAGGTTAGGCACATTCAGCGCGCCGCGGCCGATCATTACCGCATCGCAGCCAGTGGCCTGCAGACAGGCCTGCGCGCTCTCGTAGTCCCAGATTTCGCCGTTGGCGATCACCGGAATGGAGAGCCGTTTGCGGATCTCACCGATCGCCTGCCAGTTTATGCGATCGGCTTTGTAGCCATCTTCTTTAGTGCGGCCATGCACCACCAGCTCGGTGGCCCCGGCCTGCTGCACCGCATCGGCGATCTCGAACTGTCGGGCATCGCTGTCCCACCCCAGGCGCACCTTTACCGTCACCGGCAAATGCGCGGGCACGGCCTCGCGCATGGCTTTCGCGCCGCGGTAAATCAGCTCAGGATCTTTCAGCAACGTCGCCCCGCCGCCGCTGCCGTTCACCAGCTTAGACGGACAGGCAAAGTTTATAAAGAGTAAACATTATTGATGTGTATAAACTCATGCAATCTACTAACATACTAAAACACTTATCGAAAACTTTTAAAAAGGATATAATCCCTTACAACAAATAAAAAAGGGTGAACACATGGGTATTAAATCAATAAAAATAAAAAATTTACTTTCATATGAAGAAATTCACATCTCTGATATTAAAGATATAAACTGCATAATTGGAAGAAATAACACAGGAAAATCTAACCTGTTAAAATTGATAAGATTCTTTTATACAAAATTAGAACGACGAGATGCACTTCCACCTAAATTGAATAACAATTACAGCTCCTATGGTGAAATATCAATTGAATATGACATAACCAGAATATCTAAAATAGTGAGAGGACACAAAAACAACAATAATAAATTCTTTAAACAAATTGCAAGCACTCTTTTAAAACAAGCATACTATGAAAGATTGTCATTTTTTCTAACTGAATCAAAAAATGATAAAACCTTCACTTTAAGTCTAAAAATAAATAATGATGAATCAGTGCAATGGTCGACAAAGGACACTAAAACCTTAAATATAATAAATCATCTATTCCCTTATTTCGACATTGAAACTCGTCATGTTGACTTATATGACTGGGATAAATTGTGGGTATTAATTAGCAAACTAAAATCATTTAACACAGAGAAAATATCTAATGAAGAGATAGTTGCTTTTTTTGATAGCAAAATAGGTGAGAATAGCAAGTCGTACTCTGATTACATTAATAAAATAAAAGAAATCACTAAAACATCTAAGTACGGATATAAAGAGAAAGTTTTAAACTATGTTAAAGTAGGATTAGATGGTCAAACATTTCAGATCGATGGTAAAAAACTAGAAATTCAATCAGATGGAACAAATTCTTTCAAATACATTGAAATATTTCTATCCCTGTTAATATCCCTTACAAGAAGAGACTATATAACACCAATAGTATTCATTGATGAACCTGAAATAGGGTTGCATCCAAAAAAAAGTGAGCAACTAATAGAAAACCTCTATGAAATATATATGTCATTTAAAAAAAGCAAAGAAGGAATAGAGCAAAACAAATATGCAACACCATATCCAAACATTTTCATGTCTACACATTCGCCTAATATATTAAAATCTGTTGTTAAAGAATTCGGCATAAACCAGCAGGTATTACATTTTTCTATGTTAAATGAAAATACTAATATAAGGAAAATGAATTCAACATATGATGACCATCGCTTTTTAAATATATTCAATGATAATGAAGCAAGACTGTTTTTTAGTGAATTTATATTCTTCGTTGAAGGTGTAACCGAGCAAGAACTTTTCTCAAATAAATTGCTTACTAATAAATTTCAGCATTTAAAAAACATTGATATATATGCCACGAGCGATGTTGCATTAAAATATATAAATCCTTCCTATTCAAACACCGCAATTCCATATATCGTCTTATATGACGCCGATCATTTATTTTCATTTGATAATCAAAATAAAAAATTTACATTAAAGACTGGCAAATTAAGCATTGCTCAAGTTAGAAACAAATACAAGTATTCATATATAGGCTCTAGCAACTTTCAAGCAAAAAGAAACATAGATATGTTCCTTAAAGGATTAAATAACACAACTATTCAGACGGACAGCAATAATATCAATATAACCAACATTGATTGGCATGGATTAATTAATCGCATTAATAAGTTCATACTTTCAAAAGAAAACTACTGGATCACATCCACAACAATTGAAGGCTGTTTAATTAATGAAAAGAGCTTAATTTTATTTAAAAAATGGATGCTAAGTGAAGTTTTGGGAAATTTAAATCCAAAAAATATTGGAAATATAGATGAAATAATAAACTCAGCTCGGCTTAGCCCATACTTAAATGATACGCAGCTTTTACAAATCTGTGAATCAGTCTTAAGCAACAATCCTGCCATTCAAACACTTAGTGATCAAAATAGATTATTCATAAGAAAATTGAAAAGTGACTTAGTTAAATTACTTAGTAGACGATTAAATACAGTTTTCCCTGACGACAAAATTCAATCCATTGTACTCAGGCTATTATTCTGTGGAAAGACTGAAACACTAACAGCCACTTTTAATAAAAATTTCAAAAAAATTGTACCCGTTCATTTTGCGACCGAAATATCAAATTTTAGAAATGACTTTACAATGTTGGGCTATTTAACAGAAAAGACTAGTGGATGGGTTACCAAGTTTGTTGATTTTTCAATCAACGAAATTGAGAAAAACTCAGCAGACATTAAAGGATTTCACGACGAGTTTAGGTTGATTTTCTCAGAACTAAGTAGTATTTTAGATAGACTTCGGTTCCGATAGATAAATGGGCCATAGAAGTTTATGGCGAACGCTTGACGTTCCTATGATCAGATTTGATCTGATCAGCCTATTATTTACTAGCCGGTCTCACTAGTCTTAATTAGACTTTGTAAGCCACTGAAGTGAAAGTCTGTTCATTGTATCGGAACCGAAGTAATCATGAATAAGATCACAAGAAAAATCCTCATAGAAAAAATCCTTTTACTAAAGAAAGATGAAATTGATGAATTTTATCAAACTGCAATACCTGATTCCCATGTTGTTGAAAAAAAATATAAAAATAAGTTCATGTATTCACTGAACTACAGTAGCACATTTAGAAAAATACAATCAAATATAAACACTGTATTAAATCCATTATTAGATTTAAATAATTCCGCGATAGCATATAGGACAGGATTCTCATATTTTGATTTTCTAGAACCTCATGCTAAAAACTATCATTTTCTTAGAATGGATATTAGCTCGTTCTTTCATTCCTTGAACGTGGATGACGTTAAAGAAACAATTAGCCAATATATTGATGATGAAGTTGTAAATACAAAACACAATCAAAAATTAATAGACGTAATTATAAAATGCATTACCTATACAATCCCTACTAAGTTTGAAAATAAAAATTTTCACGACAAAGCAATTCTTCCAATGGGCTTCAGCACATCCCCTATAATATCTAATATTTCATTCAGAAAAATAGATATTTTAATACAAAAACTATGCGTGAAACTTAATATTACTTATACAAGATATGCCGATGACATGCTTTTCTCCTCCCCAAGAAACAAAAAAATAATCCATTCAGAGTTCTTTCTTAAAGAAATAAAAATATTAGTATCTTTATTAGGATTGAAAATAAACAACAAGAAGACGATAATAAAATCTCATACAATCTCCTTGAATGGATATATTATACAAAACCAGATCAGACTTACTGGTTTTGCAGGTCTTTTCTCTCCTCTTTCTCCATCAGAAATAAGACTATCGAATAAAAAAACAGTCATAATTGACAAACTTTTACACCATATTCTTGTTAAGAAAAATAGTAATGAAGAAATCCTCAAAAAGCTATTTAAACAAGATGTGAGAAAAATGATGCGTTATGGCAACAGAGAAAAATATGTCAAAGCTTATTCTCTAGACCAAATACTAAACAAACTGACTGGATATCGTTCATTTTTATTATCAATAATCTCTCATAACACAAAATTTAAATCAACTTCCGATGAAACCATAGAAAAATATAAAATACAAATTAATAAAATTGAAAAATGCATTAACATCCTCGATAAGAAAAAAATCCACACCTGAGTATGTACTCTTCCTTAGAAAATAGTTAGAATTTTTTAGGGAGGAGATTATGCTTTGTTATTCATATGTTAGATTCAGTACACCAGACCAAGCTAAAGGTGATAGTTATCGTCGCCAAATGGAGTTTGCCAGTAACTATTGTAAGCTCCATAATCTAACTCTAGTTGAAGATCTCAGCTTCAAGGATCTCGGCGTAAGTGCATATAAGGGAAACAATCTTAAAAATGGAGCTCTAGGTAAATTTTTAGAACTTGTAGTAAGTGGACAAATCCCTAGCGGTAGCACATTAGTTATCGAGAGTTTTGACAGATTATCACGACAAACAGCTATAAAAGCTCAAGCTGTTTTTTTTGAAATTATCAGTGCTGGTATTACTATTGTCACAGCGATGGATAACCGTTCTTATAATCTTCAATCTGTAGCAGATAATCCATTTGATCTTATGTATAGCCTAATGATCATGATTAGAGCTAATGAAGAAAGTGAAACAAAGAGTAAACGAGTTAAAGAAGCAATAAAATCCAAAATAGATAATAAAAAAATAATTCCTAGCAAGCTTCCCTACTGGATTAAACACAATAAAAATGAAGATGTCTTAGAGTTAATTCCAGAAAGAGCACAAATCATTTCATATATAATTGAGAGATATCTATCTGGATTTGGCATCAATAAATTAACACGCCATCTTAATGAAACAATACCACCATTTGCAGGAAAATCTTGGTATCCACTTTACCTGCAAAAACTCCTTCGTTCCGAATTTCTTTATGGAGAACGCCAATACAATATGAATGATACTCTCTATATTATGGATAATTACTATCCCGCTATTATAGATAAATCCAAATTTGCTCTAATTCAAGAAAATTTAGATTCACGTGCGCCGACCCGTGGAGGAAAAATACCCTCAGCGATAACGGGTATTCGTAAAGCTTATTGTGGATATTGTCAAGGCGTTTTAGTTTCACAATCGACTAAACGTAATGGTAAAATCGTCGATGGATTGAGACGAGCCCGTTGTGGCACAAACAATAATGCCGGTAGTTGTATCACCAGTTCATTCAGAATATCTATTGTTGAAAGTGCAATCGCAGAATATTGTAGTCAGCATTTTGACTTATCATTACTTGTTCCTGAATCTAATAACTCAAAGTTAGATTTAGCAAAGTACCGACTTGAGTTAAAACAATTAGATACAAAAATAGCTAATTACGTTAAATTCATATCTGATGGAAATATTAGTCCTGCAATTATTTCTGCTCTTGATGAAGCTGAAAAAAACAAAAAAAATTTACAGCAAAAGATAAAAAAATCAGAACTCAACACCCTTACAAATAGTAACAATGAAATTACAGCCAAATGGAAAAAAATAAAAACAAACTTAAGTGTGTATGACGAAGAAAACACACTTAAATTACGCGAATTAATTCGCAGCTCGATTAAAAGGATTCTTGTTTTTCAATATGGCCCATGGGCCAACACTGGGCCAATAAAAACACCTTCAGGAAAAATAATCCAACCATATAAAGGAAACTTTAGCATACAAATAACATTTAATAATGGGATTAGAAAAACTCTCGAACTTGGTGAGAATGTTAAAGATCAAGAAGTGGATACTATCAATAGAACAATTACTGAAAATGGAAATACTTATACTCCAGACGAATATATTTTAATGATTCAAAAGACTTTAACAAAACAAAGCACTTAGTTACTACAAAAGGTTTACCCCTCCTGTAGATAAGATATAATGTTCTCAGGAGGATTTATGACTATTTACGCCTATACCCGTGTTTCAAAAGCCGAAAATGAAACCGGCACGACAGATAATCAGATTATTAACATTGAATCACAATTAAAGATAGATAACGTATATTCTGATGTCAATATTTCTGGCTCAATGCCATTTCAAAAACGACCAGAAGCACAAAAGTTGGTATCTGTACTCAAATCAGGCGATATTGTAGTTATAGCTAAACTTGATCGTGGATTCCGTGATACCGCTGATTGCCTGAACACAGTTAAGTGGCTTCAAAAACGAAATGTCACTTTAAGAATTCTTGATATTGCGCTTGACGTATCTACCCCGATTGGTGAATTGATTTTGACCATTATGGCTTCAGTGGCAACTTTTGAACGCAAGCGGATCGCTGAACGCATCAAAGATGGTTTTGCAAATGGTCTGACCTGCTCCCCGTTGATTAGTACACCCCGATGTTAGTAATGTCTTCATAAGCC
>OGJK01003084.1_pt1 | contig 11807 bp, 8 predicted proteins | sample 1571961 | NCBI WGS metagenome assembly OGJK01 (sample SAMEA2582120, study PRJEB24529) | metagenome | biome: Human gut stool | place: China | collected 2011 | reverse complement strand
GAGAAACACTTCGTTTCATACGGTGAAACACTTTGTTTCCCGGCGTGAAACTTTTAGTTTCAAATAGGGTTGAAACTAATTACGAAATAGCTTTACTAATCTTGTTCAATGGTTAAATCAGGAAGCAGCTATTTGATTTGATTCACGATGAAGAGAAGGTGAAAGACCGACTATTCACCTGCAAACTCCTTATTTATCGAAGAAACAGAGAAAAGTGAAGGAGATGGAAGAATTGACCATGTTATAGAGAAAAGCATTGAATTGTTCAAAACCGTACCGATTATGAACCAATGCAAATCATTGGTCGGTATATGGAAAAAATGACATAAATATGGATAATAATCCTTGTTTCGAAATAGCCTGCTAAGTTTTTTGTATTCATTATTCCTTTTGGCTAGTTTTGCTTGTGTAAATCTTAAAAAGCCATGGAACACATAACTAAAATAAAAACAGTTTTCGCTATTTTACTATTATATATCATAATAGTTCCACCATTATATGCCCAATCTATAAGTGTCCGTTCATTACCTGGCTATGTAAAAGCGATAAATCAATTCAACCAACTGAACCCTCAAGAAAAGGTGTATCTTCATTTTGACAATACCGGATATTATTTGGGTGATACTATTTGGTTTAAGGCTTATGTGGTATTTGCCGAGCAACTTCGTCCTACAACTTTAAGCAAAGTGTTACATGTAGAGCTGTTGACTCCACAAGGCATGGTAGTGGATGACCGCCAATTGAAGCTTGAAAATGGTGAATGTCATGGTGAATTTGCCTTGAGTTCCCGTTATCATAGTGGTTTCTATGAAGTTCGTGCTTACACTCGAAGTATGTTGAATTTTGGTGACGATTGTATTTTTTCTCGTGTATTTCCTGTTTATGATTCTCCGGAAATAGAAGGGCATTATACTGATCGGAAGATGGATAGTGGTTTTGGCTTGAAAGACGAACGTAAAAAAAACACAAAAGCTAAGAAAGTCAACCTTTCCTTTTATCCTGAAGGAGGAAATGCTGTGGTTGGGTTACGTTCGAGAATCGGTTTCAAAGCTACAGGAGAGAATGGAGAAGATTTGAATATAACAGGTGCGGTATATGATTCTTCCGGTGAACTGGTTTCATATTTCTCCACTTATCACCAAGGTATGGGATTTTTTGAAATGATTCCTGATAAGACTACATATAAAATTGTAGCCGATTATGATGGAAAGAAATATGACTTTGCTTTTTCAAACATTATTTCTTCAGGATATGTGATGCGTGTGACAGATTTGGATGCAGAGACTTATCAGGTACATCTGCAAAAATCTCCGGACTTGCCGGCTGATACTTTAGCCGTTTCTGTATCATGTCGTGGTACAGTTTATTCAGCAGAAGCTTTAATTTTGGGTGATAAACCTTATATTTATCAATTGGATAAAGGAAAACTTCCTGCCGGTTGCCTTCAATTTACTCTTTATAATCAGGATGGCAAAATTTTGGCAGACCGTTTGGCTTTTAATCGTGCTCCGTTAGAATATTGCCGTGTTACGGTGGAGGCGGATAAACCTTTCTATAAACCTTTAGAAAAGGTGAGACTATCACTTGCTGTGAAAGATTTGTCCGGTAATCCTGTATCAGGCAGTTTTTCATTGTCTGTGCGTGATGCCGGCACAGAAATTCATACTGGTTATCATGAGAATATCCTGACAGACTTGTTGCTCTCTTCTGAAATACGAGGTTACATCGCTCATCCGATGCAATATTTCGGGACGGACGACCGTAGTAATCGTATGAAGTTGGACTTGTTGATGATGGTACAGGGGTGGCGCCGTTACAATTGGCAGGTGATGGCGGGGGGATCTCCTTTTCATGTGGCACATTATGCTGAAGAGGGTTTACCAGTGAGTGGTGTAGTGAAATCTTTACTCAAGAATAAGGTGGAAGCGAATGTGGATGTTGTATTTTGGATTGTTAAGGATAGTGCTTCTTTCCATGGTCATTGCAAAACTGACAAAAAAGGGCGTTTCCATTTCCTGTTGCCGGATCATGCGGCAGTAGACGGTGAATGGCAGCTGGCTCTTTCTGTGACTTCGAAAGGCAAACCGAAACATTGCAGGATTATGCTCGACCGCCTTTTTAGTCCGGAAGCCCGCAGTTATTCTATTTCGGACTTTCAGGTGAAGGATACGGTTATTGTTTTTGCAGACACTTCAGATAGTCTGGCCAATAGTAATGTTTTAGGTATGATACAGAATCTTCCCCAAGTGGTGATAAAGAAAAAACAGATAAAGAATGAGATATTTCCGGATCTGGTTTGTGATGTGGAAAAGGATATTAGTAGGCTAATGGATCAAGGGAAGGATTATCCAGGAACATTGGGGGAATATATGGAAAGAAATATTTCTGCCGTAAACATGGTAGATACTGCGTATACGTATGCTAATAGTGCTATTTGTTATATTTTAGATGGTGGAGGTTCTGTTAATCCGCGAAAGGGCATCGGTGCTTCCGATCATCCGATAGAGAATATAAAAACAATAGAAGTGTATGATGGAAATCTTCGGGCTTGGATAGTGAGAAACATAGATAGTAATTATGGCTATTATCCTCCGAGTGATCCGACATCAGATTTTTATAGTATGAGACATTTACATGATGCTGTTTTTCAGGCTAACCAAAGGCTGGTATTATTCATCGTCCGTTTATATAACGATGTGTTGCATGACAAGTATAAGAAGGGAATGCGTTATACTTTTTTCAAAGCCTTTTCTCCTGTAAGAGAATTCTATCAGGTAAATCATAGTAATAGTGTTCCGGGAGATATCGATTTTCGTCGAACTTTGTATTGGAATCCTGATGTGAGGACTGATAATAATGGAAAAGTGAACGTTAGTTTTTATAATAATGCTACTTGTCGACAAATGACGATCAATGCAGAGGGGATAAATCGTGGGAAGTGTATTATTAAAGAATAAATTTATATGGAGATTTTACTTTTTCATAGTGTTACATTCTATGTTGCAGTGCAAAAGATGTATCTTTGTAACCAGCAATCAAAATAACCCCAACCACTATATGAAATATAAATTATTATGCCTTTTCGTTTTGTTTAGTTTTTCTATATCGGATTTGTATGCTGATATTGAACTTAGTTCCAAACAAATGAGAACCAGTGATGGGCTACCTAGTAATTCTGTACGATGCATGTTTCAGGACAGTAAAGGGTTCTTATGGTTGGGTACTTTAGACGGATTGACCCGTTATGATGGAAATACTTTTCTTACTTATCAGTTGGAAAGCGGGAAACACGATCGGATTTCTTTAGCAGATAACAGAATAAAACATGTGGCAGAGGATAAGAATGGTTTTTTGTGGATAAAGACTGTGCCGGAATTATTCAGCTGTTATGATCTACAGAAAGCTTGTTTTGTAGATTTTACCGGTACCGGAAGTGATGGAGAGAACTATTCAGAAATATTTATGTCCGCTAATGGAGATGTGTGGCTTTGGCATAGAAGGAATGGTGTACGTCAAATTGTTTGTGAGGACGATCGGACTATGACCTCTGTGAAGTTTAGAACGAAATTTGGAAACCTGCCCGATGACCGGATTAAATTTATAAATGAAGATTCTAGTGGCAGGATCTGGATTGGTACCATGCAGGGACTTGCGTTTGTTTATAAAGGGAAAGTTGAATTTATCGATAGGAAATTGAATTTTTCTTCTTCTTTCCCTCATGGAGAGGATATGTATTTTCTGACAAAGAGTGGAGATGTGTATCGCTGTGTAAATGGATCGAAAAAAATAGACTGTTTAACGTCGCTGTCTGCTATTGCCGGTAATACATCTGTCAGTACACATTCATTGATAAAAGATAAATGGGTTATATTTACTTCTAGCGAAGGGGTATATGAATTTGATTTTCAGAATTTTCAAATAACTCCTTGCCGGGAATTGAAAATAAATAATGGAAAAGTGATTCATGACAATTATGGAGATTGTTGGGCTTACAATAACACTGGACGAATTTATTATATAAACTCGAAGAGCGGAGAAATAAAGAATTTTCAACTGATCCCTGAAGAGAAGATGAAATATATAGATTATGAACGCTATCATGTGGTGCGTGATGACCGGGGGATTGTGTGGATTTCAACTTATGGAAACGGACTTTTCACCTACGATATTCAGGAGGACCGGTTGGAACACTTTGTTTCGGAAGGAAAGAATGCGGGACCTATAGGGTCAGATTTCTTGTTATGTTTGATGAAAGACAGGACAGGAGGAATATGGGTAAGCTCCGAATATTCCGGTTTGTCTCATATTTCCATTTCAAATAAAGGTATTACACATGTCTATCCAGAATCACCGGATGTTTTTGACCGTTCGAATACAATCCGGTTACTAACTAAAATGTCGAATGGAGATATATGGGTAGGAACGCGAAGAGGTGGATTGTATAATTATGATTCTCATCTGAAAACTAAGATAGATAATCATTATTTGCCCTATAATATTTATGCGATTTCAGAAGATAGTCAGGAGAATATATGGATAGGAACCCGGGGAGACGGACTAAAAATAGGAGATACGTGGTATAAAACGGATCCGTCTAATCCTTTTGCCTTATCTCATTCTAATATTTATTCCATTCTTCGCGATAAGAAAGATCGTATGTGGGTGGGAACATTTGGAGGAGGACTGGATCTGGCAGAATCAACGGAAAAAGGACAATATAAGTTCCGTCGTTTTTTTCAAGGAAAGAAGTATGGCTTACGGATAGTCAGAGTAATGGCAGAAGATGAGAAAGGGATGATATGGATGGGCACAAGTGAAGGTATCTGCATTTTCCACCCTGACTCATTGATTGCTAATGAAGATAACTATCATTTGTTCAGCTACACCGATGGCAATTTTTGCAGCAATGAGATTCGTTGCCTGTTTCGTGATAGCAAAGGGCGCATGTGGGTAGGAACTTCGGGTGCCGGGCTGAATCTATGCGAACTGTCAGACGACTGTCAGTCTTTGAAATATACACATTATGGAATAGCGGAAGGACTGGTTAATAATATGGTGCAATCTATTTTAGAAGATCATTCGGGACAATTATGGATTGCTACGGAATATGGAATTTCAAGGTTCAATCCCAACAGCCATTCTTTCGAGAATTATTTCTTCTCATCTTATACATTAGGAAATGTGTATAGCGAGAACAGTGCGTGTATGGGTGCAGACGGTAAACTGATTTTTGGAACAAACTACGGATTGACGATTATTGACCCGAAGAAGATTCCAACAGAGAGATTGCTTTCTCCTATTGTTATCACAGGATTGTCCGTTAATGGAATTCAGGTGAAGCCTAATATGCCGGGTTCTCCTTTGCAAGAATCTTTAGCCTATTCGGATAAGATTACATTGAAATATTTCCAGAATTCTTTTATGCTTGATTTTTCTACTCTCGATTATTCGGATAATGGTCAAATCAAGTATATGTATTGGCTGGAAAACTATGACAAGGGATGGAATGTTCCGTCTTCTTTAAGTTTTGCCACTTATAAATATCTGGAGCCGGGGAGTTACATTTTCCATGTGAAATATTGTGATGGTGCCGGTATTTGGAATGATACTGAAACAACCTTGAAGATTGTTATCGTGCCTCCGTTTTGGAAAACGAATTGGGCTATGCTCGGATATTTCATCCTGATATTAATAGCTTTGTACTTTACATATCGTATCATTTTTAATTTCAATAGGTTGCGCAACCGCATCAATGTTGAAAAACAACTGACAGAGTATAAACTGGTATTTTTCACAAATATCTCTCATGAATTCCGTACTCCGCTTACATTGATCCAAGGAGCATTGGAGAAAATGTACCGGATGGATGATATTCCACAAGCCTTATTGCATCCGTTGAAAGTCATGGATAAAAGTACACAACGTATGTTGAGGCTGATTAATCAGTTGCTGGAGTTCAGAAAAATGCAGAACAACAAGTTGGCTCTTTCTCTGCAGGAAACTGATGTAGTTGCTTTCCTGTACGAAATATATTTAAGTTTCAGTGACGTAGCAGAACAGAAGAATATGGATTTCCGCTTTTTGCCGTCTGTGCCATCCTATAAAATGTTTATTGATAAAGGTAATTTGGATAAGGTGGTGTATAACTTACTTTCAAATGCTTTTAAGTATACTCCTTCGGGTGGGACAATTCTGTTTTCTGTGAATGTGGATGAGGTGAAGAAGTGTTTATACATTCAGGTAGCGGATACCGGAGTAGGTATTCCTAAAGAAAAGCAGGGAGAATTGTTTAAACGTTTCATGCAAAGTAGTTTCTCCGGAGATAGCATTGGAGTAGGGTTGCATTTGAGCCATGAATTGGTGCAGGTGCATAAGGGAACGATTGAATATAAAGATAATGAAGGGGGAGGTTCCGTATTTACGGTATGTATTCCGACTGATAAAACTGTTTATTCGGAAAAAGACTTTCTGGTTCCCGGCAATCTCCTGTTGGAAGAAGCGAATATGCAGACTCACCATTTGCAGGAGCTTTCAGAGGAATGTCAGGAACATGAAAAGACAGTCACCACATCAAGAAAACATAAAATATTAGTCATCGAAGACGATAATGATATTCGTGGGTTCCTGCAGGAGGAGCTTAGTGCTTATTTTGAAGTAGAAGTGGCTGCGGATGGAATATCCGGATTTGAAAAGGCATGCAACTATGACGCAGACTTGATTATCTGCGATGTATTGATGCCTGGGATGACCGGTTTCGAAGTGACAAAGAAACTGAAAACTGAATTTGCGACAAGTCATATTCCTATTATTCTGCTGACTGCCTTGACTTCACCGGATAAGCACCTGGAAGGACTTGAAGCGGGAGCGGATGTTTATGTTACAAAGCCATTTAGTTTTAAGCTTTTGCTTGCGCAGGTGTTCCGGCTGATAGAGCAATGCGAAAAGTTACGGAAGAAGTTTTCCAGTGAACCGGGGGTAGTGCGTCCTGCTTTATGTAACACGGACCGGGATAAGGAGTTTGCAGATCAGTTGGTGGCTGTGGTGGAAAAGATTTATTCTCAATACAACATTTCTATTGATGAATTTGCGCAGATGATGGGGATGGGACGAACTGTGTTTTATAAAAAATTACGCGGAGTGACAGGATACTCACCGAATGAGTATTTGCGTGTCGTACGAATGAAGAAGGCTGCCGAACTGTTTTTGACCGAAAGGGATCTGACTGTTGCGGAAGTTTCTTATAAAGTGGGTATTAACGATCCTCTTTATTTCAGTAAATGTTTTAAAGCGCAGTTTGGAGTATCTCCTTCGGCTTACCAGAAAGGGGAGAGAAGTAAAACGTAGTATATACTTACCTTGAATCCGGTTTGTGAAGGATAGACCGGATTCAAGATAAGTATGTTTATCAGTTACATATTGAGGTCTAATTTATAGATTTCACTTCCGGCAAGAAGGAAACATCCTGTTCCGAAATCCTCAAAATCAGGAACTTTGTCGTATGTGACAGGTTGACTGTCTTTCGGTTCTTTGCCGGTTCCCTGTACATAACCAAGAAAACCATTCGGGTGAACTGCATCCTTCACCATAGCATTCCATGCTTTTATGATTACAGGCAGATAGGTCTTTTTATCCAATAGACCGTTGCGTACGCCCCAAGCCATACCATATACGAAAAGAGCTGTGCCGGAAGTCTCTTTGCCTCCGAAGTTTGACGGATCGTGGAGGCTGACATTCCAAAAGCCATCTTCACGCTGGCATTGTTTCAGTGCTTTGCTCATAGCCATAAAATCATTGATGTAATCTTGGCGATGTTTTTCATCAGATGGAATTTCGTTCATTACCCGCACCAAAGCTGCGTATACCCATCCGTTACCACGGCTCCAATAACAGTTTTCGCCATTAGGCTCTTTGTATGGAGGATCGAAATTATGGTCTCTCCACCACAAACCTTCTTTGACATTGAACATTCCGTTCTCTCCGTGTTTATTACGGGTATATTCGTACATATCCCACATTTTGTCGAAGTACTTCTGTTCGCCTGTAAGTTTCCCCATTTTGGCAAATATAGGCATCCCCATCTGGATAGCATCTATCCACCACCAGTCGTTTATTTGTGGAGTATTGACCAGCATATCCATATTGGCTTTCGTTTTCCGTATTTTTTCAGGATCGGGGCAAATGTTGTATAAATCGAGATAGATTTGGCTGGCGCAGTAATTATCTGCATTACGGGTGGTTGTCCCACGGTGGAAGCCCCATTGGTGGTAATCCGCCCATTCTTTGGCATAGAGATAATATTCGTCTGCGGGATAGATGGAGTAGAGTGCCATTAAGCCTTCGTAATATACGCTTCGTGTCCAGATATTACTGGGGCGAACTACTTTTTTCACAAAGGAAGGAGTGCGATAGTCGGCATATTTCTTCATGAAATAGTCGTTCACATGAAGAGTTACTTTCAGAATTTCTTTTTTATCGGGAACTGTCTGTGCTTTTATGTTCCCGTAACTCAATATTACTCCTGCAAAAAATAGTATAAGATGCTTTTTCATTTTATAATAAATTAGATTACTATTGTTCTTAGATTTAGGCACACAAAGGTGAGCCTTTCTTTACCTGTTGCAAAGAAAATGCATTGTAAGGAAAGTGATATTGAAATTTGTACGGAAAATATGTAATATTAGACTTTATTCTTTATTCATATTAGTCATGGATAAGAACCAAGTATGAATAATTAGCAAGAGCGATTTTTTTGTAAGTCATATTGTTGTATTGATATTTATTGTATATTTGTAGAAGAGTAAGGGGAGACGAATATGAAAAGTCATACAAATAAAATATTAGAGTCTATTAAGCAGGCATTGACAGAGCATTTACCAAAAGGTGGCAAGGCTTTGTTGTTTGGTTCTCAAGCTCGTGGGGATGCACGGATTGATTCTGATTGGGATATTTTGATTATCTTAGATAAAGAAAAATTGGAGCCTGAAGATTATGATAAGGTAAGCTTTCCCTTAACTATGTTGGGATGGGACTTGGGAGTGCGAATTAATCCGATTATGTATACGATGAAAGAATGGGCTGCAAGTTGTATTACACCATTTTATAAAAATGTAGAGCAGGAAGGAATTGAATTAGTATGAAATTGACAGATGAAGAACGTAATTCTTTGGTGATATTACAGTTGGAGAAAGCTAAAGTATTTTTGAAACAAGCAGATGAGATGTTTGATCTGAAGTATTGGGATATTGCTTCCAATAGATATTATTATGCCTGTTTTCATGCTGTTCAGGCTTTATTAATACAAAATGGATTATCATGTAAAACCCATGATGGGTTGATAGCTTGCTTTGGCTTGAATTTTATAAAAACAGGCAAAATTAGTGCACGTTTGGGAAGTTTTTTGGCGCGTATGGAACAATTACGGCAAAAAGGGGATTATAATTGCATTTATTCAATATCGGAGGATGAAATCAGTACGATAAAAGCTCCGGCAAGAGAACTTATTGAGACTATTGAAGTTTTACTTGCCGAATCATAATTATTCTTGTAAGGATATCATCGTTAAAAGACCATTTTTTTTATTTTTTCGGCCACATCTGTCATATATGCCGGATTAAATTCTTCCAGTTCCGTACGTGGTCGAAATCCCCATGTCACTCCGCAAGCTGTTACACCGGCATTGGCTGCTGTTTGCATGTCTACACCGGAATCACCTACATAAAGAACATCTTCTTTTCGTACATCGGCAAGTTTTAATATATCAAAAACGATTGTTGGATCAGGTTTGACATTTACTCCTTCCCGTTGGCCGAAAACGGCAGTGAAATGAATTTCCGGAAAGTAGTGGGCAACCAGTTTCTCGGTAGCGGCCTGATATTTGTTGGAGGCTACGGCAATCTGAATGCCTGCGGATTGCAGATAAGACAATAACGCTGAAATACCCGGGTAAGGACGACTATCGTCTGCATTGTGAATATCATAATAAGGAATAAACTCTTTTCTTACCCGGAGCACATTCTCTTCTGTCTTTTCTCCTTCGGGTAATGCACGTTCAAAGAGTTTGTTGATGCCGTTTCCTACCATGAAGTTATATTTCTCGATCTCATGTGTGGGATATCCTAACTTATTCAAGGCATAATTTGTACTGTGTGCAAGGTCGGCAATGGTATTCAGTAATGTACCATCCAAATCGAAAATGACTAGTTTCTTCATTGAACTTCTTGTTTTTTTTATGTTAATCCTGTTTTCCTTTCTTTCTGCTTACAAAGATAGGAATAAAAAACGAATCATTTCCTTATCTGTCTGTACAATAAAACAGGAAGAAGGAAGCTTTAGAAGTTCACGCATTTCTTCCCCTTGAAAGTCCTGATTCCCTGCCTGAATCTCCAACACATACCCCAAACGATCTGTTTCTTTGATTTTAATCTCCCCGGCATCTTTAATTTCAAATCCTGCATATTCTTTTTTTATTAATCTGCGAAACTCTTTTAACTCAAAATAACATCCATTGACATAAAATGGACTCTTCTTATCCTGAATCGTGTCTACAGAAATCAAATAAGCAAAATTTTCACCCAGAAGTTCCTTTCCATCTCTGCTTCGTTCTGTTCCCACCGCATAAAATGGAATCTGTTTTACCTCATGATTCAAAGCCAGCACTTTTCCTCTTGTTTCCTCTGCTGATTCTAAAAATACATGAAATCGCTCTAAAAAAAATGGAATTCTTCTTTTCGCTTTTAAATATTTTGCTGCCTCTTCTGCTTTCTGCTTTTCTTCTCCTTTTTCCCACTGCAGATAAAAATTTCCACGTGCAATCACAGTCTGCGCCTTAATGCTCTCCTTCGGAGCTTCCCAGTCTATCTGCATTGCCGTTAAAACTGCTATGTAATCTTCAAAATCCGTTTCATTTCTGACCGGTGGACATTCTTTGATTCCCAATATCAAGATAACAATCAAACAAGGAAGCCCTGCCATAAAAAACAAAAGGCATACTCCGGATTTTATTTTCTTTTTCATAAATTTATAAAACCCAGACCTCTTTTGTTTATTCTTATGACAAAACTTCCCTGTCCTATTCATATTCTTATAATTTCAAAATTTAACTAAGCCCCATTATTTTTTTATAATCAGTACCGGAATCGGTGGATTATTTTTGCGGTTGTAATAAGCACTCACAATCACCAGATATTTTTTTTCATCAAGGCTCTTTAAATACGCTAAAAGTGTATCCCTTTCCTCAAATCCGGTCTCTCCTCCGCTGTAAATACAAAGACTCATCACTCCACCTTTTTTAAGCAGTCTCAGGCCCTCTATAACGGCGTTTTTACTGCTTTCAGGCTTCGTAGCAAGAGAATGGTCACTTCCCGGCAAATATCCGAAATTAAAGCAAATACCGTCCACAGAAGCCTCATCTACATACTTTGCCATATTTTCATGACTGTCCAGTATCAATCTTGCCTTCTGCTCCATCCCCTCTGATTTTAATAATGCTCTTGTTGATTCAAGTGCCTGCTTCTGAATATCAAATGCAAGCACCTGTCCCTCTTTCCCTGCAAGCTCGCATAAAAACAGCGTATCGTGTCCATTTCCCATTGTTGCATCAATATACGTTCCGCCTGTCACTGCCTGCATTAAAAACAATTCATGACACCATTCGGTTATCTGAAATGATTTCATAATGTCTTACTTTCCTCCAATGCCTGTGCAAGGTCATCGATAATGTCTTCTACATTTTCAATTCCGACAGAAAGACGAATCAATCCCGTAGAAATTCCTGCTGCCTTGAGCTGTTCATCATTTAACTGTCTGTG
>OGJK01003077.1_pt1 | contig 11823 bp, 8 predicted proteins | sample 1571961 | NCBI WGS metagenome assembly OGJK01 (sample SAMEA2582120, study PRJEB24529) | metagenome | biome: Human gut stool | place: China | collected 2011 | reverse complement strand
GAGCTGGCCCGCCAACTGCGATTAAGAGATATGGGTGGTATCATTGTCGTGGACTTCATCGATATGAATGAAGCCGAAAACCGTCAAAAGCTTTATGAACGAATGTGTGCCAATATGCAGAAAGACAGGGCACGGCATAATATTCTGCCGCTTAGCAAATTTGGGCTAATGCAGATTACACGCCAACGTGTGCGTCCGGCAATGGACGTCAACACGACCGAAATCTGTCCTACTTGCTTCGGCAAAGGCACCATCAAATCGTCCATTCTCTTTACGGACACTTTGGAGAGTAAAATTGATTACCTGGTCAATAAACTGAAGGTTAAGAAATTCTCGTTACACGTCCATCCGTATGTTGCCGCCTACATCAATCAGGGACTCGTTTCCCTGAAACGGAAATGGCAGATGAAATACGGATTCGGTATCAAGGTTATTCCAAGTCAGAAACTCGCTTTCTTACAATATGTGTTCTATGATACACATGGAGAAGAAATCGACATGAAGGAAGAAATCGAAATCAAATAGACAGAAAAGGCGGCTCGTGGGAAACGGGTCGCCTTTTTGTTTCTATCATTCCAATTTATCAATTTCTTCGGTTGTAAGTCCGGTACATTCCGAAATTAGTTCGAGAGAAAGACCTTTGGATTTCATGATACGGGCTGTTACTTCCTTTTCTTTCTGCATCCCTTTCTGCATCCCCTTCTTTTCAGCAAAATCCAACATTCAAAATCCGTATTGCATTCATCCTCTTCTTTATTAAAGTTTGGCAATTCGATAAAGATTTGCCGAAACTTGTCATTAAAGAGCTTTCCTGTAGCCCGGTCGGATAAGACAACATCTGTCCTTATCGTTGCAGGCATGTCCTTGTCCATTACAAAGTTCATGAAGAACACTCCATATACAGCATCCAACCGGAATAACTCCTTTTCTACCTCTCTGCCGAATAAAAACTTAAAGCCGTAATCGGTAAAGGGATTAATAAATCTTCCCATTATATGTGTTGATTGTGTATCTTACAACAAAGGTAAGGCTTTTTTGTTGAATAAGAACTGGTTGGAATAAAAAATGAGTTGTTCACAAAGAACATTTTTCCTTTAGAATAAGAGAGAAGGAGATGTACGGACGAAAAGCCCGGACTTTCGCAAGCCCGGGCTTTTGATATCCTTAAAAACATCCACTCTGTTTATAGGGGAAATCATGACCGGCAAATAATACCGATGCAATGAGAGAGATGCATTAAGAACCATAATAGAGGATGCCTGTGGGAAATTAGGGAAGGCATCCTCTGTGGGAAACAGCAAAGACATACTTTCACAAGCACCTCATTTGCTGTAAAATCTTCACTCTCAGGTGAAGAAAGGGTCTATTGCAAAAGTTCGGACTTTCACAAGTTCGGACTTCTTAACGTTCTTCAGCCACGCAAATACTTACCCGGTTTTCCTCCGGAGTAGTATAAGGTTGAACGGTATCACCTTTATAATCAACTGTTATCCTATCAGCAGCAACACCTTTCGCTTTCAGGATTTCAGCAACATTATTTGCACGTTTCTTTGACAATTCACCGTTAATCCGAGAATTACCGGTATCAGCATCTGCATAACCTGTCACAGTAACCTTAGCAGCAGGATGTTTCTCAAGATATTCTATCAAAGAAGATATTTTAATCATCTGATCATCTTGTATATTTGCAGAATTCAGAGCAAAGAAAATACTCTTCTTCATCGGTTCAATTACCGCTTCCTTTTCAGGTTGTTCTTTTTCTATTACAGGCGTAGGTTTTGGCTGTTCCACTGCCACAGGTTCCGGTTCATAATACACCGGTGCCGTTCGAGTATAGCTTTTGCCTAATTTAATACTCAAACCTACAAAAGCATTAATCTGCCAGTCACAATTACCGGCTTTCTTTGAGTTAAACTTATCAGAAAGCAAATTAGCGTTACCTTCGATATTAATAGACAGCCGATCATTCAAACGAAGATCACAACCAAGCCCTAAACGACCGGCAACAAGATTCTTACTGCCCTGCCAAAGATATTCCATTTGATAAGTTTTTGTATCCAATGCATTCGCTTCATCATTATCAAACGCATGATTCAAACCTACACCGACAAAAAGATAACCATTGAATATTCGTTTAGGATTGAAGCCGCAGAATAGAGTACTCAGGTCGGTTATAAAATCAACATTTCCCTGAAGATATTTATATTGGTAGTCCTGCTCCGGATTAACCCATCCACCTTTTGCCTGCCAACCACTCACACCAACACGTGCACCAAATGCAGGAGCAAACTTATAACCCACGTTGAGAGCAGCAGCCGGAGATACAAGATCGGTAAATTTAGCTTCACCAATAGTATGAGCAGCCCCTATTTGTGCCTGAATGAACCAATGCGGCTTGAAAGTTATTTTTTCAGGTTCTTTTATGCGTTGTTCTTGATTCTGAGCAAAGATCATTGTGCTGGATAGGGCCAGCAATCCTATAAATAAACTCTTTCTCATAAACGTTCATTATTTGATTAATAAGAAGAGAGTGCACTATAAGAGTACACTCTCTCTCAAATATATAACTTCAGTTATTATTCAACCGGGAACTCATCAGCATTCCATGCCTTGATAGTAAACTTACCGGTAAGTTTTCCTCCACCAAGAACCGGAGTTGTTAGTACACAGTCCGTAATAACTTGACTAGGTTTAACCTTACCATATTCAATTGTGAAGGTTATATCACAAGTTGCATTTTGTCCCTTAGCAAGAGTATTCTGCCCTTCAAGACTCCATGTCACTGTTCCGTCTACAGCATTCAGAGTAAACTTATTTTCCCATTGAGTCGGAATGACACTACCCTTAGCCAGATTAATAGTAACATTAGCTTCGGCACCCAGAATCTTCTTACCGGCTTCAGTCAAAGCACCTTCTTTATACAACTCAACAGAAGAATCTTTAGAAGATGTGATAGTGATATACTTCTTCAAATCTTCAGTAGTATATGCTTCTGTTCCATCCTTTACATTTATAATATCCTTGCTCAAAGAAATCTTAGCCGGATTAACAAACTTCACATTTACCGTACCGGTTTCAATCTTATCATTATTGCAAAGTACTGCGTACACTTTTACAGGAACAATTACTTCTTCTTCGTTAGTCAACTGTTTTGTAAGTACAATCCAATCAAGATTAGCACCATGAGTATTGCACCATTCGTTACCCAACATAGCAACAGCACCTGTTGCAGGATCAACGATATTCAACTCATACTTAACAGCATTATTTGCTGTCTTAAACGCCGTAAGATCAATAGCCTCATTCAAGTCAAGATACAAAGCTGCACCATTATCTGTTTCCTTGCTACCTTTACAAATTGCAAATCCGTTCTCCCAAGCCTGAGCAATACGATAATCATTAACATTCTTAATTCTACCATTTGCTAATGTAGGATAGTTCTGTACCTTTACAACATAAGGAATAGCAACATATACCGGATATTGACGATATTGAGAAGAAGCAGCTGCAGCAGCATCGGTTTTCTTGTATACGCCGTAGAAAGTATAAGTACCATCCTTGTTTACTTTCTTAATAGCATCTTCATCAATATCAAATTTCACCTGACGATTATCTGCATTATTTTCAGCACCGGCAATTTCCGTTATTGAAATAATATTAGCGCTCTTGAATTCCGTAGGAACATCACCCTGATCTGCTACAAATTGATAGATAGTAGCAAATTCTTTTTTAGACAATGCAGTCAAGCCGAGTTCAGAACCAACCTTCGGATATACTTCAGTACTCATGTATTTCACAGTAGTTGTAGAAGTCATCACAGGATCTTCGAAACAATCCCAATCAAGAACCTTAGTTTCAGAAACCGGTGCTATGAAGTTTTTGCTTACTGTCCATTCATTACCAACATATAAGAATTTAATATATGCTACAGCTACTACAGCATTATCATTATTAGTATCCTTTACAATAGCTTTCACAATCGGAGTTTTACCGATACATGTTTCACTATCATCCTCATAGTTAGTAGCTTTCAGTGTAGAGCCGTTCAATATTGCATAGTTAATCTGATCTGTTCCGTCTACATCGTACTTACACAATACATATTCAATTGACAGTTTCTTAGCAGCTAAATTAACAATTTCACTCTCATCACCTTTCGTCATAGCAACAGCTACATATTCATTCAAATCGACACCTTCTTTAGCATCTTTATACGACAGAGCTTGAACCAAATGAGCATTTCCAGCTAATGCTACGTTATTTGCATCAATTTTTGCAGTTTGACCTTTGACATCACTCCATTTAGTAGCAAGTTTATCTGTTTCCTGAATAGCTTTGCCTTCAAGTTTGCAATTATCAACTAACGTGAAACTTACTTCTTCTTCCTGGTTGTATACAGCAAAATAATTAGTCGTAAATGTTTGACCATTAGTAGCAGTCATACGCAAAGCCAACATATCCAATTTTTCAGCAGCAGTTTCAGCATGATTCATGTCAGCAACGATAGACGCAGTCAAAATACCGTCACTCATACTAAGAGTTGCCTTAGCGTCGATATCTGCAGATCTAGTAGTATGGTTCGTAGCACCTTTATACAGTACGGTTGCTCCTTCAGCTCCACCTCTAATTTGAGCTAACGATGCAGAAGACGGATTAATATAGAAATTCGCTTCGCCCGGGAATGAAGATAATGTTTCATCTCCAGTTGCAGTATAAGTAGTATCGGCATTAGCTGTTCCAACAACCTTATTATACGAATATGAGCCAAATGCTACAGCTTCAATACCATTATAGTAATCCTCCGGAATCCATGAGAAACTTGTAATAGACAAAGCATCCAAAACAGACAAGTGAGTCGTTACATTATCGATAGTGATATCCCAACCTACTACCGGGCCTGCTTCTCCTACCTTAGTTTCAACAATTGCAACACTTGTTTTATCATGTAATGGCACCGTGACACCTGTTTTTATACAGTTATCTTTGTCCGTCTTCAAACCATACCAGATTACACCGTTTTCATCTATCCAGAACAAGGAAGGATCCAATGTTGTATCTTCAGTAATAGTATCCTTGTCAGTAAGAGTAAATGACTTAGAAGAAACCACTTTACCATCACCATCCTTTAAAACAATAGTTACAGTAGTAGCATCACCCTCCGTACTTTGGTTGATCTCTAAAGAATACGTTGTGTTCTTGTCAGGAATAGAGAATCTTTCCGGCTTTCCATCTTGATCCGTTACTACTAGTTCCCCCCCAGCAAAAGACACAGACTTCACATAAGCCAACGATCCAAATTTTGTATTCAAGTCGGCCAATGTTTTTTCGATTGCATCTACACGTTCGCTTAGACCATTGATGTCGTCATCGTAGTCTTTACAAGATGTAAATGTTCCTGTAGTAGACGCTAACAATGCTCCAAACAGGACTGCACTTAAAAACTTTTTGTTCATAATAAAAAAACTTTTAATTTATAAATTAAAAAATAAAAATATAGTTCCTCGATGTCGATTCAGAAATTCCGGATATTGCCCCTTCATTAATTTCTGTAACCTCCTTTTCTTTTTCATTTTGCTTTAAGCCCATATTTCTTGTGATATGAACACGAAACTTGTTCCCAACGCATCTAGTCCGTTACTGTATAGGTAACGGACAAACCTTTGTTCCTGCTCTTTGGGAGTAGTCAATACTGAAAAATAATACGATAAGTGATGAAAGTTCTTTACCCCTGCTTCTGACAAGCGGCAGAGGGGAGGGAAACCTTTTGCAATATTTAGAAGTTAACAAAGTCCTAATACAAAGAATCCACGTGTTTTATCTGTCCTAGTTCCGCTTTTGAGTAGTTTATTGGAAAAAATGTTTGATTTCGTTTGGTTGTTTTAAGAAATATGCTCATATTTGCACCGATATTCAAACCCGTTACCTACGAAGTAACAGACTTACAATCAAGCGCTTACACCTATCACAGAGCGTTTTACAAAATCGAGAACCTGTTTATTTGCTTCATCAATTTTCTTACTCCGGAAAGGTTTGAGATACGTCTCGGTCACTGTAATGGACGAATGTCCCATAGCTTCGGAGATAATGCCCGGATGAATTTCGCAATAATAAGCCGTTGTAGCCCAGGTATGGCGGGCGGTATAGGAGCTCAATCTATCCTTCAATCCCAAAAACCTTCCCAATAGTTCCAACTGATAATTGAAATGGCGCAATGCCAACTGATATTCCCGATAAGCTTCCGGCGAACCTTCGGCGCTGCGGAGAATAGGGAACAAATAAGGCGAACGCTTATCACGGTTCATATACTTCTGCAAGAGGAACATGGCTTCCGGCGTCAACGTCACCGACAACGGACGACCCGTTTTGCGGCGACGGTAAGTAATGACATCCCCCCGAAGATCGCTCTTCCGCAGGTAAGCCAGATCGACAAAAGGCAATCCCCGAAGCAGGAACATAAGAATGAACAACTCCTGCGCACCCTTCATGGCAGGAGTGATAGCGTCCGACTGCAACAGACGGGCAAACACCTTCTTCATATCCTCCATATCCAGTGCCCGGCGGCGGTCTGCCCGCGTACCTGTATATACGGATCGAAAAAGATGCGGCACGTATGATGCCTTCCGAAGATCGACAGCGCGATTGTAAACCGCACGCAACGTGCGAAGATACGTAGACACCGTATTCCAACTACACCCACGTGCACGAAGACTACCCTCAAAATGCTTCAGCCACTCCGGAGTGATTTCCCAAAACGACAAACGATCGGAACCCTGAAAAGTAAGAATCGCATTCAACGTACTTCTGTATACATGAGCAGTCCCTAAATTTCCACTCTGCTGCAAATCAACAGCCACTTGTTTCATAAACGAAGTAAAACTTTCCTTTTTCATTAAAAATAAATTAATAATTAATATTTACTTTTCCCACACTTTACTTTAGTAAAATACAAAAATCTATCTTCAAAAATTTACATACATAAAATCTAAAAAATAAAAACTAAAACATTTACATTAATCATCAAAGTAAATTTCATACATTTGCGCAATTTTTCAAACAACATATTATTTTAACCATTTAAGTATAAAAAATTTATGAACAACAATGAACTAGCTGCCGAACGCTACAGCATTAATGGATTCAAGTATTTCTCCGAATTGGCGAAAGAGTATTTTCCCGATCTGGCAAACGCTTCTTCCGCCAGCAAAAAAATGCGCAAACGCATTAAAGCAAACAAGACATTGAACGAACAACTGGTTGCTGCGTATTACACCAGCCAAACAATCGATGTCAGTCCTGAAATGCAGCTAATCATCTACCGACACTGGGGACCTCCCCACATTGACTTGCCGACAAACGTTTAGCGCGTAACAGAAAACGAAAACACGGACAAGAAATAAAAGGAAAATCGAACTATATATTTTTAAATTTATCTTTTATTGTTTATTATGTATTCCACTTTGCGTTCACCACTTTTTTTCAAAACGAAGATAACTACCAATCATACAGCTATTTACAGAAAGAAAAAAGCGTTCCACAAAGCGTTCGGCAAAAATGACCGTTTTTTCACTACAAACAAGACCTTCGAATCCCCCCAAACGAAGGCTTTGTTTTTTCTCCAACAGAAGCTCCACCAACCACCAACAAAAGCTCCGCCAACCACCAACAGAAGCTCCGCCAACCACCAACAGAGCATCCGTTCCATCCCCACTCCTTCCCCGGCTTCATGAAAGAAGAAAAAAACAGCCATTTGCGCATCGCGGCACCCTTTATTCATCCACACCCGTCCGCACGGAACCACACCCCTTGCGCATCGCACAAGAACGGCGTACCTTTACAGAAATTTAAAACGATAACCCAATGAACAATTTCAATTTTCAAACCATGATGGAACATGGTTTTCTCATTATCCCCAAGGCCCTGCTACAACAACAAATAGAAGACCCGAACATAGAAGCCGGAGAAATAGAAGCGCTCCTGAAAATCCTGATGAAAGTCAACTATTCGGACACGTTATACAGCGACCGGCAGCACAAAGACTACCTGTGCAAAAGAGGCGAAAGCATGTTCAGCTACCGCGACTGGAGCCGCATTTTCCGCTGGTCTGTCGGAAAAACCTTCCGGTTCATACACGCCCTTGCCATCCTGGGGATCATCGAAATCGTCCCCCATCCCAACAACCCGTCCCTGCATATTCGTGTCGTCGAATACGACAAATGGGTAGGAGCCCCCGACAGCGGCAAGCAGAAAAAAAAAGCCGTCAACGAGAAGTTCCGCCTGTTTTGGAATGAGTTTCACAGCATCACGCAGCTTCCCAAAGAAAACATCGCCAAAGCGCAACGCGAATGGAAAAAATTAAGCGACAAGGAACAGCAACTCGCCATCGACAAGGTAGAAGATTATTATTTCCACCAAACAAACATCAACTACCTGCTCCACGCCGCCAGCTATTTATCCAACAAAGCTTTCCTAAACGAATACAGATAAAACGAATCCCAATTAAACGAAGACTGATTAAACGAACACTGATTATGAATACCGAAAACAGAGTTTCACCACAGGCTCCCGAAATAGAAGAAGCCATCATCGGCGCCTGCCTGATAGAGCAGAGGGCTATACCACTGATAGCCGACAAGCTACGCCCCGAAATGTTCTACGTCCTGCGCCACCAACTGATCTACGCCGCCATACTGGCTATGTACCACGCCGGAATGAAAATAGACATCCTCACCGTAAAAGAAGAGCTTTCCCACCGCGGAAAGCTCGAAGAGGCGGGCGGAGCGTTCGGCATCACCCAGTTGAGCAGCAAAGTGGCGACTTCCGCCCACCTCGAATATCACGCGCAGATCGTACACGAGAAATATCTACGACGCGAAATGATCTTGGGATTCAACAAACTACTCGCCTGCGCGCTAGACGAAACGATGGACATCGACGACTCGTTGATGGACGCGCACAACCTGCTCGACCGTCTGGAAGGCGAATTCGGCCACAACAACCACATGCGGGACATGGATGAACTGATGACCGCCACCATGACCGAAGCCGAAGGACGTATTGCCAACAACATAAACGGAGTGACCGGCATCCCTACCGGACTGGCAGACCTGGACCGCATGACGTCCGGACTCCAAAACGGCGAACTAGTGGTAATCGCCGCCCGTCCCGGCGTAGGAAAAACGGCATTCGCACTACATCTGGCACGAAACGCAGCCATGGCAGGACATGCCGTAGCCGTCTACAGCCTCGAAATGCAAGGAGAAAGACTGGCCGACCGATGGCTGACAGCAGCCAGCGAAGTCAGTGCCCGCCATTGGCGGTCGGGAACCGTCAGCCCGCAAGAGCTTGCAGAGGCACGCACAGCAGCCGCCGACCTCAAACGCCTGCCGATACACGTAGACGACAGCACCTCGGTCAACATGGAACACGTACGATCCAGCGCGCGACTGCTGCAAAGCCAACATGCGTGCGACGCGATCATTATAGACTACCTGCAACTCTGCGACATGACAACCGGCCAAAACAACCGCAACCGCGAACAGGAAGTGGCGCAAGCCACCCGCAAAGCGAAGTTGCTAGCCAAAGAGCTAAACGTACCGGTGGTACTGCTTAGCCAGCTAAACCGCGAATCGGAAAACCGCCCCGCAGGCCGCCCCGAACTGGCACATCTCCGCGAAAGTGGCGCAATCGAGCAGGATGCGGACGTCGTGATATTACTCTACCGCCCCGCCCTCGCACGAATAACAACCGACCGCGAAAGCGGTTACCCTACCGAAGAACTAGGCATAGCAATCATAGCCAAACAACGCAACGGAGAGACGGGAAACGTATACTTCAGGCATAATTCGGCAATGACAAAAATCACCGAATACGTCCCACCGCTGGAATACATGCTGAAACATGCTAAATAGATACAGATTCACCCCGATTCCATACAATTTTATATTACAATATATAGCTGTATGGAATTTCTTTTTTTATTTCATTATTGATATAAAATAAATAGCAAAATACTTGACTTTCCCTTTCAAATTTCGTATATTTGTAATGTCAACAAGGACAGAAAATATTATTACTTAAACCTTAACTTTTTTAATTGTATGAATGTATTAGTGGAGCGCTATCAGCGCAGAAAGTATGTGAATCAGCCGGATTCACAGATGTTGTATTATGTACGCCAGAAATCGGGTACAGTGAGAGTGATGGACATCAACAAGCTGGCCGATGCCATCGAAGCGAACTCATCGCTTACAGCAGGAGATGTGAAGCATTCCATCGAGGCTTTTGTTGAGCAGTTGCGCCTGTCGCTTACCCAGGGCGACAAGGTGAAGATTGACGGATTGGGCATGTTCCATATCACGTTGAGCAGCGAAGGGGCGGAAAAGGAGAAGGATTGCACGGTGCGCAATATCCGCAGAGTAAATGTTCGTTTTGTGGCAGACAAGGCACTTCAGCTGGTGAATACGAGTCATGCCACTACCCGAGGCGAGAATAATGTCGATTTCATCCTGGCCGGAAAGGGTGACGGAGAAGACGCGGATGGTGGAAACAGCGGTAGCGGTGGAAGCGGAGAAGCTCCGGACCCGGCAGCTTAATCATTAAAAACAGTGCCGCATGGGTATTACAGAGTGATTTCTACAGTTACTCTCCATGCGGTTTCTGTTTTCTTCTACATTTATTTTTTTTATGCAAAATTGCAAGATTTTTCAAATCTTTATCATTAAAACTCCAATCTAGAATCTTAGATAAATCATATCCATGTTTTACATTTTTAAATGCAGTAGCAAAATCTTTTCTTACTTCAACATTTTTTTCAACATCTATCCATTTCAAATATTTATCAAAAATTTCTTTTTCATATTTTGATTCATGAATCATTTCAAGAACTTTTTCTTTACTATCTTCATAATCAACAAGAATAGCACAAATATCTGTTTTTAACCAAATAGGAGCAATTCGTGAGTTTGGTTGTTCAGTACTTGTGTCTTCTGGATGAAATGTTCTCCAAATTCTTAAATCTAATTCTTTCATTTCTTCTAGAATTTCTTCATTCTTTTTCTTTTTTAATGATTCCTCATATTCTCTACAATCATTTTCTTTTTCAAAAACTTTCCCATCATCTGCTAAATATTTCATATTTTTCTCTCCTTTTTTACTTATTTTTATCTTTATTTATCATCATTATAAATATTGTTTTTAAAATTATTCATAATTTAAAAAAATTTAATTCATTTTTTCTTATAAAGCTTCTCTTTTTATCTATAATGAAAGAAAAGAAAGAAGGGAATTTATGGATACAGAAAAAAGAATTGAAGAATTAGAACAAAGAGTTCTAAATTTAGAAAAAATGTTGAAAGAAAAAGAACAGTCTAAAACTGTAAAAGAATTTAAACATTCAACATATGAGAAACAACTAGTGAAAAAACAAAAGAAAAAATCATTTACTTTTGAGAATATTGAGAAAAATATTGGAAAAATTATTGGAATTATTGCTGCTTGTTTGATTTTGTGTGGAATATCTTTTCTTGCGATTGCAATGAATTCAGTTATTATAAAAGTAGTAATTATGTATCTTATTAGTATTGGATTATTACTTTTTGGTAAAAAAAAGAATTATCAAGTAATTCAGCACTGTGGTTATATGGCAATTTATTTATCATTTTTTACCACATATGGATATTTTAAATTAATTCCTGAGATTGTTTTTTATATATTAATTTTGTTGTGGTTATTGACACTGTTTTACGAACAACAAAAAGATGAGACATTTTCTCTTACAGGTATATTAGGTTTAACTATTGTGTCTATATTTGGAATTTATATGAA
>OGJK01003071.1_pt1 | contig 11842 bp, 6 predicted proteins | sample 1571961 | NCBI WGS metagenome assembly OGJK01 (sample SAMEA2582120, study PRJEB24529) | metagenome | biome: Human gut stool | place: China | collected 2011 | reverse complement strand
TGCCGCCCCGCCTCTCTTTTTTCAAAAGCAACAATATCGAGATGAGGAAATTGCAACTTCGCCTCAATGGAAACAGAACCAGTACAAAAACCCACGTCCCACATCACCGATCTGTTTCTCAAATCGAGCAGACTCAATGACAGCAGACGAACAGGCATTTTGGTTATCATATTCGCCCGCCCGTCCAACAATTCAAACTGCTCTTCCGGAATTCCGAACGACCGTTCACGAACGGTAATACGCTTTAAAATCACACAATTCGGCATCCTGAAATGCCTTTCCATCGCTTCCTCCACACTATATTCTGCCACTGTTTCCTCTTCATTCCCCAACTGCTCACCCACAATCATCCGGTAGTTGGCATATCCGTACGCTTGCATCCGGGCAGCTATGGATGCAGGTGTTTTTTCTCTGTCAGTGAGCGAACCAATCAATGTCTCTCCGGAAATAAGAGCCTCATCCAAGGCTTTCCACGGTCTGCCAGTCAGAGAAATCGTCCGCATATCATGATAAGGTAACAAGGCTTTGTGCGCTAAAAGCTGCAAGGAACTAAAAGACGGATAGACTTTGACAACAGCCTCGGGCAGTTTACGCATCACCGTATTGGCAAAACCAAAAAACAAAGGATCACCGGAAGCAAAAACTACTATTTCCTGATAACCGGCATAACACTCGAACACAGCGTCAAGAGGCACAGTTATATCTATCCAAACCGATGATTCCGGTAACATGGCCGCCACAATTTCATGATGTCTCTTTCCACCCGAAAAGACATGAGAACGGGCAATCAAAGCCTGAACCTCCTTACTGAAAGAGAGTTCGCGACTATCTGTTATTCCTATGATATGAAATTCCTGCATTCTGTCATATAAAATGTCTATACTCTTCTATACATCTCTGCCGGGGCGCAGTGTCCGGGCATCATCAAAACATAAAATCGCGTTCACCAATGTAGCGGCAAGATTACTTCCTCCCCGTCTGCCCTGAACAATAATCTTCGGTACTTCCGTGAATGTCTTTATCATGTATTTCGACTCTTTCACATGCACGAATCCTACGGGAGCGGCAATAACCCCGGACGGGTGTGCTTTTCCTTTTCGAATCAGATCGCACAGTTCTATTAATGCCGTAGGTGCATTACCAAATACAAAAAGAGCATCCGGATGTTTTTCTACAGCCAGGCGAATAGCTTCCTGTGAGCGGGTAGTTCCCCGTTTCTTCGACTGTTCCACTGCACGTTCGTCGGAGAGATAACATTTCACTTCCACCCCTAAACGCTGTAAAGCACCTTTCCGTATGCCGGCAGCTACCATCGTGACATCTGTGATAATCGTCTTAATCCGTCCGGAAGCAATCTGTTCATACAAGTTCTTTACAACCTCCTTATCCGTATATACCAGCTTCTCCATTTCAAAATCCGCTGTGGTATGTATGGCATGAAATAAAGCCCACTTACGGTCAAGGTCGATTTCTTTATTCTGCATCTCTTCCTCTATCTTCCGGAAAGAGTTCATCATAATCTCCTGTCCTTTTCCGACTTCACCCTTTTCCTGTTCGCGATAATATCCGCGAGGAGTTACCATCCGGTTCTGAAATTGATAAGTTTGTGAATTGCCAATCAGTATTACTGTAAACATATCCACTTCTTCCGGATCGAAATCCTGTAAGGTGGTCACTACCACCGTTTCTTCTTCCCGACCTGCCTGACGGACATAACCTACGGGCGTTTCCGGTGAACGGGATTCCTGAAAGATTTCTTTCAGACGATAAAGCTGCCAGTAACGTCCCTCACTCTTAGGGTTGTAAATGGCTGTTACAAAGTCGGCAGTAGCAGCGGCAGTGATTCTTTTTTCTATGATTTCCCAGGAAGTCATCAAGTCGGACAGAGAGATAATGCAAAAATCATGACCGATGGGAGCACCCAGCAATGACGCAGCTTTCTGGAAAGCACTGATACCGGGCAGCACGAGGATCTCGACCTCCCTCCCCCGTTCCCGTTTCATTTCATAAATCAACGGAGCCATCCCATAGATTCCCGCATCACCGGAACTGATGACACAAACAGTTTTTCCCTGTTCAGCATATTCAAAAGCCAATTCTGCACGGGCTTTCTCCCGCTTCATTCCGGTATCTATGCATTCTGTCTGTTCCGACAGCCAGGAGGTAATAAACTGAAAATAATACTTATATCCAATCACTACATCTGACTCTTTCAAGGCATTAACGACAGCTGGAGTAATATCTTCCGGGCTACCGGGACCGATACCTGCTACTATGATCTTATTTTCTTTCATACATCTTCAGGATTATACCTGAAACAAAGGTAAAGATAAAAACTTAAACAAGATAAAATGTAATCAGATAGTTCTGAATAAAAAATCACAGAATATCCTGACTATATAAAAAGCCAACTAAAATGATCCCGTTTTATTTATAGCAAATACGGCCATTTTGGTTGGCTTTATTTTGTTTATTAGCAGTATGATTATTTCACACTCAACTAATCAACCAATTATTCTTCTTCCGCATCCGGATCATACATTGCATCATTATCAGCGACCTTCTTCTCAATATGGCTAACCCATACGCTTACAATCTTGGAATAATCACCTAATCCTTTGATATCACAGTTAGCCAACGGGCAAGTATATCCGGCTTTTGCCAATTCATAGCGCCAACTTCCTTCTTCAGCCGTGGCACCAACACCACCCTTCATATCATTATTAGCATGATCGCCTGCAATAGACATCAACGGATGACAGATCACATTACCTGATTTCTTGTTAGCTGCCTGCATACGGGAAATCATATCGTCTATATAATTATCTTCCATATCTACAGTAGCCACAAAATAATTAGAATTAAGTTTCTGCAACTCTGCTTCCATCATCGTGTAGCGAGAGTTACCATTCCCGTAGTTATAATTTTCGGGATTTCCATGTCCCATGAAAGTCACAATATTATTCGACTCCACTTTACTTTTATAAGTTTCATGCAGAATCTTTGCTACATTGGTTACATCTTCCTCTGTTTCCAACAACGGACCACCCAAATATACTTTCACGTTGGCAAATTCCGGGTGCTCACCATCATTATGGAAATCTTTCACGACATTCTGTACCCGAAGGAATTCTTCGCCGGGAATAACATGAAGAGATTGCACGCAAACCGTCTTATATCCTGCCAGACCAATAGCTTCCAAATAGAAAGAAGGTGCATAATAATTCCAACCTTTTGCCGCGCAACGGGTCATACAAATCTCCGAAGTGAAAGAAAAATAAATATCCATGTTAGGGAACTTACTAGCAAACTGCGCTTTCATATTATTGAAAGTCGTTTGAGGCGCATCCCACGTACTACCAAAAGTCACTAGCAGCAAGGCTGTATCATGCTTTTTGTTGGCTTGTACTTCGGCAGTTACTGCTTCCATCTTCTTATCGTGGTTGGATTTTGCCACATCATCATCGTCGTCGGAGCAAGATACTGCCGAAAGGGACATTACAGCTACTAAAGCTGTCATCATCATAAATCTAAACTGTTTCATGTCTTTAAAATTTTAAAGGGTTAAACATCATGTATTTTTTGTCTTTTTTTGTCCGAATTGTATCATCAACGAACCATAGAAAGTTCGTCCCGCTGTAGTTGTACCATAATTCAGGCTGTGATACGTTGTCTCATAATAATTGAAGATATTATCGATTCCCGCATTCACCTCGGCATTCCATCGTTTGCCCAATTTGAATTGGTGACGGGTATTCAGCCTCCAAAGATTATAAGCCTTGCCATTTCCATCATCCTGATAATAACGTTTACTCTGAATACGTCCATAAACTCCAATGCCAAGACGATAGTTACTCCGTCTCCACGCATGCGTCCAGATGGCACTCACAGTAGCACGATGATGAGCCATACCATCAATAATGACATGTTTCATTACTTGATCTTCTTCATCATATTGGTTCGCTTCAGTATCCAGATAGCTATAACCTCCTGTCAGAGTCAGTGATTGGACCGGTGTCCATTTGGCATTCACATCCACCCCATAAGTACGGGCATCATCCATGTTCTGATACTGGCGTACACGGGCAGGATCATAGGTAACAACCAGATCACCCGGAGCCTGCGAAAGAGGAATAGTGACTAGAGTTATCATATTATCTACCCAGTTACAATATCCCGTGACATTGATACTGAAACGAGTTCCATTATATTCCAGTCCACCGGAAACATAACGGCTGGTCTGTGGATCCAACTCCGTATTTCCCAGATTCAATGAGATTATTGACATCTGACGGATATAACGGTAATGCAATTCTTTCAGTGTCGGTGTCTTGAATCCTTCCGAATAGGTAGCACGCAGATTAAAAGCTCCTAACTTATAAAGTGCCGATACTTTCGGAGTGATGCGCACACCAAAGTTCTGATTCACTGTCAGTCTCCCTCCCGCTGTGATATTCAACCGTTCAATAGGCGTCCATTCATCCTGCGCATAGAAAGAGGTCGTATAATCGGATACCTGATCTTTTTCATCCAGTCGACGGGGAGCATCCAGCCAATTGATTTCCGTATCAGTACCCACACTCAAACGATTGAAGTATGGCAGATTGAATATACCTTTCAACTGCAATAACAAGCGGCTTTGATCGCTTTGCAATCCTTTATCACCGGGGAAATATGGAAAACTGATCTCCTTGCCACTATCATCATACTCCTTATCCCAAGTCTCGCGAGTGTACATATAATAATAAGCATGACTATCATAGTTGACATCCAGCATAATGCTATTGCTATTTTTCAGCTTCAACTTACCTCCTGTTGCAACAGAAGAGTTACGATAAAGAAAATCATAGGTTTTATAATCGGGTACTCCGCAAGGACGATATATCCGTTTGCGATAAAAGCTACCGTCAGCGTAAAGGCTCAAATCCTTTGTAACCTGATAATCGAAGCGCTGTGCCACTTGCCAGTCCGTATAGCGATTTACAGTCTTATTGATGGAATTGGTTATAGGATATTCATAACGGTTCGGATCTTCATAAGTTGTATTCTGCCATCCGTCTGAATGCTTCAGTTGAAAATTAGTGGAAGAAGTAAATTTACCAACCTTGAACTGCACGGTATTCGACTGCCGGAATTCTCCATACGATCCGCCGCGACTTGTATTTTCTATCAAAATATTTTCGCGGTGTTTCTTTAATATAATATTCACCACTCCTGCAATAGCATCACTTCCGTAAAGTGCCGAAGCAGCTCCTTTCACGATTTCAATACGTTCAATACGAGCCGGATCGATCAAGCCCAGATTATTCTGTCCGCCTACATCACCATGCATCTTCTTACCATCAACAAGGATTAATATATAACCATTGCCGAGTCCTCCCAATTGCATATTGGCTCCCATATCACCAGCACTAAAATCAAAAGAAGCACACAGTCCGCTCAAAATATCTTCCAAGGTAGCCCCTGCATAACTATCCAGCATTTTGCGGCTAATCACTTCCGTCTGCACAGGTGCATCTTTCAGATAGTGTTCCGTTCCCGTACCTGTCACCACTATTTCAGGAATCGAATCCTGCATGGCGACATTGCTCTGTGCACTTACCTCTGCGGATAAAGACAACAAAACAAGTCCTGCTAACCATATTTGTCTCATTCGTTTCATCTACCTTTTATTATCATTAAAGAGAAATAAGGAAATTCCCTTGCCAATATATCTTTCTTATCACACGTATAAAATTCCCCGTCCGCTCCCACATTCTCGAAATAATGACAGACAAGTCTTTCCTCCAAACTTATAAAATGCTTCACTTCCTCCTCACACTGCGATAGTTTCATCACTACCGCCACTTCACTACCGGAAGCAATCCGGCTGAACAGTTCTCTGTCCACTTTTCCCGGACACACCGTCAACCGTTCTTCTTGTTCCACAATGGAAAGACCGATGGAAGCCGCCGCTGCAATAAACGCCGGAACACCGGCAATCTGCTTGATAGGTATTCCCGCTTTCTTGAGCCTTCCGACCAAATAACTGGTAGAAGAATAAAAACCGGCATCTCCTTCAGCCACTATCGCCACACATAAACCTTCCGAATACAGGCTGACTATTTCTTCAAAAACCTTATCGTAAGCCTCATAAGCCATCTCACGCTTCTTACTCATCGGCAATGTATAGCGTCTGATAGATTCTTTCTTTATCTTCAATTCTTTCAGAAGAACAGAAGACCGGGAACGCGCATTTGTTTTCGGGCAAAAAATAGCATTTGCCCGACATAGTGTAGCACCTCCTATCAAAGAGATAAGCCCCGCTTCACCCGGACCTAAAGAAACGATATATACCGGTTTCAAATCTTCCATCTTTCTTATCGATTATTTCTTATCCTTATTTTCTAAAACGAATCGTCAGGCTTGCATAGAAAGCTCTTCCCGGTGTAATGGTCGAATAAGGTTTCTTCGTATTCCAGGGACGGTCGTCTACCCAGTCGAACAGGTTCTCAACACCCAAACCGGCATTCAGAATGAAATATTTCAGATTGAATGTATGTCCTGTATTCAAATCCCAAAGCATAAAACCGGATGAATCATAGTCATACGTTTCGGAATATCTCTTTCCCTGTCCGCGACCAACCATATTGATGTTCAGTCCATACAATCCCCAGTTCTTAGACCATTGCGCATTTACGTTTCCTGCATACTTGACACTTTTGTCAATCGGTTTGTCCGTTATCAGATTTCTTGCATCCAACAGCGTATAGCCGGCTCCCAGATTGAATCCAAGTCCCAGGTAAGCATTTGCATTTACATTCACCCCTTTGATTCTCACTTTATCGATGTTGTCACGCTGGCGCACTTCATCATAATCACCGTACTGTGCAGCTTCTTCATCGCTCAAAGTACGGTAATTAATCATATCCGTCACATTATTTACAAAAGCCGTTGCTGATACAGAAAAACGGGAATGAGTATATTCCAGATTCAATGAGAAATTCTTGCTTTCTTCCGGTTTCAGTTCCAGATTTCCGATAGTATAGCGATTGGTAGTCTTTGCCAGATCCGTAGCGTAAATTTCAGAAAGAGTAGGCGTGCGGAAACCTGTTGCAAAAGACAATCGGCCACGGAAACCACCCTCCCTATACATAATAGAAGCTGTCGGAGTGAAATGATCTTCAAATGTTTCATTATAAATGTAACGCAATCCCACTACTGCTTGCAGAGATTCGGCAATCGTCCACTCATCCTGTGCATATAAAGCCATGGTGTAGAGCGTCTTATTAGAGATATTGTCCGATTCACTTTCCAGCTTTTCATCCAGATATTCCAATCCGGCAGACAGTTTGTTCTTGCTGTTCACCTTGATGATACTCTTCACATTTCCCCGGTAAAAATATTGTTTCTTACGTGTTTCCTTATCTCCAATCTTAAAGTCACCGCTTTCCTGAATATAGTCATAAGCCGACTTGTAATTGTCCGAATAAAAATCGGCATCGATATATGCTTTCTTATTCACAATATACTTCATACCGAAACCATACGTATAATTCTCATGATACATATTATATTTATATTCCGTTACCGGACGGTCGTTCAGGAAATTATAGTACGAACCCTGTGCATACAGCGTTGTCTTATGATTCAGAGAATAAGAGAAACTCTGGTTGACCGTATTCGAATGATAACCGGTGAAAGCCTGTTTATCGGTAGGATCCAGTTTCACTTCCCCTTTTTTATTCACCGTTTCGGTCATCGGATGAAGTTTCCAGCCATCCGACTGTTGGCGTTGGTAAGAAGTATACGATGAAAGTTTGCCAACATTCAAATCCAGATTCACAGCTTCCGAAAAACGTCCGTGGTCACTCACCTTAGTAGTGCTCGATGCGTCAATCTTGTTTTTGCTATCATCCGTGATGATATTAATAACTCCACCAATGGCGTCACTACCATACAGCGCAGATGCCGAACCGTTCAGTATTTCAATTCGTTTCACGTTTGCCATGTTGATGCGCATCAACGCATCATCGCCAATCAGTTTCCGACCGTTCACCAATACAAGGATATAATCGCTATTCAAGCCATTAAGCACCATTTCCGTTCCCATACCGCTGGTAGAGAAAGAAAAGTTAGAAGTGAGTTTGGTAAGAGCCTCCTCAAGATTCGTAACATTGGCCTCCTTGATATCTTTGGCAGTCAAGACATTTACCGGGATGGGACTATCCACCATCCGGCGATGTGTTCCGGTTCCGGTCACTACCACCTGATTTAAATTGTTATGACTTTCCGTCATGCGTATCACGACGTCATTTACACTCTTTGAAGTGGAATACCGTTGCGGTTCATAATTGAGATGTGATACTTGCAGGGTTTGTTTGCCATCAGGCAATCCCTTGATTATAAACTCTCCTTTTGCATTCGTAGTTCCCCCCTGCAGACTATGGTCCACCCGAATATTCGCTCCGACAACAGGCTCTCCGGTTTCAGAATTCAACACACGCCCCTTGATTGTAACCTGAGCGGACACAACACAACATACACCGACCAACATGGTGGTCAAAATAAGTTTTTTCAACATTTAGTGATCATGCTTAAATTTCTATAGTTTATGTTCTTAGCCCCGAGAACAAGTTAACTATTGTTTCTTCCTTAGGCAGGTTTCCTGACTTCATCCTGAAAGTTCGCCTTCCCGTGCATCCGGCACAGTGGCAGTAGTAAAACTTTCAATAGATGGATGTTACAGTAGCGGGCACTGCTCCGGATTCACACCGGATTCCCTTTTATGTTCAATCGGACGATTGAAAACATCACCTAAAGTGCTGCAAAATTACTACATTTAATTTGTATCTCATAACATATCTAAAAATATTTTTAGTAACACGAAATTTACACTACCTCTCAAGGAAAGAAACTGATTATTATTGTACTTTTGCAACATTACCCCAATTAATTATTTTCAGGATGGAAAAGAGCGTTCAGACAGCAATCATTTTAATTTCCGAGTCAAGTCTGCCCATAGCCAGGAATATAAGCAGAGAGTTAGCAGAATCCGCCATATACCTCAAAGGAGAAGCAGAGGGATGCGAAACAATCACCTCGTACAGCGGATTTATGAAAGAACATTTTTCCGATTTTAAAGCAATCGTTTTTATCGGTGCACTCGGCATCTGTGTGAGAAGTATTGCTTCCTGCATCCGGAACAAATATACCGATCCGGCAGTGATTAACGTTGACAGTACCGGACGTTTCGTTATCTCCGTACTGTCCGGACATATCGGAGGCGGCAATGAACTGACACGAATCGTTGCGGGAATCACCGGAGGGGAAGCCATCGTCACCACCCAAAGTGATAATCAACAGTTGTGGGCGCTGGATACGTTTACCTCCCGTTACGGATGGAGAACTTCGGCAACACCGGCTTCCATGAATCAGGCTATTTTTCAGTTTGTGAATAAACACAAGACAGCCCTGCTGCTTAGTGTCAAGGATAAAGGAACGGCCGAACTTGAACAGAGTTGTCCGGAACATACAGATATCTATTATAGATTGGAAGAAATACCGCTGGCGGAATACCAATTACTCATCACTGTTGGTCCGTGGGAATATGACGCTCCTATCCCGACACTGCAGTTCTATCCGCCCGTGCTTCATATCGGGGTAGGCTGCAAAAAAGAATGTTCTCCACAAGGAGTCTGCATTTATATGAAAGATGAATTATTGCGACACCATCTTTCTCCACTTGCAGTGAAAAGCATTTCAACGATTGAACTGAAAAAAGACGAACCGTTGATTGCAGAATTACATACGCAGTTCTCAAACAGTGAACTACATATTTATAAAGCCGAAGAACTGGCAGATATCAGCGTTCCGAATCCCTCCGAAAAAGTGAAAGAAGTGACAGGCGTTGATGGGGTGGCCGAAAGTTCTGCTATCCGTGCCTCCGATTACGGCAGATTGCTGATGGAAAAGCAAAAAGGAATACTATCCGAAGGAAATAATTTCACCTTTGCCGTAGCACTTTCTGCTGATAGTGACCGCAACAACGGGCATATCGAGATTGTGGGGGCCGGTCCGGGCGACCCGGAATTGATTTCTGTAAGAGGCAAGAGAATGCTGGAAAAGGCAGACCTCATTCTTTATGCCGGCAGTCTGGTGCCCCGCGAACTGACGTATTACGCCAAACCGGGCGCTACCGTTAGAAGTTCGGCAGACATGACATTGGAGGAACAATTCACCCTCATGAAGTCTTTCTATGACAAGGGATTGTTTGTGGTACGTCTCCACACAGGTGACCCGTGTATTTACGGAGCTATTGCCGAACAGATGGCATTCTTCGACCGCTATGGCATGAGTTACCATATCACACCGGGAATCTCCTCGTTCCAAGCTGCTGCAGCAGCTCTCCGTTCCCAGTTCACTATTCCTGAAAAGGTGCAAACCATCATCCTGACGCGTGGCGAAGGACGTACCCCCATGCCGGAGAAAGAGCAGCTGCATAAACTAGCCGCCAGCCAAAGCACAATGTGCATCTTCCTGAGCGCCGACATTGCCGGAAAAGTCCAGAAAGAACTTCTGGAACATTACCCGCCAACGACACCGGTAGCCGCCTGCTACAAGTTGACCTGGAAAGACGAACGCATCTACCGAGGCAAATTGAAAGACCTGGAACAGATCGTAAAAGAAAACAATCTGACACTGACGACCTTGTTAGTCGTCGGTGATGCCATAGACAACCGTACGGGGGTATCACGTCTCTACGCCGAGGAGTTCAAGCATCTGTACCGCCGTTAGCGAGGGGCCACCTCCTACCTATGAGGCATGATACCTCATAAGTAGGAGGTATGGAACCTCATAGCTATCAGGCATGAAACCTCATAGCTGCCAGGCAAGTACTCACCAGAGAGGATGCCCCCCTGCGATATTACCGGTAAAGACAAGAGAACAACAGAAGCATTATGATACTGATCTTAGGAGGAACAACCGAAGGCCGCAAGGCCGTACAAGTCGTCGAGAGCGCTGGCAAACCCTACTACTACTCGACGGTCGGCAACGAACAGGCGATAGAAGCCGTTCATGCCATCCGCCTCACCGGTGGTATGGACGAAGAAAAGATGGCACAATTCTGCCGCGAGAAAAAAATCTCGTTGCTAGTCGATGCCGCCCACCCTTTCGCCATCCGGTTGCATCGGACGCTTGCAAAGGTTTCCTCCCGTCTTCGGATTCCGGTCGTCCGGTTGGAAAGGCAATACCCCGCACATGACAAGCGGTTGATATGGTGCACGGATTATGCCGCCGCCATCGACCGCCTGCGTGCGGACGGGATCTGCAACCTGTTGGCCCTGACAGGCGTCAAGACCATTGCGAAACTGCGTCCTTACTGGGAGCAGACGCCCTGCTGGTTCCGTATCCTGAACCGGAAAGAGTCGCTTTCGCTGGCTGAATCCGACGGATTCCCAAAGGAACGGATTATTTTTTTCCATGAAGGAGAAGACGAGAAGAAGCTGCTGGACCAGCTTCTTCCAGATGCCGTACTGACAAAGGAAAGTGGGGAAAGCGGATATTTCAAGGAAAAGGTCGAAGCAGCACAAGCCTGCGGCATTCCCGTTTATGTCATACAACGCCCTCCCCTGCCTGACAGTTTCACCTTTGTGCAAGGCATGGAAGGACTTCGTAAAGCCATCGAACGCCTCGCTCCCGGTTTCTTCCCGCTCCGAAGCGGTTTCACGACCGGCACATGTGCTACGGCTGCCGCCAAAGCCGCCTTAGTTGCCCTCCTGAACCAAACGGAACAAATCGTTAGTTGCATCACGCTCCCTTCCGGGGAAAAGATCATTCGGCCAACCGCAAGGGCAGGCTC
>OGJK01003057.1_pt1 | contig 11906 bp, 6 predicted proteins | sample 1571961 | NCBI WGS metagenome assembly OGJK01 (sample SAMEA2582120, study PRJEB24529) | metagenome | biome: Human gut stool | place: China | collected 2011 | reverse complement strand
AGGCTGTGCTCCACCGGAGGCACCCCAGAAGATAATTGCATTTACCGATGCGGGAATGCTAAGTTTTTCCGTACGTTCGAAAGTGCTTCCAGCAGGGAAGACGAGTACTACATCTCCTTGTTGTTCGGCAAGAACCGCATCAATATCATCGCCCTCTTTCAGGTTGGCTATGTTGTATCCTTCCGGAAAGTCTTCTGTTGTTTCAAATTTACAGTTTCCTCTCAACTTCTGATTGTTATAGATAGAAACTTTGTAAGTAGTGGCAGCTTTGAGTCCTGTCAACGTAGCTTGACCAGCATTCTTCTCGTTGGCGGTGATGTCGCGGCGTGTCTCCTCTTCGGTAGATTCGATGAGGAAGTGGGTAACGTCCACTCCTGCAGTCCAGTGGATGGTGGCGTTCTTGCTGGTCACGTTGCTGCTGCTTTCGATAATTTGTTCGCTCTTCGTGGTGAAAGTGCCATCCTCCAAAGTGCACCATTTAGACGGTTGGGCAGATTCGGAACAGGAACGCAGACGCAAGTAATACGTCGTTTGCTCTTCTAGTCCTGTGATACTGTAAGGGCTGCTTGTAATGCCTTTGTCTTCTCCGTAGATGATAGAGCCTTCTTGCAGTTCGTCATTTGTAAATTCGTTTTTATTTACCTCTATGATATAGTAGTCGGTGTTGGGAGTTGCGTTCCAAATTACCTCTGCTTCGAATGTTTGGGGAGTAACCGCAAGATTGTTGCTGCGGAATAAACGGTTGTATCGTTCGTCCGAACTCCAGTCATTACTTTTGTCGCAAGACGAAAATGAAATAACTGTTAAGCAAATGATGCTTAATAGTGTGTGTATATTTGTACTAATTTTCATAATAATCGTTTTTATCAATTAGAATCCGTATGAATTGGCTAATGTTCCGTTTGATTCTGAAATCGTTTTACTACCTAGTGGAATCAAATGCCTGTTTTTTACGGTCTTGTTCAGACCTGTGCTAACATAGTCCGTTAATCCCGAAAGGTTGGAGTCGTTGGAGGTGCTTCCGTCCTCTTTGAACACTTCTTGCTTTGTAGTTGCGTCTTTCTCTATCTTTCCATTTGGGAAAGTTCCCCAGCCCGGAACGTATTTCCAGTTGGGATCTGCGGCATTCTTTATAGCATTCTTGACATCCAATTCGTTATTGATTTCGCTGACAAAGGAGGGATATTCATACCAGCAAATACTACTCATGTCGATGGAATATTCATCATCGGCTTTCATCTTATAGAATATGTATTTGGGAGCTATGGTAGTGAGTTGGCGGTAGTCTTCTTTGAATTGGTCGATCTTCTTAGAGAGTAATCCCCAACGAATCAAGTCATATTTGCGGACACATTCTCCGGCAAATTCCCATGCGCGTTCATCCACAATGGCGTTGAAGAAATCGTCACCTGATGAGATAGCAGCTACATACGCTTGTGCATTGGCTTTGTTGTCGAACGCGCGGCTGTGAACTTCTGTCAGTGCGGTACGGGCTGTCATGGCAGTTCCCCCCAATGGATTGGCTGCATCAGCTCCATACAGTTCGTTCATAACTTCAGCATACATTAATAGTATGTCGGAATAACGCATTGCAATCCAGTTGATGCCATATCCAATTTTTGCATCGCTCGCACGGACAGCATTCAGCCATTCGTCGTTCATTTTGCGGATGTCCCATTTTGCTACATAGATACCGAATGGGGCGTTTTTTTGCATATTCTCTTTGATGTGCCCGTTTTCTTCTTTGAGTTCATAAGTGGCACATGTGATGTCACGACGCAGGTCAGAGTGGTCGAATGACCAGAAGAACGGAGCGGTTAATTTCACTTTTCCGCTTGAGTTTCCTTTAGCACCGTAGTAGCTGCTTGCACCGCTGATTCTCACGCCAATGGTATATCCCATTTCTCCGGATTTATTCAGACCGTGTGCTACTTCGTATAGGTTTTCTTTATAAGTATTGTCCAATTTCCGCTGGTTTACTTGGAACCATTGGTCTGCATACGAAGGATTCAACTTGTGTACACCGCTTCCAATAACAGCTGTCAGATGTTTCAGTGCACGTTCATACAACAGTTTTCTTTCTGCTTCTCCTGGGCGTTGGGTAGGGTATGTACCGTCAGAGCCGGCAAGTGTCTCATAGCCGGGTTTGGAGGATTCGCGGATACTGTAGCCGGCTTTGGCAAGGGCGATGCGGGCGAACAAGCCGTGAGCAAAACCTGCAGTGGCATGTTCGGTCGTATAGCCGGATTCGCCTGCCCAAGGGAGATAGTTTGCAGCTTCTTCCAAGTCGCTCAGCAATTGTTCCATGATGTCGTCTCGGTCGCTTTTGGTTACATATAAATTGGAACCGTCTACCTTGGTCGTTTCGAATTTCATTGGCAGGTCTCCATAGTTTTTTACAAGGTCAAAATAGACCATGGCACGGATGGTGAGTGCCTCACCCAAGAAATTAGCCATCTTGTTGCGTGCCGGATTTCCTTCTTGGAACAACTCGCTAGAACGGATTCCTTCTACGACAAGATTGGCGTCTTCAATAATGGCGAAACAGTTTTTCCAGTTGTCATCCAGTTTTGACCAGGAACCGCTGATGCTTTCTCCATTGTAATTACCTAAAGCGCGCTCACTGGATTCGGTGAAAGAAGCTGGTTTGTTAACGTCGGCATCTACTAGTTCAATATCTGTATTGAATCCGAAATTCAGAGGGATGCGGGCACCATAAGTATGGTCGAGGGTAAGCCCTGCATATACTTTGTTCAAACTTTGTTCTGTAAAAGTAAGCGAGTTGAAAACCATGTCGCCTTTGATTTCGGAAGGAGAGCTTTGATCTAAGAAATCGCTGCAAGAGGTGATGCTCAGTAACCCCATTCCTCCAATGATGTATTTTATAATTGATTTCATATATGTATCTGTTTTAGAATGTAACATTTATACCACCTACAAATGAACGGCTTTTAGGATAGGCTGAATAGTCTATGCCCGGAGTCATAGGTGTTTTGCGACAAGTGTCTACTTCCGGGTCGGCACCGGAATATTTAGTGAAGCAGTAGAGGTTGTATCCTGTAAAGTAGATACGCACATTCTGCATTTGTAGTTTTTGTACGAAAGCTTTCGGCAATGTGTAGCCGATGGAAATGTTGTTGACACGCAGGAAGGCACCGTCTTCTACAGCCCAGTCCAAAAGTGGAATTTGTGTGATGGAGGCAGGGTTGAATATGCTGGCACCGGCATTTATTTCGTTTAGACGGTTGATGGCATAGTCGCTTCCAAATTCGTTGATATAGCTTTTGGAAGTCATGTCCATTCCGTTGGTAGGGTCAATCCAAGTGTAACGTTTGCTAAGGTTGAATTCATTGTTCAGATTCCAATCTTTTTTTGTGTCACTATAGAATCCGGAAGCAAGTTTGGTAGCGTTGATAATTTTGTTTCCCAATGAATAGTTGAAGAATGCACTTAAATCAAAGCTCTTATATCGTGCATTAATGCCGAAACCGCCGGTTATTTTCGGGATTGTATTGCCAAGGCGTTCTTTCTCGATTTTGCCATCTGCATTTGCTTTCAGTTTGGGTGAGCCAGGACCGAAGTTATTGACTTTCATACCCGATTCCGTTGGATTGACACGTCCTTCCTTAAGTTTCCATCCATTATCCCAAGTAAAGTCTTCTGTGGTATAGAAACCATCTAGTTTATAACCGTATACTTCACCCAGTCTTCCACCTTCTTCAATTAGGAAATCATCGATACCAGCGATGAGACTGCCGCCCCAGCCACTGCTTTGCCAGATTTTATTTGTAGGCAGTTTGTCAATTTTAGCTTGATTATAGGAAATGTTGAAGTTGAAATTCAGACCGAAATCTTTTTGGTCGACAAGGATAGCGTCTAAAGCAAGCTCAATTCCTTTGTTGGAGGTTTGACCGAAATTCTGATATTGAAACTCATAACCAGCTCCTTTGGGGAGGGTAGTTTGCATCAACAAATCTTTGGTCGTGTTCCAGTATGCATCTAAGCTACCAGAAAGGCGTCCGTTCCAGAAGCCGAAATCCAAACCTATATTACGAGTGAGCGTTGTTTCCCATTTCAAGTTCGGGTTGGACAAGTTTTTTCCTCTTTGCAGGACCACGCTGCTTGTATTGTTGAAATAGATATGTTTGTCTCCCGAACCTGCCAGTGAGTAAGTTGTTTCCAGCGACCCGGAGGGAATCCGATTGTTTCCTGCCGTACCGATACTTAAACGAAGTTTTAAGTTGGAAAGCCATTCTTGGGCGTTTTTCATGAAAGCTTCGTCGGATATACGCCATGCTAAAGCTAGTGATGGGAAGTATCCCCATTGATTGCCGGAGGCAAATTTGCTGGAGCCGTCTGCACGCATGGTGAAAGTCATCAGGTATTTATCGTTAATGGTGTAGTTGATACGTCCGAAAAAAGAGAGCAAGTTGTCTTTGATACCAATGTATGTATCTGTGGGGAGTGCCTGACCTTGTCCCATATTAGCAAGTACTTCTTTTATTGACATGTTTTTAGGGAAACCTACAGATGTCATTGTTGTTTTGTGGTCGTAACTGCTGGATACTTCATGACCTAACATGACATTCATTCTGTGGTTCAAATTGAACATCTTATCGTTATTATATGTTACAGTATTGGCGTTTCTCCAGTTCTTGTTGATAAGTTTGGTTAATAACGCTTGGGGCATTCCCGGATTTCCGTATTTACTGTTGTTTGTAGCTTCCACCCCCCATACTTGGTCAGTATTATTGTATTTCCATCCATATCCGAATTCGCTTCTGAATTTAAGTCCTTTTACGGGTTCCCAGTTTACTCCGGCATTGTAGTTTTGTTGGAAGCGGCTAACACGTTTGTAAGTCGCGTTCAATATTTCGATAGGCGTGTAACGTGCGTTATTTACGTTTTCATCATCGTCACTGCCGCCGCTGATTAATTTTTCAACAGGAGCAAATACTACAGAGCGTGCGTTTACAGAAGTGGTTGCACTCGATTGATTGTCGTCTGCACCGCTTCCGGTTCCTTTTACTTTTTGATAGGATAAACGGGCATTGAAGTCAAATGTTAGCCATTTGTTGATTTTTGTATTTATTTTAGCATTGATGTTGTCTTTGGCAAAACCTGAGTTCAACATGATACTTTTTTCGTCATTACGTGAATAACTGATATTGAATTTGGTATCTTTGCTTCCACCACTGACACTAATATTGTATTGTTGTTGATTACCGGTGCGACCAAATATTTCTCCTTGATAGTCGGTGTCTGTGTATGATTTATAAATCTCCAGATCGTCAAAGGTGCCATAATTAAAACTTTTCTGGTCTAATTCTTGTTGCCACATCACAAACTCATACGGATTGAGCACATCGACCATCTTGGTCACTTTGCGCAAACCGTAAGATGCACCGAAGTTTACTTGCACCTTACCTTCCTGACCGGATTTAGTAGTAATGATGATAACACCGTTTGCACCACGGGCACCATAAATAGCAGTAGAAGAAGCATCTTTCAATACATCTACCGATTGAATATCTGTTGGAGCAATATCAGAGATACTTGATACGGGAAATCCGTCTACAATATAAAGCGGTGAATTATCTTGAGATAGAGAACCGCCACCACGTACGCGGATTTTTACGTCTGCATCAGGAGAACCTTCAGTCGTTGTAATAGATACACCAGCCATTTTTCCCTGTAATGCTTCTGATGCAGAAGATACCGGAATGGCAGCTATCTGTTTGGCACTAACGGAAGATACGGAACCAGTCAGATCCTTTTTTGCAACGGTTCCGTAACCAATTACCACAACTTCATCCAATGCTTGTGTATCATCGGAAAGAGTGACATTAATTTGACTTTGTCCTTTTACAGCAATATCCTGAGTTTTCATTCCGATATAAGAAATTGTAAGGGTTGCTTTTGAAGGAACCTTGATAGAATAGTTACCATCTAAATCAGTAATTGTACCATTGGTAGTATTACCTTTCTCTACTACAGAAGCTCCGATGATCAGTTCTCCTGTTGTGTCTTTCACATTACCTTTTACGGTAATTGTTTGCGCTGATACGCCAAGCGATATCGCTGCAAATAGCATTAGCAGCCAACTGCGCATGTTTTTCACCTTGTTAGACATTCTTTGCATGTTTATTAATTAATGGTTATTGTTTTGATTCTGTACTCACATTTAGAGTTAATTCCTCGGTACAAAAGTATATGAATGTGAATATAGATATGTGCAATATTTGTTTTTCACCTAGTATTTTTTGTTTTTTAATAGCCGGCAGGCATTTTTAGAATAGTTTTAAAACAAAAAATACACATGATAGCTTGAAAAGCCTTGTTTTATCGATTTTAATGATTTGGAAAAACAAAATTTGAACAAGACTTTTCTTTATCCTGCCTACTTTTGCCCTCATTAATCTAATAATGTATGAAAATGGATATAATTCTAAGTAAATGGTGTTTGGCCATTTTGTTTGCTTTGGGAATCTTGGCGTGTACTGATGGTAGTGACGCAAATGAATTGCCTAAAGAACCTGAAGGGACTGGAGAAACTCAAGATGAAAAGATACCAGCTTTTCCTGGGGCAGAAGGACATGGACGCTACACAACCGGTGGGCGTGGTGGCGATGTATATATTGTTACTTCATTGGAGGACAAGTTACAGAACGGAACTTTACGTTATGGTATTGAGAAACTAAGCGGAAAACGTACAATTATTTTCCAGGTATCCGGAACTATTCATTTAAATGGTGATTTAAAGATTAAGAATGGAGATTTGACCATTGCAGGCCAGACGGCTCCGGGGGATGGTATTTGTTTGGCTGGTTATCCGGTTTTCTTGGAAGCAGACAATGTTATTGTCCGTTTTATGCGTTTTCGAATGGGAAATAAAGAAGATGTCAGTGCAGACGGAGCCGACGCCTTTGGCGGTCGGTATCATAGAAATATAATGATTGATCATTGTTCTATGAGTTGGTGTACTGACGAGTGTGTTTCTTTCTATCAAAATGAGAATTTTACACTGCAATGGTGTCTTATTTCTGAAAGTCTGCGTTTAGGTGGGCATACAAAAGGTCCTCATGGCTATGGTGGTATATGGGGAGGTATGAAAGCTTCTTTTCACCATAATCTATTGGCACATCATGATAGCCGTAATCCTCGTCTAGGTCCTGGAGTTAATTCGACAAAAGAGAATGAAATTGTTGATATGCGTAATAATGTCATTTATAACTGGTGTGGAAACTCTTGTTATGGTGGAGAAGCCATGCATGTAAATATTGTGAATAATTTTTATAAGCCGGGGCCTGCCACTCCTACTGGTACTTCTAAACGTGGACGTATTATTGCCATTGACAAAAAAGTGAGTGATTCGGATAAGAAATCATATCCGGCCATTTTTGACACTTGGGGAGATTTCTTTATCCAAGGAAATGTGGTGGATGATGGACAAATTAATGGTGCGGCTGATTACGATCGTTGTATGAAGGCTACAAAGGATAACTGGGAGTACGGAGTTTATAATCAGTTTGATAAAAAGTATGGAACGTTGGATGAAAGTACAAAAAAAGCTCTTAAACGTACCACTCCTGTAGAAACAGGTACTGTTACCACTCATGATGCTCGTACGGCTTTTGAGCGTGTTATGGATTATGCAGGTTGTTCTTTGCACAGGGATAGAGTGGATGAACGTATTGTTCAGGAGACTCGTACCGGGACTGCGAACTACCAGGGAATGAACGAGCACAATGGTCAGGGAGTTGTTGAAGGTATTGATTGGAAAAGCGTGGGGTATCCAAAGAAAGGTATCATTGATAGTCAGGATGATGTGATTCCTGTTGGAGAATCTTCAGCATGGCCTGAATTGGTACAAGGTGTTATTCTGAAGGATTCGGATAATGATGGTATGCCTGATGAATGGGAAAAAAAGTATGGTTTGAATCCGAATGATGCTTCTGACCGAAATGGTAAAACAGTAGATGAGGAAGGAACATATACAAATCTGGAGATGTATATGAATAGCTTGGTACAAAAGATTGTTGAGGAACAGAATAAAGGAGGAGTGCAATAAATAAATTTGGTGTATTTTTGTATTATTCCATAAATAAAAATATGAATATGAATTTGATCTTTCGTTGTTTAACCGTTTTATTAACTCTGATCGGAAATGAGGCTGTTTTTGCCTTTTCTGGTATTGGTAACACTCTTGATTTTGGAGAGTTGGCTGCTTTTCCCGGAGCAGAAGGATATGGACGTATGACTACAGGCGGACGTGGAGGTGAAGTGTATATTGTTACTTCTTTAGCAGATGATGGGATGCCTGGCACTTTACGTTATGGTATAGAAAAGTTGGATGGTCCTCGTACTATCATTTTTCAAGTGTCCGGTACAATATTTCTGCATAAAGACCTAAAAATACGGAAAGGGAATTTGACTATTGCGGGACAAACTGCACCGGGAAACGGTATTTGCATAGCGGGTTATCCGGTGACAAATTATGCTAGTAATGTAATTCTCCGTTTTTTACGTTTCCGTATGGGTAATAAAGAATGTGTGCATCCTGACGGTGCAGATGCTTTAGGAGGAAAAGGGGCAAGGAATGTGATTATAGACCATTGCTCTATCAGCTGGTGTACAGATGAATGTGCCTCTTTTTATGAAAATGATGATTTTACTATGCAGTGGTGCATTATTTCTGAAAGTCTTAGATTAGGTGGACATACCAAAGGTCCTCATGGATATGGAGGAATTTGGGGAGGTGAACACTCTTCTTATCATCATAATTTATTAGCCCATCATGATAGCCGGAATCCCCGTTTCGGATTAGGAGCTAAGGTACGTAAGAATGGAGAATGTGATGGTGATTATGTAGATTTTCGCAATAATGTGATCTATAATTGGGGTATGAACAGTTCGTATGGTGGTGAAAGGATGAATATTAATATAGTGAACAATTATTATAAACCTGGTCCTGCAACGGTGACAGGCTCTAAACGTGGACGGATTTTTGCTATAGATGCAACAGAAAATAGGAATGGGGGGTATCTGTGGGGAAAGTATTATATTGATGGTAACGTTGTAGATGGAGGGGCAGATGATAAAAACAGCCAAAAGGCTACAGCTAATAATTGGGAATATGGAGTTTACAATCAATTTTCGAATAATTATAAGAAAGTAGTTACGCAAAAAACTAAAGACTCGATTCGATTGGACAAACCTCATGAATTTGCATCGGTAACAACACATTCTGCTTTCAATGCTTATAAACAAGTGTTGGATTATGCGGGGTGTTCATTACATCGAGATGATGTGGATGCACGTATTGTGAAGGAAACACGTACGAGAACAGCTGGATATAAAGGTTTGAATGTTCATAATGGAGAAGGAGGTATTTGGAAAAGTGAAGGATATCCGAGACCAGGATTGATAGATAGTCAGGATGATTTGCTCTCGTTAAATACTTCGGAAAATGTTTCCGCATGGCCAGTTCTTTTACAGAGAAGTACCTTGATTGATTCTGATAATGATGGTATGCCTGATGCATGGGAGAGAAAATTCGGATTAAATCCTCATGATGCTTCTGATGGCAATGGAAAAACGATAGATAAATATGGCCAGTATACAAATCTGGAAATGTATATGAATAGTTTGGTGCATGACATTATTGAAAAACAAAATAGCGGTGGAAAGAAGTAATCTGCAAACATCGTATTAAGAATTATCTTTATCAGGTAAGATACTTTATAGTCAGTTTCACCGGTTTTTATCCGGCATTCATCGGAATTTATACCGGAAATCAACAGAAAAGGCTGTAGAAGCAGTGAGAAATGATGTATCTTTGAACCATTAATCAATTAGTAATAGAGACAATGGAAGAGAAACAAAAATTTCCCACTGCTACAGGCTTTTCCGGTAAAATACTGATAGCTTCGCTTTTTATCCTTTCCGGGATTCTGCTGTTTGCCCGTAATATGGGATGGATTACATCTGAAGTCTTCGATATGATCGTGTCCTGGCATTCACTCCTTATTATATTAGGTATATATTCTATCGCCGCCATTTCATCGGTGGAATCATCCTTTTGTTGATAGGTGTGTATTTTTTAATTGGAGGGCTTTCATGGTTGCCTGAAAATTCGCAGGCAATGGTATGGCCTGTCGCTCTGATAACAGCAGGTGTCTTATTCTTTTTGAAATCCGGCAAGAACAGGCGGGGGCACTGGGCGCACCATCATGCCATGCAACATCGTCAGAAATGGATGAAGATGCATCAGGGACAACCCGGCATGAACTTTGAAAGTGAGCAACAGCAGTCAGAGTCAGTAGATGGTTTTCTACGTGCCGAGAATGTTTGGGGAGCTGCCCGTCACGTGGTACTTGACGAATTGTTTAAAGGAGCTGTCATTCGCACATCTTTCGGAGGAACGACGATTGATTTGCGCCATACCCATATTGCACCCGGAGAAACATACATAGATTTGGATTGCAGTTGGGGAGGAGTTGAGATATATGTCCCTTCTGACTGGAAAGTCGTGTTTAAATGCAATGCTTTCTTTGGAGGATGTGATGATAAACGTTGGCAGAATGGAAATATAAAAAAGGAGAGTGTGTTGGTAATTCGGGGAACACTTTCTTTCGGAGGCTTGGAGGTTAAAGGCTAGCGTATGAAAGCACATCCGATTATAGAATCTCCTTTTCGTTGGATTCCGATGCTGGTGCTGGCATTGATTCTGGTTGTATTCCAAGTAGCTTTAGTCTGTGGATACACCGGAAACGATTATCTTCCCGCTTTGGTAGATGGAATAGTAACGATCGGTTGGTTGGCGGCTATCGCCTATCTGGCATGGTTTGTGGTCGGTCTTGTCTCGTTGTTCCAGACGGATGTAATTATGATTATCGTTGGAAGTCTGCTTTGGCTGGCAGGAAGTTTTATGGTCTGTGACATAATGGTGAGAATTGTAGGAGTGTCCTATGTTCCTTTTGCGCAGACAATCCCTTTCCGGTTATTGTTCGGACTACCGGTTTTAATTGCCATTACTCTATGGTACCGCTTGATAGTCACAAAAGAAGAAGTACAAAATCAGGAACTGGAAAAAGAACTGGCTGTACATCAGGTGAATGTGGCTGGACAGCAGGAAGAATCACCCATTGAATGGATAGATCGTATTACAGTGAAAGACGGCTCCCGGATTCATTTGGTGAAGGCAGACGAATTGATTTACATACAAGCATGTGGAGATTATGTGATGCTGATAACTCCCACAGGCGAATACCTGAAAGAGCAGACTATGAAGTATTTTGAAACTCATCTCTCTCCGGATACATTTGTTCGGGTGCATCGTTCTACGATTGTGAATGTTACGCAGATTTCCCGGGTCGAGCTTTTTGGAAAAGAAACCTATCAGTTACTATTGAAGAATGGAGTGAAACTTCGGGTTAGTCTTTCCGGTTACCGATTATTGAAAGAACGATTGGGGATATAAAATTTGGTCATTGATCGTAAAAACTAATTTATCCCCATTATTGGTCAAAAAATGAATATAGATATGAAAGGCTTCCACTACTTTTGTTTCATTATCTAATAATTATGAACGTGGAAGTGAAAAGAAAATTAGTTTATGGTTGTCTGCTGATAATGGTTGCGGTAGGAATGATGTCCTTTTCTTATGATATGACCGGAGAGCAGGAGGCAAATGTTCAGGAAGATAAAGTTGTGGCTTTCCCCGGTGCTGAAGGACACGGCAGATATACGACAGGCGGGCGTGGAGGAAAGGTGTATCATGTGACTTCTTTGGAAGACGATGGTTCACACGGAACTTTGCGTTGGGCTTTGAAACAAAATGGACCTAAAACCATTGTTTTTGATGTGGCAGGTACCATCCGGTTGAAATCGGAGTTGAGAACAGG
>OGJK01003051.1_pt1 | contig 11917 bp, 9 predicted proteins | sample 1571961 | NCBI WGS metagenome assembly OGJK01 (sample SAMEA2582120, study PRJEB24529) | metagenome | biome: Human gut stool | place: China | collected 2011 | reverse complement strand
CCTCCCGGATCTCCCGGAACACGCCGTCCAGATCGCTCTGAACGTACTTGGCTCCCCGCAGCCGCCACAGATCCTCTTTCCGGAAGCAGGGGATGTGCCGCAGATGCTGATGGCCGTCCATGGCAGCGCCGTATACCACGCCGCCGCCCTCCAGCACATATTCCGCAATGGCAGTGAACGCGCCGCCGGAGGTAGAGTCCTTCCGGACGGCGTCATCCCGGTTCCAGGCGGCGAAGGCAGCGGGCAGATGAGCCGCCGGACCGCGCTCCTGCAAAACTGGGCACAGCCGGGTACAGCGTCCGCAATGGACGCATTTTTCCAGATCCACTTCCGGGAAATCAAAGCCAGTTTTGTCCCGGACCATCGTAATGGCGTCATGGGGACAGCCTGCGGCGCAGGCGGTACAGCCGGTGCAGCGGCTCCGCTCTGCCAGCTTCGGGGCAAAACTCCGGGGAGAAAGCGGCGCTTCCGGCGCATAGGGCCGGTCTTCCAGCGCTGCCTGCAAATAATTCAGAGAATCCTCCCGGGCGGCAGTCAAAGCCGCTTCGGCAGCTTCCCAGTCAACGGGGTCCAGCAGCTCCGCCGTATCCCCCTTACCGATGACCCGGTTGGCAAGACCCAACCGGCTCAGGATGCTCACCGTCCGGGACCGTTCCGGGGCGGACAGCTCCGCCGGGGAGACCGTGGTGAAAAAGGGCCGGTGGAACTGGACGGAGAACACCGTGCCATGGAAGGAATTGGTGACAACATAGGCGGCATTCTGGAACAGGCCCAAAAATTCCGCCGGACCGGCATCCATGATCTGCTTCGCCTTGGGATGGACCTTCTGGCGGATGCCGCAGAGCTGCACCACCGGCAGTCCCGTCTCCTGATGGAGCCGTTCCAGATAGGGCGTCAGCGCACCGGGGCGGCTGATGCAGTAGCAGAGGATGTAGCCGCCCTTGGGGTAATTGGACGGGTGATCGGCCATGGAGTCCCACTGGTCCGCCGTCAGCAGCAGGGTGGGGTCCAGCACCACCGGGGCGTCCTTCCCGGCGATATCCCGGATGATGGCGCTCCCCTGAGTCTCCCTAGCGGAGAGGTGGGAAAAGCCGTCCAGATAGCCCTTCAGCTCCGCCTGCATCCCCTCCGGGATGGTAGGAACACCGAAGGACGGTGCGTAGGCAATGCGGCGCTTCTGGGAAAACGTACCGAAAAACACCGGGTCGAACCGGCCGTCCGGGAAGATCTTGGGGTTCCAGATCTGGTCGCTGCCGGAGAGGATCAGGTCATAGGGCAGCGGCCCCTCGGCCAGCTCGTCAAAGCGCCCATAGCGGCGATCTGAGATCCGCAGATGGTCCCGGCTGAACTTCTCAAACCGCCGGTAACGCTCCGACAGCGCCTGATAGTGCAGGGCCGTGTGAGCGTCATGGGCGGCGGAACCCAAGCCGGTGGGCCGCTTGAACAGGGCGTTGTCCTGATTGACGAAGTAGTCAATGATCTCACAGTCCCAGCCAAAGTGCTCCACAGCCCGCTCCGTGGCCGCCGCCTGAAGCAAAGCGCCGTAATGGTGGATATGATAGAAGGTAACAAGTCCCGCCTTCAACGAAACGACTTCCTTTCCGCAGATCTCCTGCTCATTTCAGGTCCATGACCACATTTTCCGGGGTCAGCAGATCATCCTCCGCGATCCATGCCTCCACGGGGACCACTTCGAATTCCGTTTCCGTCCGGCGGATCACCACCCGGTCCAGACCCGCATTGATGATCATGCGACGGCACATAAGGCAGGAGGTAGCGTCATTCAGCAGCTCCCCGGTGGCAGCGTTGCGGCCCACCAGATAGATAGTGCCGCCCGCCATGTCCCGCCGGGAGGCAGAGATGATGGCGTTGGCCTCGGCGTGGACGCTGCGGCACAGCTCGTACCGCTCCCCCCGGGGAACCTGCAGCCGCTCCCGGGTGCAGTAGCCCATGTCCACGCAGTTGGCCCGGCCCCGGGGGGCGCCGTTGTAGCCCGTAGAAATGATCTCGTCATTTTTCACGATGATGGCGCCATAAATCCGCCGCAGGCAGGTAGCCCGCTCCAAGACGGTCTCGGCAATATCCAGATAATAGTTTTCCTTGCTAATGCGATTCATAGACAGCCCTCCCGCCGAGTTCTCAAAATTTGATAAAATATTTTATCATACCCGGCTTCGGATAGCAAGAGGGCAGCCGGTCATTCTGCCGTTCTCGCAGGCGGATGACCTCGTTTTTACAGGTTAGGCACCGCCTTTGCCAGGGTCCGGCGGAGAACCGGCGCCAGCGCCGTCACCACAACGATCTTCAACGTATCGCCGGGCACATACACCAGCATGGCCGCCAGCAACGCAGGAAAGGTCTTGGCAGACTGCATATAAACATGCAGGATGAGATACATATAGGGGACGCCCACGGCGTAGAGGATCAGATCTCCCACCAGAACCGCCGCCAGAACGGTCAGATACCCGGTGCGGCGGGCAGTCAGCGCGCCGATCACGGCGGCAGCGGGGATCAGCCCCAGCAAAAAGCCGAAGCTGGGCTGGAGCACATAGCCGATGCCGCCGCCTTGCGTAAAGACCGGCAGGCCCAGCAGTCCGATGCCCACATAGAGCAGCTGGGAAATGGCTCCCCACTTCCACCCCAGCAGGAGACCGGCCAATGCGGTAAACAGAAATTGCAGCGTAATGGGTACGGTGCCTGTGGGGATCTGCAAAAACGCGCCGATGGCGGTCAGGGCGGCAAACAGGGCGGCGAGGACCATATTGCGGGTCATATCATGATGATTCATAATGAAAAACTCCTTTTCGGTTTGATGCGCCTAAAGTGTAGCAGACGCGGTCCCGATTGTCAACCATTTGTGAAAATCAGGTTGACAATTCGGCATGGACGCCGTATAGTACCGTTGGAGGGATGTACCATGACGAAGCAAATCGTTTTAAAACTCCTACGGGAGCATACAGAGGAATTTCTGTCCGGCGAGGCTATCAGCCGACAGGCCGGTGTCAGCCGGGCGGCGGTGTGGAAGGCTGTGGAGCAGTTAAGGCAAGAGGGCTACGGTATTGAATCCGTCCCCAACCGAGGCTACCGCCTGACCCGCGTGACAGCGCGGCTCCGCCCTGAAGAATTAGCGGAGCAGTTCCGGGACTGTCGGATCGGTCGGGAGCTGCTGTGCTTTGACACCATCGACTCCACTAACAACGAATTGAAACGGCGGGCGGTCAGCGGCACCGTAGATGGAACGGTGATTCTGGCAGACCAGCAGACCGGCGGCCGGGGACGCCGGGGACGGAGCTTTGTGTCCCCCGCCGGGAAGGGACTGTATTTATCGGCGGCCCTCCGCCCCCGGTGCCCACTCTCTGAGATCAGCACCCTGACAGCCTGGACCGCCGTAGCGCTTTGCGACGCGGTGGAAGCCGCCTGCGGCGTCCGCCCCGGCATCAAGTGGCCCAATGATCTGGTGCTGAACCGGAAAAAGCTCTGCGGCATCCTGACGGAGCTGGAATGGGAGGCGGAGAGCGGTGAATTCTCCTGCGTCATCATCGGCGCAGGGATCAACGTCAGTCAGGATGAAGCCGATTTCGGCCCGGAGGTAGCCCCCATCGCCATTTCTCTGGCGCAGGCCCTCGGAACGGCCCCGGACCGGACGGAGCTGGCCGCCCGGGTGATCCGGTCGCTGAATGCGTTATATGACGACTTCCCCGCCCAAAACGCCGCCTATCTGGACCATTTTCGCCGGGACTGCCTGACGGTGGGCAATCCGATAAAGGTCATCTCCGGTGCAGGAGAGCGCATCGGCACCGCCATGGGCATTTCCGATGACTTTGGCCTGACCGTCCGCTGGGAGGACGGCTCCACAGAGACTCTGACCTCCGGAGAGGTTTCCGTCCGTGGCCTGTACGACTATGTGTGACCCGCCGAACCGGATTTTTCCCAAATTCAGCCCATCCAGACAACAAAAGCCCCCTGCTGAGAAAATCTCAGCAGGGGGCTTTTCCATATCATGTTTGTAATAATCGCCGTCAGCCGCCGTAGAACATTCCTAACAGGCGGGCCAGATCCCCGGCCTCCAGATAGGTAACGCCGTTGGCGATGAGGCAGGGGCTGGAGAGACTCTGCCGGTCAGCCGCAGCGGGACCGTGAGCCAGATCCGTGTCCGGACAGATCTGGAAAACCATCTCGCCGCCGTCCTTCACCGTCACGCCAAACTCCTTATCCCAGGAGACGCTGTATCCGGCGGCTTCCGCCACCGCCCGGATGGGCACATACAGCCGCTCATCCCCGTAGGGCCGGCGCAGAGTTGACGGCTCCGCCACCGCACCGCTGTTGACATACAGCCGCCCGTAGCCGTCCAAGGAAATGCTTCCCTTGTACTCGTAAGGAAATACAATGACCTTGCTGACCTTGCCGCTGTCGTCGGCCCACACCAGAACCCGGGTGCCGGGCAGCAGATCCTGATACGTCACCCGGTTGCGGGTAAGATAGGGTTTCACCTGCGCGTCCTGCCACACCTGATACACCGTCCCGTCGGACAGGGTAACGGACATACCGCTCCGGTTGGGAATTCCCAAACCCGTAAGGCCGTCAGACCGGACGATCACATCGTACTGAGGAACCTTGTAGTCCGCCGGGACATTCACCAGAAGAAGCTCCGGTGTGACCTGCGGGGGCAGGCTCATGGCCACGGCAGTCTGCGCCCCCAGCCACGCATAGACGGTGCTGCCGTCCTTGATGGACTTTGCATCTACCGGCTCGCCGCTGACGGCGTCCAGGATCATAACGCCCTCCGTCCACAGGATATAGTCCTCCGTTGGTTCTCCGGTGGACGTGCTCATCAGCAAGCCGCCGTCCTTCTGATGGGCAACGGTTCCCGAGACCACGGTATATTGAGGGTTCGGGACGTAGGCCCCCGCGCCGGTGGCGTTACCAGCCGCCTGAGCCAGCAGCGGGAGCTTCCGCTGGGTCCCGGCTGCCAGAGCGGGGACGCACAGCATAGCGGCGCACAGGGCCGCTGCGATCAGCTTCACAGAAAATTTCATAGATGATCTTCCTTTCTTTCGTCAGGGTCGGAGCCTCCGGAAGAATGCTCCGTTTGCCTGAATAGACGGAGGGCAGCCGGAAAAAGTTCCCACCTTCCGCAAAAATCTCGCTGAAAATTTCAGCGGGACCTTTATCGATCAACTCAGTCTATGACCCGGATGGCGGTGATGACCGGCTGCTGGTCCGCAGGGATGGTGCCGTTGCCGTCCGTAGGCTGGGCGGCCTCGCACACATCGTCCACCACGTCCATGCCGTCGGTCACATAGCCGAAGCAGGCGTACTGGCCGTCAAGGAAAGTGCTGTCTGCGTGGCAGATGAAGAACTGAGAGCTGGCGCTGTCGGGGTTCTGGCTCCGGGCCATGGAAATGGCGCCCCGGGTGTGGGACAGCGTATTTTCCACGCCGTTGGAAGAAAACTCGCCCTTGATGGTGTTCTCAGAGCCGCCGGTGCCGTTGCCGTTGGGGTCGCCGCCCTGCATCATGAAGCCAGAGATGATGCGGTGGAAGGTCAGGCCATCGTAAAACCCGTCATTGGCTAGATCCATAAAGTTCTGCACGGTAATGGGGGCGGCGTCGCCGTCCAGCTCCACGGTGATGGTGCCGTAGTCCTGAATGTCGATCTCTGCGTGGTGGGTGCCAACGCCCTGAACTTCATTGCTTGTGGTGGGGTCCTTTTTAGTGGTTATGGCGACCGCCGTATCGGTCTTGCCGCAGGCGGCCAGACTCAGCAGCAGCACGGCAGCCACGCAGACAGTCAGTAATTTTTTCATTGAAATCTCCTTTTCAAAACGCAGCCCGCCGAAGGTCATCCGGCGGGCTGTAAGGTGTGTTTACTTCTTGCCCTTCAGGGACTTCATGCGCTGCTCGTGGTTCAAAATGGCCTTGCGCATCCGCAGGCTCTTGGGGGTGACCTCCAGCAGCTCGTCGTCCGCCAGGAACTCCAGGCACTGCTCCAGGCTCATCTGGCGGGGAGGCACCAGACGCAGGGCGTCATCAGAGCCGGAAGCACGGGTGTTGGTCAGCTGCTTCTTACGGCAAGCGTTCACCACGATGTCCTCGCCCCGGTTGGCCACACCGATGATCATGCCCTCGTACACGGGGACACCCGCGCCGATAAACAGGGTGCCGCGCTCCTGGGCGTTGAACAGACCGTAGGTGATGGAGTCGCCGGTCTCGGTGGAGATCAGGCTGCCCATGCCGCGGCGGGAAATATCGCCCTTGTAAGGCGCATAGGAATCAAATACGGAAGCCATGATGCCCTCGCCCTTGGTGTCGGTGAGGAAGTCATTCCGGTAGCCGAAGAGACCGCGGGCGGGGATCAGGAATTCCACCTTCATGCGGTCGCCCACGGGAGTCATCTCCACCAGGTCGCCCTTGCGCTGGCCCAGCTTCTCGATGACGCTGCCCACGCAGTCGCCGGGTACGTCCACCACCAGACGCTCAATGGGCTCGCACTTCTTGCCATCGATCTCCTTGTACAGCACACGGGGGGGAGAGACCTGGAACTCATAGCCTTCCCGGCGCATGGTCTCAATGAGGATAGACAGGGACATTTCGCCGCGGCCCGCCACGTTGAAGGCACTGTCGCGGTCGGTATCGGAGACCTTCAGGGAAACGTCCTTCAGGGTCTCGCGGTACAACCGGTCCCGGATCTGACGAGAGGTGACGAACTTACCCTCACGGCCGGCATAGGGGGAATCGTTGACGGAGAAGGTCATCTCCAGCGTGGGAGCGCTGATCTTCACGAAGGGCAGCGGCTCCACGGCGCCGGGGGCGCAGACGGTATCGCCGATGGTGATGTCGGGAATACCGCTCATGGCAATGATGTTGCCAGCGGTGGACTCCGTCACCTGCTTCCGGGCCAGACCCTCAAACTCATAGATGGAAACGGCCTTGGCCTTCTTGGGGGTAGCATCGGGATCGTGGTAGTTGCACACCATGATCTCCTGATTCTGCTTCAGGGTGCCCCGCTCAATGCGGCCCACGGCGATGCGGCCCACGAACTCATTGTAGTCGATGGAGCTGACCAGCATCTGGAAGGGCTGATCCACATCCGCCTCGGGAGCGGGGATATACTCCAGAATGGTCTCAAACAGCGGGGTGAGGTCGGTGCCCACCACGTCGGGAGAGTAGGAAGCGGTACCCTGACGGCCGGAGCAGAACAGCATGGGGGAATCCAGCTGCTCGGGGGTGGCGTTCAGGTCCATCAGCAGCTCCAGCACCTCGTCGATGACCTCGTGGATGCGCTGGTCGGGGCGGTCGATCTTGTTGACCACCACGATGACCCGGTGACCCAGCTCCAGAGCCTTGGAGAGCACGAAGCGGGTCTGGGGCATGGGGCCTTCAGCGGCGTCTACCAGCAGGATAACGCCGTTGACCATCTTCAAAATACGCTCCACCTCGCCGCCGAAGTCGGCGTGGCCCGGGGTGTCCACCACGTTGATCTTCACGTCCTTATAGCGGACGGCGGTGTTCTTGGCCAGAATCGTAATGCCGCGCTCACGCTCCAAGTCGCCGGAGTCCATGACACGGTCCACGACCTCCTGATTTTCCCGGTAAGCGCCGCCCTGCTTCAGCATCTCGTCCACCAGGGTGGTCTTGCCGTGGTCAACGTGGGCGATGATGGCTACGTTTCTCAAATGTTCGTTCTGCATATCTGGAACATCCCTTCTTGTTTTTTACCATCAATTGACAACAGTCGGCAGACAGCCCTCCGAATCAGAGAAGAACGTCTGTCGATTCTTGTCAACTGATGGCCTTACAGATTTTACATACAGTCACATATTATAATGCACAGTTTCCCTAATTTCAATGGGAAATTTCACATTTTCCACCAAAAACGTGAGGTTTTTCTTGTATCTGTGCGTCATAGAAGGACTGACGCTCTTTTGAACAAAGAATTCCACAAAAAGCAAAACTTTTTTTCGTTTTCGGACATTGATTCCGAAAGAAAGGGCCGTATAATGAAATTTACCTCGACGGAAGCGACGCCAGCGCCGCACGTTCCGCCGGGAGTATTGCGGCTCACCGGAGCCGCCAAGGAGGATATCCCCATGTATCGTATTCAAACCATGAACAAAATTTCCCCCGTAGGTCTGAACCGGTTCCCCTCCGAGCTGTACGAGGTCGGGGATGCGGTACAGGACCCTCAGGGAATTTTAGTCCGCTCCGCCAAGCTGCTGGACTTGGAATTCAACCCCAGTCTGCTGGCCATTGCCCGTGCGGGCGTAGGGGTCAACAACATTCCTCTGGACCGCTGCGCAGCGGCGGGTATCCCGGTGTTTTCCACCCCCGGCGCCAACGCCAACGCCGTGAAGGAACTGGTGATCTGCGCCATGCTGATGGGCTCCCGGGATATTCCCGGTGCCATCCGCTGGGTCCGGGAACAGGCAGCCTCCGGGGTGGATGTCTCCACCGTGGTGGAAAAGGGCAAGTCTGCCTTCATCGGCCCGGAGCTTTATAAAAAGACTTTGGGCATTATCGGTCTGGGAGCCATCGGCTCCATCGTGGCCAACACCGCCATCTCTCTGGGCATGGATGTGTACGGCTACGATCCGTTTTTGTCCGTGGATACCGCTTTGCGGTTGGACCGCCACGTTCATGTGGTAAAGGATATCAACGATCTTTATAAGCGGTCGGATTACATCACCATGCACATCCACTATACGGAAAAGACCGCCCACATGATCGACGCTGACGCCATCGCCGCCATGAAGCGGGGCGTGCGGGTCATCAATCTGGCCCGGGGCGAGATCGTAGACGATGAAGCCATGCTGACGGCGCTGGACACCGGTATGGTGGCCGCCTACATCACCGACTTCCCCAACAACCGTCTTCTGACGGCTCCCCACGTCATCGCCATGCCCCATCTGGGGGCCTCCACCCCGGAAAGCGAGCAGAATTGCGCCGCCATGGCAGTAGATACACTGCGGGACTATCTGGAAAGCGGCAACATCCGCTCCAGCGTGAATCTGCCGGAGATGACCATGGACCGCAGCGGTGTCCAGCGGCTGTGCGTCCTGCACAAGAACGTCCCCGGCATGCTGGCAAACATCACCAGTCTGTTTGGCCGGGACGGCGTCAACGTGGAAAATCTGAGCAACAAGTCCCGTGGGGATTACGCCTATACCATGGTGGACCTTGGCAGCAAGGTGGGTGACAACGTGATCGAGGATGTGCGCCGCACAGCCAACGTGATCCGGGTCCGGTCCTTGAAATGGTAAATTGAACGGTCAAGATACAAAAAAGCACGGCTTCCGCCGTGCTTTTTTCTTTTATTTTGTGCAGCGGGCCTTCAACTGCTCCGCTGTGATGGCCCAGCCATCGGCCATGTATTGATCTACCGGGATCTCCGGGCAGGTCTCTCCCCGATGGCGATAGATGGCCTGTACCATGATCTTCAGCAGCGCCGGGTTCTTTACCAGAATGGGGCCGGTGAGCTGACTGGCGAATACGCTGCCCTGGTGGTACCCCTCCGGGCCGCAGGGGCCTTCGTTGCCGTGGCCCATGTCCATGGAGGTCACCAGCGGCGTTTTGACGCCGGTGATGACGGAGCAGCGGTTGATAAAGCCCACCACTGCGTTCTCATAGAGGTCCGTGTGGCCGTAAACGTCCTCCACGAACCGCTTTTTGTTCTGGACGGCAGTGAAGTCCGCCAGTCCCAGTCCTTCGTACACCTTTCCGGCGTCGTCGGTAATGGTCTTACCCAGCAGCTCCATGGAGTTCCCGGCGAACAGCATGGTCACGCCTGCGTCCGCCGCCGCTTTTACAGCATCCCCCAGCTTGGAAAAATACAGGAGAGCCGCCTTCTGCGCCCGCTCTGTACCTGCGCCCATGTAGACAAAGTCCGCATGGGTCAGATCGGCGTCTCCGCCAAGCTCCACCCGCTCCACAGTGGCGGTATTGCCCATTTCCTCCAACGTCCGCTTCAGAATGGACACGTTGGCATAGCTGCCATACAAGCTCATGAGATCCGGATAGAAATGCAGAATCTTCAATTCCATGGCTCAGCCCTCCTTTTTCACATCCGGCAAATTCAGCAGCTTGTCCCGGTCAGAGAAGCAGGTGACTACATACAACGCCTCGCTGCCGCTGTCCCGGATCGCTGCTGCCGCGTCCGGGATGCCGGGAATGACTTCCCAGTTCTGAACGCCGGTGAACCGGAACCGTTCCGCCAGATCGTTCCGGTACATACCGGAGAGAATGACCCGCTTCACATGGGGGACATTCAGCTGGTCAAAGTCGATGTCCCACAGCCAGCTTGTCTCGCTGGTGAAATACTTCCGGGACACAGCGTCCACGATGATGAGCACCGTGCAATCCTCGTTGGTGGAAGCGATATAGCGGAGGTTCGTGTCATAGGCGATGGAATTTTCGTGCTTGCTGGTCAGCAGGATGCCGTGGTGCTGACCAAGAGTGAAGGTCTGCATCCGTCCGTTTTTCAGAATGTAGCTGCTGAGGGTGTCCGCAATGGCGGCTCCCTCCACGCCGCATTCCCGGCAGGCGGCATAGGCCGCCAGAATGTTATACACATTGTAAATGCTGCGGAAGGCCAATGCCACGGTGAACTGCCCGTCCAGGATCAGTTTGCCGTTTTGCAGGTCCAGCTCCGTGGCGGCGTAGTCCGGGTCGGGCCGGGCGTGGCCGCAGCTGGTGCAGCGGTACGCGCCGATGTGGTTGTAGTGGACGTACTCATATTCCATGGGTGCGTGGCACACTGGGCAGTAGGCCCCGTCATGATAGACCCCGGTGGAGGTCTCCGTATCCGTGGCACAGCGGTTCAGCCCGAACCACTTCACTTTTTCATGGCCGATGGCAAAGCAGCTGGACAGGGGATCGTCGCCGTTCAGGATCAGCTCCGTATCGGGGTGGATGGCGGGGAGGATCGCGTCAAACACGCTTTCGGGGTGACCGTTCCGGGTGAGCTGGTCCCGGTACAGGTTGGTGATGACAAATTCCGTGGGGTGGAAATACTTGAAGCTGTGGGCAGCGTACCGCTCGTCGCTTTCCAGCAGCAGCACGTCCGCGTTGACCTTCCCCCCCAGGGTGGCGTGGGTCAGGATCAGGGTGGTGACGCCCTCCACCTGGTTGGAGCCTTCGGCGTTGTAAATGACATTCTTCCCCTGCCCCCGCAGCACCGTGGCGATCATCTCCACAGTGGAGGTCTTTCCGTTGGAACCAGTGACGGCGATGATATGGGGCGGCAGCTGTACCCGTCTCAAAATGTCCGGGCAGATCTTCAGGGCGAACTTGCCGGGCATAGAGCTGCCCTTGCCCACCAGCTTGCCTACAAATCGGCCCAGCTTGCAGACCACGATTGCTAAAAACTTTCGCATGAATATCCTTCTTTCAGCGTTTATTTTCCAGCCAGATCATCAGCGCCGTCAAATCGGCGGGGCTGACGCCGGAGATCCGAGACGCCTGTCCCAGATCCATCGGCCGCACGGCGGAGAGCTTCTCTCTCGCCTCCAGCCGCAGACCCTGAATGGCGTTGTAATCCGGGTCCGGGGGCAGCTTGTGACCCTCCACACGCTTGAACTCCGCTACCTGCTGCAGCTGGCGCTTGATGTAGCCCTCATATTTCACGGAGATCTCGATCTCCTCGGCAATATCCGCCGTCAGCGCCGGACGGCTGGGGTCAAAGGGCGCCAACTCATCATAGTGGAGCTGAGGCCGCTTCAGCAGCGCCAACAGAGAACAGCCATCCGGGGCATCGGCAGTGCCGTGCTCCGTCAGAAATGCCGTCAGTGCCGGAGAGGGGGCCACGCCGGTGTGTTCCAGCCGCTTGATCTCCTTTTCGATGGCGGCGTACTTCTCCTCCACCGCCCGGAGCCGCTCCTTCGGCACGAGACCGATCTCATAGCCTCGCCGGGTCAGCCGCT
>OGJK01003042.1_pt1 | contig 11975 bp, 8 predicted proteins | sample 1571961 | NCBI WGS metagenome assembly OGJK01 (sample SAMEA2582120, study PRJEB24529) | metagenome | biome: Human gut stool | place: China | collected 2011 | reverse complement strand
ACTCCCGCTTCTTCGCCTACACCAACCTGTTTATCGCCAGCATGGTGGTTCTGGTGCTGGCCGATAACCTGCTGCTGATGTATCTGGGCTGGGAAGGCGTGGGTCTCTGTTCTTACCTGCTGATCGGTTTCTACTATACCGATCCGAAGAATGGCGCAGCGGCCATGAAAGCGTTCGTCGTGACCCGCGTGGGTGACGTCTTCCTCGCCTTCGCGCTGTTCATTCTCTACAACGAACTGGGCACGCTGAACTTCCGCGAAATGGTGGAACTGGCGCCAGCGCACTTCGCCGCAGGCAACAACATGCTGTGGTGGGCAACGCTGATGCTGCTGGGTGGTGCCGTGGGTAAATCCGCGCAGCTGCCATTGCAGACATGGCTGGCCGACGCGATGGCGGGTCCAACCCCTGTCTCCGCGCTGATCCACGCTGCGACCATGGTTACCGCCGGTGTCTACCTGATTGCGCGTACCCATGGCCTGTTCCTGATGACTCCGGAAATTCTGCACCTGGTGGGTATCGTCGGTGCGGTCACGCTGGTGCTGGCAGGCTTTGCCGCGCTGGTGCAGACCGACATCAAGCGCGTTCTCGCGTACTCCACCATGAGCCAGATTGGTTACATGTTCCTCGCGCTGGGCGTTCAGGCCTGGGACGCGGCCATTTTCCACCTGATGACGCACGCGTTCTTTAAAGCGCTGCTGTTCCTCTCATCCGGTTCCGTGATTCTGGCCTGCCACCACGAGCAGAACATCTTCAAGATGGGCGGACTGCGTAAGTCTATCCCGCTGGTCTATGTCTGCTTCCTGGTAGGCGGCGCGGCGCTGGCGGCACTGCCGCTGATTACCGCGGGCTTCTTCAGTAAGGACGAAATCCTTGCGGGTGCCATGGCGAATGGTCATATCAATCTGATGGTTGCGGGTCTGGTCGGTGCGTTCATGACCTCCCTGTATACCTTCCGTATGATTTTCATCGTATTCCACGGTAAAGAACAAATTCACGCTCACGCAGGGAAGGGGATTACCCATCACCTGCCGCTGATTGTGCTGCTGGTACTGTCCACCTTCGTTGGCGCGATGATTGTGCCTCCGCTGCAGGGCGTACTGCCGGACACCACCGAGCTTGAGCACGGTCGCGTTCTGACGCTTGAAATCACCTCCGGTGTGGTCGCTATCGCGGGCATCATGATTGCGGCATGGCTGTGGCTGGGCAAACGTACGCTGGTCACTGCCGTGGCCAACAGTGCGCCGGGCCGTCTGCTGGGCACCTGGTGGTACAACGCGTGGGGCTTCGACTGGCTGTACGACATGATCTTCGTTAAGCCGTTCCTGGGCATTGCGTGGCTGCTGAAGCGCGATCCGTTGAACAGCCTGATGAATATCCCGGCGATCCTCTCCCGCTTTGCAGGGAAAGGTCTGCTGTACAGCGAGAACGGTTACCTGCGCTGGTATGTGGCGTCCATGAGCATCGGTGCGGTTGTCGTGCTGGCGCTGCTGATGGTGTTGCGTTGATCGTTAAGTGAATTTTATTCGAATTCGTTGAAAATCAGGCCCCTGCTGGGGGCCTTAAAAAGGAATGTAAATCGCCATGTTACTACCCTGGCTAATATTAATTCCCTTCATCGGCGGCTTCCTGTGCTGGCAGACTGAACGCTTTGGCGTGAAGATGCCGCGCTGGATCGCGCTGATCACCATGGGATTGACGCTCGCGCTTGGCCTGCAACTGTGGTTGCAGGGCGGTTACTCACTGACCCAGTCTGCGGGCATTCCGCAGTGGCAGTCTGAGTTCATCCTGCCGTGGATCCCACGTTTCGGCATTACGATCCACCTGGCGATTGACGGTCTGTCGCTGCTGATGGTGGTGCTGACCGGTCTGCTCGGCGTTCTGGCGGTACTCTGCTCCTGGCGAGAAATCGAAAAATACCAGGGCTTCTTCCACCTGAACCTGATGTGGATCCTGGGCGGCGTAATCGGCGTGTTCCTTGCCATCGACATGTTCCTGTTCTTCTTCTTCTGGGAGATGATGCTGGTGCCGATGTACTTCCTGATCGCGCTGTGGGGCCACAAGGCGTCCGACGGTAAAACGCGTATCACGGCGGCAACCAAGTTCTTCATCTATACCCAGGCGAGCGGTCTGGTGATGCTGATTGCCATTCTGGCGCTGGCCTTCGTCCACTTCAACGCCACCGGCGTGTGGACCTTCAACTATGAAGATCTGCTGAAAACCCCGATGTCTCACGGCGTGGAATACCTGCTGATGCTCGGCTTCTTCATCGCCTTCGCGGTGAAAATGCCGGTGGTGCCGCTGCACGGCTGGCTGCCGGACGCTCACTCCCAGGCGCCGACCGCCGGCTCTGTCGACCTCGCGGGGATCCTGCTGAAAACCGCCGCCTACGGTCTGCTGCGCTTTGCGCTGCCGCTGTTCCCGAATGCCTCCGCCGAGTTTGCGCCCATCGCCATGTGGCTGGGCGTGATCGGTATCTTCTACGGCGCGTGGATGGCCTTCGCCCAGACCGATATCAAACGTCTGATTGCATACACCTCCGTTTCCCACATGGGCTTCGTGCTGATTGCTATCTACACCGGTAGCCAGCTGGCTTATCAGGGGGCGGTGATTCAGATGATTGCCCACGGTCTGTCCGCGGCGGGTCTGTTCATTCTGTGTGGTCAGCTGTACGAACGTCTGCACACCCGCGATATGCGCCAGATGGGCGGCTTGTGGAGCAAAATTAAATGGCTGCCGGCGATGTCGATGTTCTTCGCTGTCGCCACCCTGGGGATGCCGGGCACCGGTAACTTCGTCGGCGAATTTATGATCCTGTTCGGCAGCTATAAAGTGGTGCCGACGATCACCGTCATCTCCACCTTTGGTCTGGTATTCGCGTCCGTTTACTCGCTGTCGATGTTACATCGCGCTTACTTCGGTAAAGCGAAGAGCGAAGTGGCGGCGAAAGAGTTGCCGGGGATGTCCCTGCGTGAACTGTCTATCATCCTGCTGCTGGTGGTGCTGCTGGTGCTGTTGGGCTTCTTCCCGCAGCCGATCCTCGACACCTCGCATGCTGCGATGAGCAACATTCAGCAGTGGTTTGTTAATTCTGTTTCTACTACAAGGCCGTAATTCGCCATGACAATAACTCCACAACAACTGATCGCGCTGCTACCGCTGCTGATCGTCGGATTGACGGTGGTGGTTGTGATGCTCTCCATTGCGTGGCGACGCAATCACTTCCTGAATGCCACGCTGTCGGTCATCGGCCTGAACGCCGCGTTAGTCTCACTCTGGTTTGTTGGCCAGGGTGGGGCGATGGACGTCACCCCGCTGATGCGCGTTGACGGTTACGCCATGCTGTATACCGGTCTGGTGCTGCTGGCGAGCCTGGCAACCTGTACCTTTGCGTACCCGTGGCTTGAAGGCTACAACGACAACAAAGAAGAGTTTTACCTGCTGGTTCTGATTGCCGCGCTGGGCGGCATTCTGCTGGCGAATGCCAACCATCTGGCCGCGCTGTTCCTCGGCATTGAGCTGATCTCTCTGCCGCTGTTCGGTCTGATTGGTTACGCCTTCCGCCAGAAGCGCTCGCTGGAAGCAAGCATCAAGTACACCATCCTGTCTGCGGCGGCGTCCTCGTTCCTGCTGTTTGGTATTGCGCTGGTGTACGCACAGTCCGGTAACCTCTCCTTTATGGCGCTCGGCAAGAGCCTCGGTGACGGCATGCTGCATGAGCCGCTGCTGCTGGCGGGTCTGGGCATGATGATTGTTGGCCTTGGCTTCAAACTCTCTCTGGTGCCGTTCCACCTGTGGACGCCAGACGTCTACCAGGGCGCTCCTGCGCCGGTGTCCACCTTCCTGGCGACGGCGAGCAAAATCGCCATCTTCGGGGTGGTGATGCGTCTGTTCCTGTACGCGCCGGTGGGTGACAGCGAAGCGGTTCGCGTGGTGCTGGGCATCATCGCGTTCGTCTCCATCATCTTCGGTAACCTGATGGCGCTGAGCCAGACCAACATCAAGCGTCTGCTGGGCTACTCGTCCATCTCTCATCTGGGCTACCTGATGGTGGCGCTGATTGCGCTGCAGAGCGGTGAGATGTCGATGGAAGCCGTGGGCGTCTATCTGGCCGGCTACCTGTTCAGCAGCCTCGGCGCCTTCGGCGTGGTGAGCCTGATGTCCAGCCCGTACCGTGGTCCGGATGCCGATTCACTGTTCTCTTACCGTGGTCTGTTCTGGCACCGTCCGATCCTGTCCGCCGTAATGACCGTGATGATGCTCTCTCTGGCCGGTATTCCGATGACGCTGGGCTTTATCGGTAAGTTCTACGTGCTGGCCGTCGGTGTGCAGGCGCACCTGTGGTGGCTGACCGCGGGCGTGGTGATCGGCTCCGCGATTGGTCTCTACTACTACCTGCGCGTGGCCGTGAGCCTGTACCTGAGCGCACCTCAGCAGCTCAATCGTGATGCTCCAGGCAACTGGCAGTACAGCGCTGGTGGTATCGTGGTACTCATCTCCGCGCTGCTGGTGCTGATCTTCGGTATCTATCCGCAGCCGCTGATTGATATCGTGCAGCGCGCGATGCCATTAATGTAAAAACAAAAACCCGCCTCGGCGGGTTTTTTATTGCCCAGCGTCGCTACGCTTGCAGGGCCTACGGGTTTTGTAGGTCGGGTAAGCGTAGCGCCACCCGACTAAGCCAGCTGTTTACGGCTAATCAACGGCCCGTCAATCTTCTTCATCGAGCGGTCCAGCACTTCCTCAATCACTGACGACAGCTCGTTCAGCTCAAACTTCGCGACGTAGCCATCCGCCTTCACCTTGCGAATATGGTCTTCGTTGGCGTTGCCGGAAAGGGAGGAGTGGATCACCACCGGAATATCTTTCAGAACCGGGTCGGTTTTGATTTTGCGCGTCAGCGTAAAACCGTCCATCTCCGGCATTTCGAGGTCGGTCAGCACCAGCGCGATCTTATCGGTGATCGGCACGCCCTCAGCCTGCGCCTGTGCGGCCAGCACGCCAATTTTTTCCCACGCGTCTTTGCCGGTGATGTGCAGCTGCGCTGGGATCTCCATCGCCTGCAGACCTTTCTCCAGCATCGAACGCGCCACTTTGGAATCTTCCGCCACAATCGCGACCGCGCCCGGCTTGATATTGAACTTGGTGGTCTTCAGATTGGTGGCGTGCAGATCGTGGTTGGCCGGGGTGATGTCATACAGGATCTGCTCAACGTCCAGCACCATCGCCAGATCGTTGGTATCGGTCTTCTCGTCAAGACACGCAATGCTGGTGATGTAGCGACCGCTGACGGCGGTTTCTGCCGCGTGCACCTGCTTCCAGTCCAGACGCATGATGTTCTCAACCGACTCCACGGCAAACGCCTGCACGCTGCGCGCATATTCGGTGATCAGCAGGATATTCAGCCCGGTGGTGGGCTTACAGCCCGCCACGGCGGCCAGGTCGATCACCGGGATCACCTGATCGCGGATATTCACCATTCCCATCAGCGGTGATTTCATCCCCGCGGGTTTCGTGAACTCCGGCATCGGCACAATTTCACGCAGCTTAAAGACGTTAATGCCAAACAGCTCGGATTTATTTTCGTTAAGAGAGGTGCCAAGACGGAACAGCAACAGTTCAAAACGGTTCGACAGGGTCAGATTCGCCCTGTCATCAATATCTTTCTGGAAATTATCCATTCTACCCTCGAGAGAAATGCTGACCTTTTAATCGTTATCGGCATCCTGAGGGAAAAGTGAAGGGCTAAACGCTGACCTGAGCGAAATCTTCGGCCAGCTCACATTCCGGGAACAGCGCGCGGCACTCTGCCAGCAGCTTTTCACAGCCCCGCGCGTCGTAGCGCGAGCTGACGTGGGTGATGATGAGCCTCCCGACGCCCGCGTCACGGGCTAGCTGCGCCGCCTGACGCGTGGAGCTATGGCCCCGGCCGTTGGCTTTCTCTTCCATCGCCGTTTCAAGCGTCGCTTCATGCACCATCACGTCCACACCCTGGGCAAGCGTGAGCGCCGCCCGGCACGGGGCCGTGTCGCCAAAGATCGCCAGCTTCTTGCCGGGCTGCGGTGCGGCGAGATAATCCTGCCCATTGATGACGCGCCCGTCCTCCAGCGTGACGGTCTCGCCGTGCTTCAGGCGCTGGAACAGCGGCCCGGGTTTTACGCCATCGGCCATTAGCGCGGCGGCGTCCAGCGCGCCGGGTTTGTCATGCGCGTCAACACGGTAGCCATAGCATTCCACAGGATGATTGAGCGGTTGAGCACTAACCCGATAATCTCCGTCATCGAATACCAGGCCTTCGGTAATCTCAACCACCTCCAGCGGATAATCCGTCCACGACCCGCTCAGGCGCAGCGTGGTTTCAACAAAATCACGAATACCCGCAGGCCCGTAAATCGTCAGCGGGTTGGCGTTACCGGCCATCGAGCGGCTGCACAGCAGGCCGGGAAGGCCAAACAGATGGTCGCCATGCAGATGGGTGATAAAAATTTTATCCAGCTTGCCGGGGTGATAAGCGGTGTGTAGCAGCTGATGCTGCGTCCCTTCACCACAGTCAAACAGCCACAGCCCGCCGCGGGTGGGGTGTTTAAGATCCAGCAGTATCGCCGTCACATTCCGTGAGCGGGTTGGCACGCCCGCGGACGTACCCAGAAAAATCAGTTCCATAACGCAATCAGCCCTTTGCTGAACGGGGAGGGGTTTAGTATAACGTGATGAACCCCAGGAAGGAGACTGACATGATCCAGTGGCAAGATTTACACCATAGTGACCTCACCGTTCATTCACTTTACGCCCTGCTGAAACTGCGCTGCGAAGTGTTCGTGGTTGAACAGACCTGCCCGTATCAGGACATCGACGGCGACGATCTCGTCGGCGAGAACCGCCATATCCTCGGCTGGCGGAATAACGAGCTGGTGGCGTATGCGAGGATTCTGAAAAGCGAAGACGATTTTGAGCCTGTCGTCATTGGCCGCGTCATCATCAGCGGCAAAGCGCGCGGTGAAAAACTGGGCTATCAACTGATGGATAAAACGCTGGAGGCATGCCAGAAACAGTGGCCGAACAAGGCGTTATACCTGGGCGCGCAGGCGCACCTGCAGTCCTTCTACGGCCACTTTGGTTTCGTGCCGGTCACCGAAGTATACGACGAAGACGGCATTCCCCACGTCGGCATGGCGCGGGAAGCGAAGCAGGCGTAATGGCGAGTCGTTGGCTATAGTTAGCGAACTGGTGTACTAACATGGAGAAAAATATGTCATTTCAATCCTGGGATACCCGTATCGACGACGACCTGGCCTTACTGAGCGAAACGCTGGAAGAGGTGTTACGTTCCTCGGGCGACCCTGCCGATCAGAAATATATTGAGCTAAAAGCCCGTGCCGAACAGGCGCTGCATGAAGTGAAAAACCGCGTCAGCCATGCGTCTGATACCTACTACTACCGCGCCAAAAAAGCGGTGTACCGTGCCGATGATTACGTGCATGAAAAACCGTGGCAGGGTATTGGCGTGGGGGCTGCCGTCGGGCTGGTGCTGGGGCTGCTGTTGGCCCGTCGTTAAGCCGCTTAACCACTCCCTATACGTGGGTACTGCTATTTATGGTCAGTACCCCGTATAATATGAGGTTTTAACAGGGAGAGGTTCGCGTGAATTCGATTTTCCTCGCGCTGGAGCAATTGCGTACCCAGCTTTCGCAAGCGTTACCCGCAACGCCCGGCATACGTCATTTCGACGTCTCTTTCCCGTTAAACGATGCCTTCGACCCTCTCGCCTGGCTTGGGGCGCAGCAGTGCTATCCGCAGTTTTACTGGCAGCAGCGTAACGGCGATGAAGAGCTGGCCGCGCTGGGGGCGGTTATCACCTTTTCCTCTCTGGCGTTAGCCACGCAGTTTTTGCGCGAGCAAAACGCGGCAGGTGATACCCGCATCTGCGGCCTGAACGCCTTTAATCCGGAGCAGGGCAGCCTCTTTTTACCGCGACTGTTCTGGCGACGTACCGCCGGCACCGCTACGCTGCGCCTGCAGCTGTGGAGCGATTATTCACTTCAGGAAGATGCCCATGCCGCGCGGGATTTTTTACAGCAGCTCCAGCCAGCCAGGCCTATCCGCCCGCTGGCCGTTCAGGCTGAGCACGAAAACCATCAGCCTCAACGGGCCGAATGGCTGAAACTTGTCCGCAGGGCGACCGAAGCCATCGCGCGCGGTGATTTTGAAAAGGTTGTCCTTGCGAGGGCCACCGATCTTGAGTTTACACAGCGCATTAACCCCGTCGCGCTGATGGCGGCCAGCCGCGCCCTCAATTTACATTGCTATCACTTCTGCATGGTATTCGACGCCAGCAACGCGTTTCTCGGCTCGACGCCCGAGCGTCTCTGGCGGCGACGCGGCACGCTGCTGCGCACCGAAGCGCTGGCGGGCACCGTCGCCAGCCATACCGATGATAAAAAGGCGCAGCGTCTGGGCGAGTGGCTGCTGAACGACGATAAAAACCAGCGCGAGAATATGCTGGTCGTGGAAGATATCTGTCAGCGTCTTCAGCACTCTACGCAGACGCTTGAGGTACTGCCTGCCCAGGTTGTGCGCCTGCGTAAGGTGCAGCATTTGCGCCGCTGTATCTGGACCGAGCTCAAGCAGGCCGACGATGAACTGTGCCTGCACGTGCTACAGCCGACGGCGGCGGTTGCCGGGCTTCCGCGACAGCCAGCGCGCGAGTTTATTCAGAAGGTTGAGCCCTTTAACCGCGAGTGGTACGCCGGTTCGGCCGGGTATTTATCGCCTGACCAGAGTGAGTTCTGCGTGGCGTTGCGCTCCGCCCGCGTCCAGGATGACTCCCTTCGGCTCTATGCCGGCGCCGGCATTGTCAGCGGATCTGACCCGGAGCAGGAGTGGCAGGAGATTGAAAACAAAGCGGCCGGATTGCGCTCTCTGCTCCTAAGGGATTAATACTGAATCGTGCAATCCCGATTCACATCAAAATTCCAATTTTTTCTATTATTTATACTGTGTCGCATTCTTGATACCGGACAATCTCATGTCAGTAAGTTCTTTTAACCGACGCTGGGCGGCGGTGATCCTTGAAGCCCTGACGCGCCATGGCGTCAGGCACGTGTGTATTGCACCGGGTTCTCGCTCAACGCCGCTGACGCTGGCGGCCGCCGAAAACCGGGCGTTGATTCACCACACCCACTTTGATGAGCGCGGTCTCGGCCATCTGGCGCTCGGGCTGGCGAAGGTCAGCAAAGAGCCCGTGGCGGTGATCGTCACCTCCGGTACCGCCGTGGCGAACCTCTATCCGGCCCTGATTGAAGCCGGGTTAACCGGTGAAAAGCTGATTCTGCTGACGGCCGATCGTCCCCCTGAGCTTATCGACTGCGGCGCCAATCAGGCCATCCGTCAGCCGGGGCTTTTTTCTTCGCATCCTTCGCAGACGATTTCGCTGCCGCGTCCCACCCAGGATATTCCGGCGAGCTGGCTGGTCTCCACCGTCGATCACGCCATGGAGACGCTGCGCGGCGGGGCGCTGCATATCAACTGCCCGTTTGCCGAACCGCTCTACGGTGAGCTGGACGACACGGGCCATGACTGGCAGCAGACGCTCGGCGACTGGTGGCAGAGTGAAAAACCGTGGCTGCGCGAGCAAACGCATCTTGAGAGCGCGAAGCAGCGCGACTGGTTCTTCTGGCGGCAGAAGCGCGGCGTGGTTATCGCCGGGCGCATGAGCGCCGCCGAAGGCAAGCGGGTCGCCGAATGGGCGCAAACGCTGGGCTGGCCGCTGATTGGCGACGTGCTGTCCCAGACCGGTCAGCCGCTGCCGTGCGCCGATCTCTGGCTCGGCAATGCCAAAGCGGTCACCGAGCTGTCGCAGGCGCAGATTGTGGTCCAGCTTGGATCGAGTTTAACCGGCAAACGGTTACTGCAGTGGCAGGCCACCTGCACGCCGGAAGAGTACTGGCTGGTCGACCCGCTGGAAGGGCGGCTTGACCCGGCGCACCATCGCGGTCGTCGTCTGGTGAGCGACATTGAGAGCTGGCTGGAACTGCATCCGGCGGAAAAACGTCAACCCTGGGCGGTGGCGATCCCGGACCTGTCGCGCCGGGCCTGGGAAATCACCAAAGCGCACTGTGAGGCCTTCAGCGAAGCCGGGCTGGCGCACCGAATTCGCCAGTATCTGCCTGAACAGGGGCAGCTGTTTGTCGGCAACAGCCTGGTCGTGCGTCTGATAGACGCCTTTTCGAAGCTGCCCGCGGGCTACCCGGTTTACAGCAACCGCGGCGCCAGCGGCATCGACGGGCTGATCTCCACGGCGGCGGGCGTGCAGCGCGCCAGCGCGAAATCGACGCTGGCTATCGTGGGCGATCTCTCCGCGCTCTACGATCTCAACGCGCTGGCGCTGCTGCGCCAGGCTTCCGCACCGTTTGTGCTGATTGTCGTGAATAACAACGGCGGACAGATTTTCTCCCTGCTGCCAACGCCCCAGAGCGAGCGCGAGCGCTTCTATCTGATGCCGCAGAACGTGCAGTTCGAACATGCCGCGGCGATGTTCAGCCTGAAATACCATCGCCCGGAGAGCTGGGAACAGCTGGACGCTGCGCTAAGCAATGCCTGGAAGCAGCCGGGCGCGACGCTGATCGAGCTGGTGGTGAACGATGCCGACGGGGCGCATGCCCTGCAAAGCCTGCTGGCGCAGGTGAGCCAGCTGTGATCCTCTCGGGCGTGCAGCAGGCCGGAAAGCCAGGCTATCCCTGGCTGGTTTTTTTGCACGGTTTTTCCGGAGATTGCCGCGAGTGGCAGCCTGTTGGCAAGACGCTGAGCGATTATCCCCGGCTGTATCTGGATCTGCCGGGGCACGGTGGATCCCAAAATCTGGACGTGGCGGGCTTTGACGAGATGAGCGCGCTGCTCGCCCATACTCTTATTAGTTACAACATACTGAACTTCTGGCTCGTCGGGTACTCCCTCGGCGGCCGCATTGCGATGTTCCATGCCTGCCAGCAGCCGAAGGGGCTGTTGGGCGTGACGGTAGAAGGCGGTCATCCGGGCCTGCAGGATGCCGATGCGCGACAGGCGCGGCTGGCATCAGACCGCCGCTGGGCGACGCGTTTTCGCAGCGAACCGTTGGAAAAGGTATTCGCTGACTGGTACCAACAGCCCGTGTTTGCCTCTCTGACGGACGCACAGCGCGACGCGCTGATTACCCTGCGCAGCCAGAACAACGGCGCGGCGCTGGCGATGATGCTCGAGGCGACGTCGCTGGCCGTGCAGCCCGACCTGCGTACCGCGCTCAGCGCACGTGATTTCACTTTTGATTATCTCTATGGCGAACGTGATGAGAAGTTTACGGCCCTTGCTGCGGAGCTGAACGCCGTTTGCCATGCAATTCCCAACGCCGGACACAACGCCCACCGGGAAAACCCCGACGCGGTTGCCGCGAGTCTGGCTCAGATACTGCGTCTTCGCATAAAGGACACTCTATGATCTATCCTGATGAACACATGCTTTACGCCCCGGTTGAATGGCAGGACTGCTCCGAAGGCTACACCGATATTCGTTACCACAAATCCACCGACGGTATTGCCAAAATCACCATCAACCGCCCGCAGGTGCGTAACGCCTTCCGTCCGCTGACCGTGAAAGAGATGATTCAGGCCCTGGCGGATGCGCGCTATGACGACAACATCGGCGTGATTGTCCTGACCGGCGAAGGCGAGAAAGCGTTCTGCTCCGGTGGCGATCAGAAAGTGCGCGGCGACTACGGCGGATACCAGGACGATGCGGGGACGCACCACCTGAACGTCCTCGATTTCCAGCGCCAGATCCGCACCTGCCCGAAACCGGTTGTCGCGATGGTGGCGGGCTACTCCATCGGCGGCGGCCACGTGCTGCACATGATGTGCGACCTGACCATCGCTGCTGAAAACGCCATCTTCGGCCAGACCGGCCCGAAAGTGGGCTCCTTCGACGGCGGCTGGGGTGCCTCCTATATG
>OGJK01003019.1_pt1 | contig 12028 bp, 9 predicted proteins | sample 1571961 | NCBI WGS metagenome assembly OGJK01 (sample SAMEA2582120, study PRJEB24529) | metagenome | biome: Human gut stool | place: China | collected 2011 | reverse complement strand
GTATAGTAATCATACTGAGTCTCAACAAATGTAAATCCGTTGATACGAGAGATGATCTGAGCAGCGTCTTTTCCAAGACCGTTAAGGATAACACGGAGAGGTTTCTTACGAACCTTGTTTGCTTTCTCAGCGATACCGATAGCACCTTCTGCTGCTGCGAATGACTCATGTCCTGCAAGGAATGCGAAACACTCTGTCTCTTCTTCAAGGAGCATTTTTCCTAAGTTACCATGTCCAAGACCAACTTTACGTGTATCTGCAACTGAACCAGGGATACAAAATGCCTGTAATCCTTCACCGATTGCTGCTGCTGCGTCTGCTGCACGACGGCAGTCTTTTTTGATTGCGATAGCTGCACCAACTATATATGCCCAACAGGCGTTCTCAAAACAGATTGGCTGAATGCCTTTAATCTGGTCATATACATTTAATCCAGCATCTTTAGTAATCTTTTCAGCTTCTTCAATAGAAGCGATACCATAGCTGTTTAAAACGCTATTGATTTTATCAATTCTTCTTTCATATGATTCAAATAATGCCATTGTTCGTTTGCCTCCTTTATATTATTTTGCGATCTCTTCATCTGTTCTTGGGTCGATAAGCTTAACAGCGTCGTCAACACGGCCATACTGTCCACAAGCTTTTTCCCAAGCTGTGTTAGGATCATCACCTTTTTTGATGAAGTCTGTCATTTTTCCAAGGCTGACGAATTTGTAACCAATGATAAGGTCATCTTCATCTAATGCGATAGCTGTAACATAACCCTCAGCCATCTCTAAGTAACGAGGACCTTTCTTTAATGTACCATACATAGTACCAACCTGTGAGCGAAGTCCCTTACCAAGATCTTCAAGACCGGCACCGATAGCAAGTCCATCCTCAGAGAAAGCACTCTGCGAACGACCATAAACGATCTGAAGGAAAAGCTCTCTCATAGCTGTATTGATAGCATCACAAACTAAGTCTGTGTTTAATGCTTCCATTACTGTAAGTCCCGGAAGAATTTCAGATGCCATAGCTGCTGAATGTGTCATTCCTGAACATCCGATAGTCTCAACTAAAGCTTCCTGTATAATACCTTCCTTAACATTGAGAGTAAGTTTGCACGCACCCTGCTGTGGTGCACACCAGCCTACACCATGTGTAAAGCCGGAAATATCCTTTACTTCTTTTGCCTTAACCCATTTTGCTTCTTCTGGGATTGGTGCACAACCATGGTGTACTCCCTGAGCTACTGGGCACATGTTTTCTACTTCCTGTGAATAAATCATGTTCTTGCTCCTTTCAATAATGCTTATTATCTGCGACATTATCCGCAGTCCTAAACTATATTTTCGCATAAATTGATTGTGAAGTCTATACCTTTTTGAAAAATTTTGTCAAAAAATTTCAGATATTGCAAGATTTTATTTAATAAGACAGTAGAAACAGCAAAAACCGGCAATAATTGATAGTCAGTTATCAATTATCCCGGCTTTTATCATTTCTAAAATATGTTTATATATTTGTGTGTGTCATAAAGCTTTCCGTTGTGCTTTATGGCAAGTTTATAATTTCCGTGAGCTATTGCCATAAGCGGCATACTCATATAATAATGCTGTGTTCCAAATACTTCAATAGTCTGCTCCGAATCCGTAAAGTCCTGTATATATGTGCCATTTTCATTATACAGATATATCTTTTCAAGTGTATGGTCAAGTGCTCTTATCTGTAATAATTCACCATACATGCAAATCTGTGGCTTATCGTCATTATCTTCAATATCATCAAAATCAAGCATTTTGGTAAAATCCTCAGCATTTCCTTCAGCTTTTACAGGTGCATAAAGCTCACCGACTACCATATTTTCAGAAAAATCTAACGGTTTCGCCATATCATTTATGTTAAATTCTATTGAATGTGCACTGAAATAATCCAACTCAGATGAAAATTCATTTGTAATCTCACCCGTATTGTAGTCTATTTCATATATTTTTCCATTATAGCCGTCAATTGGCGGTTTAAGATTTGCACACATGGCAAATACTTTTCCTGTCTTTGTATCATATTCCTCATTTGACCTTGTAACACTTAAAGGAACAGAGATATATTTATCCTGTCTGACTGTCATATTTTTCTCATCTATAGTAAAGAACATGATATTTGACTTTTTTTCTTTATCAAACCACTTGACTGGTCTTCTGTTTGCCGTATGATTGTCGAAAAGCATTACACGAAGTCTGCCGTCCTTATTTTTTTCATCGTGAACTATCTGGATAGCGTGCTGCTGGAAGAACCATTTTATATTCCCCTCCGGTTTAAGGACTTTGTCCTCAACATTAGTTTCCTTGTAAAATTTAGGGTTAGTTAAAATCCAGACAAGTTCGCCTTTCTCAAGACTTATCTTTGCGATAGTGTGGACATTACGCATTGAAATGATAACAGAATCATCCTTGGCAATATATTCTATTGAATTTATATGTGCCCAGTCATTTCTTGTAATGTATTTTTCCGGAAGAAGCTTATTCATATTTATCTCTTTTACTGCCTCGCCGGTAAATCTGTCTATCTCAACTATCTCATTCTCCATAAATGTATCATCCGTAGAACTTGAAAGTGCAAGTATGTTTCCACCCGGCTCTTTTTCTATCGCCCAGTGATGAAGTCCCTTTTTATCATAATAAGTACGGTAAACCCTGCCCATCATATCCATTTCATGCATTACAACTGTATTTGCATTTCCCCATGCAGGTCTCCTCATATGCTTTTCAGGGAATAAAAAGCGTCCGTCTTTAAAAAGATATACACCACAATACTGAGGAATTTTATTGAGTGCAAATCGGATATTTCCTTTTTTATCAAATGCATAAACACCGCCATGATACCCGCCTGAAACAAAAATAAAATCTTTTGACAATGGCTGTGTGCTGTTTGAAAGTTTTACGGCATTGTGAACCGGTTTATCAAGACCTCTTATGATAATGCGTAATTTCTTTGACGCAATTATGCTGTCGTTTTCATCGAGAAGCCTTACGATAATAATATTTACTGAATTTTCATATAATCCTAATAATGGAACCCTGTGATATTTAGTCATTATCTCATCACATACCGTGTAGTCGTCACTCCCTCTTTTGCCGGCTATGGTATATTGAACTTTACAGGACATATCCGTCACAAATAATGCAAGTGCAGATAACGGTGCAATACGATGCGGATTTTTGATGACAAGCATATTATCGAAATCATATTCTTTGCTTTTTAATATCTCGTTTATCGCTACTTCTCTTTTATAAGATGATATTGCAGCAATTTCTGATTTTGTATCTATATTTGTTTCATAGTTATTACTTATGTTATTATAAGTGACATTGTTTGCCCGAACCTGTTTTTCAAGCCATTTATAATTAGCTACAAGTGCGTTCATTGTTTTTTTCTTGATAGGTGCCAATAATTTGTTTATCGTTTTCATATTTCCATCCTTGTTTATAGTTCAAGTCATAATCTTAAGATTTTATTAAGATTTATGCTGATTTTAATATTAAAATACAAATATGTCATTTTTTTTGCAAAAAAGTGTTATTTCTGCCATTTTTTTACACTGTTATATTTATTTTGTATAATATCTATAGTCCATTATTGTTTTTATACAAAACTTTGTAACATAATTGCATTGAATTTGTAAGCTTCTGTTTGATATAATAGTATTTACTTGGTTAATTATATCCATACAATGTACGGAGGAATATTAAAATGAAAAATCTTAATGAAATACTTGATAGTTATAAGGTGACAGAGCTTAAGGAATTTGCCAAAAATTCTGGAGTTAAGGGTTATTCAAAATTAAAGAAAGCAGAGCTTATTGATACTATTATTTCAAGACTTGCAAATGTTGATGTATCGACACTTGATCTGCCTGATGAGATTAAAAACAGCGTAAATGACAATATACAGAGTACGGCAGCAAATATGGTTGCAGCTATTGCAAAGGATGAAAACAATGTTGCTGCAGCAGATAATAAAGCTGCAACGGAAAATGGTGCAGACGATGACGGTGTTATCAAACTTAAAAACCGTTTATTTGGAGTTGCACCACTTGTTGCAAATGTAATTCCTGACGATATGCCGATACCTCCTTCAAATACACCTAACAGTTTTATGCAGATAAAAAAGATTTATCCAAATGATAAATGCCCTTGCGGAAGCGGTAAAAAATATAAAAAATGCTGCGGAAAAACAGCTTAATAAAAAGAGCAAAATCAGCATTTTGCCAACGAGAATTTTCCTATACATAAAAAGAACACGGTCTATATTTTAAATCGTGTTCTTTTTGTTTACTCAGGTAAACTATTTCTAATCGTGTCTTTTTTATACTCAGATACATTATTATTATTTTTTTAATATCCGAATACATACTTCCTATTTGATATATGGATTATCTTTTTTCTACAATATCACCCTGTTTTTTATAGATACTTCCTTTTGGAACATATCCTCTTACACTTGACAGAGGGTAGATATTTGTATTACTTCCTATTATAGTACCCGGATTTAATACGCTGTTGCAGCCTACCTCAACATAATTTCCAAGAATGGCTCCCATCTTTTTAAGCCCTGTTTCTATCTTGTCACCTTCATATTTGATGACAACATTTGTCTTGTCTGATTTTACATTTGATGTAATTGAACCTGCACCCATATGTGATTTGTAGCCAAGGATTGAGTCGCCCACATAGTTGTAATGCGGCACCTGCACATTATTGAAAAGGATAACATTTTTTAATTCTGTAGAATTACCTACGACACATTTTTCTCCTACTATCGCATTACCTCTGATAAAGGCACCCGGTCTTACTTCCGTATCTTTTCCGATGATACAGGGTCCGTTTATGGTTGCGGTAGGTGCTATAGCTGCCGACTTTGCTATCCATACATTGTCACCTTTTTTGTCATAATCATCGGGTGAGAGTGACTCACCAAGTCCTATTATAAAGTCTTTTATCTTTGGAAGAACCTCCCACGGAAAATCAATATCCGTAAAAATGTCTGCGGCTATTGTTTCATCAAAGTTAAATAAATTTTTGTTTTTTAAATTTTCGTACATATGATTTCCCTCATTTCCATAATTTATTTGTAAATTAGCAATTTACTCTATATATTTTATTGCATTATATGATTATTGCACAAAAAAGTATTTTGTTCAAAATCATGCCACGGATTGCTGTCTGCTTTTATTTCTTATATCATTCATTATGCCTGTTTATTCTTTGTTTTTGAATTATCAGTACCGGACTTTGCGGTGGTTTTCTTAGCAGTTTTCTTTGAAGTCTTATAATTTGCAGCCGCCTTATCAAAGTAAGGTTTGAAAAGATTTTGATAATTTTTGCTCTTTACATTCTGCACATGATTTGTGATAAAGCTGTTTAGTTTCATCATATACTCTTCTTCTGTTATCTTGCCGTCTGCAACCATTGTAAGACCGAGTTCCCAGCTTGCCGTAAGTTCCGGGTTTAAAAGTGCATGGATTGATGCAAACACAACATCATATATCATCTCACCAAGAAGCGTCGGTGTTATAATCTGCGTCTTTTTATTTAAAGAAAGATATTTGATATTAACAAGTTTGCTGAGTATCTCAGCTCTTGTTGCACTCGTACCGATACCACTTCCTTTTATCTGTGCCCTGAGGTCCTCATCTTCGATAAGCTGCCCAGCATTTTCCATCGCAAGTATCATTGAACCTGAATTGTATCTTTTTGGAGGTGAAGTCTCACCTTCTTTAATCTCAGCCGAAAATAAGTCTATCTCCATGCCTTTTTTTAACTGTTTTATCTTCTCAATGACATTTTTGTCAAGTTTATTGTCATTGTCTTCCGCATCATCTGCACTGCCTTCTGTGGTCTGTGCCTGCTTATCCGTAAGTTTCTGTTTTGCAAAAGAAGCACTTGCAATAGCAAGATACCCCTCTTTTGTCATTATTTTAAAACTTGCAAAAAATGACTCTTTAAGTCTTTCGGCAGTAATATTTATCTTGAGATATTCTGCCGACGGATAAAAAATACAAAGAAATCGTCTGACAATTACTTCATATACCCTTGCTGCTGTCTGGGTTACGCTGTTTAATGCATTAAATCCCTGACCTGTAGGTATGATGGCATAATGGTCAGTTATCTGTTTGTCATTGACATATTTTGTCTTTTCAATCCCTTTATAACTCTGTGCTTCAAGTATTCCCGAAGCTATGTCACTTACGAGTGCATAGTTTCTAAGACCGCTGATATTTTTGTGTATTTCTTTTGCAACTGCGGTTGATAACACTCTTGCATCAGTTCTCGGATATGTAACAAGCTTCTTTTCATAAAGTTCCTGAACTATCTTTAATGTTTCATCGGGACTTATCTTAAAAAGTTTTGAACAGGTATTTTGCAATTCGGCAAGATTGAAAAGCAGAGGAGGGTTTTTCTTCTCCTTTTTCTTTTCGGCTTTACATATAACTGCTTTTACCGCAGGCGGCTCTATCTTTAATTCATCTATCAGCTTTTGTGCATCTTCTTTTTTATTAAAGCCGTTTTCTTTATATAAAAGATGCGATTCAAAATACTGTGAACCTTTTACGGCACGCCATTCACCGTCAAATTTTTGCCCCTCATATCCAAAATTTCCGATAACACGGTAAAAAGGAGTCTTTACAAAATCCCTTATCTCACGCTCTCTCTTGACTACCATACCGAGAACGCATGTCATAACCCTGCCGACAGATACTGCAGACCATTTACCATTGTTTAGATAGTCCATTATCGTTCTGCCATATTTGAGTGAGAGAACTCTTGAAAAGTTGATACCCATAAGATAATCGCTTTTTGCCCTCAGATATGCTGCTGAAGAAAGATTATCATATTCTGATAAAAGTTTTGCTTCTTTTATACCTCGTTTAATCTCCTCCTCTGTCTGTGAGTCTATCCACACACGCCTTTTTTCTTTGTCGGGTGACACTTTTGCCATATCATCGACAAGACGATATATATATTCTCCTTCTCTTCCTGAGTCGGTACAGACATATATGCAGGATACATCGTCCCTGTTTAAAAGACCTTTTACTATATTAAACTGTTTTGAAACACCGGGAATGACCTCATATAAAAAATGTTCCGGAATAAACGGAAGTGTCTGAAAACTCCATTTTTTAAGTGCCGCATCGTAGACCTCAGGATAACTCATCGTAACAAGATGACCTACGCACCAGGTTACGACACTGTTATCTGACTCAAGATAGCCTTTAGAAGCGTTTCCGTTTACATTGAGCACTTTGGCAAATTCCTTTGCAACACTCGGTTTCTCGGCTATAAAAAGATTTTTACCCATTACTAATTATCCTTAATTTTATTTTAGACATTATGACAAATGCGTTACCATAAACACCTGTGGTGCAACATATAATGCAAAATCATTTATTTGTCACAATTCTTTCTGTCATTTAAAAAAGCCGTATAACTTTTGTGGCTGAATATCGCTGCTACTATGGCAACTCCGGCAAGACATACATACTTAACGATTTTTGTTACATTTATTTCTACATTTACTCGTGTTCCTTTTTCCATGATAAACCTCCATTTCTGTGCAGACCTTGCAAGTCAAAATTGGTACTATATATGGGTGCACATAACAATATAAATTTTTAAAGCAGTTTATTTTTAAATTTTATAATCTCCTCTGCTGACAGTCATTTCATAGCCGACAGATTCAATCCTGTTTCTTAAGCATCCGGCACACTGAGCCGACTCCTCTCCTGTACATATCTTATTGTCATATAGCTGGTACTTTTTACGCACTGAAACAGGCGAAAGATTTGGCATGACAACATTTGCCCCGGCTTTAAGACCAAGTTCCCTTCCGTTTGGTGCTATCGTTCCGAGTGCTGTTGTCGATGGCAAAAGCACATTCGGAAACATAAGTCTTAGTATTCCAAGAAGAAATAATGTCTGTTCGAGCGTACCGTTTTCCATATTTGCAAACGGAGTGTCCTGCTGTGATATATAAGGACCAATTCCTATCATATGTGGCTTAAGTTCCTTTAAAAATAACAGGTCATTTACAAGATACTCTGTCGTCTGATAAGGCGAACCAACCATAAATCCCGCACCAACCTGATAACCTATCTCTTTTAAGTCAAAAAGACATTTTTTTCTATTTTCAAGTGAAAGTTCGTCAGGATGAAGTTTTCTATAGTGTTCATCCGTAGCTGTTTCATGTCTTAAAAGGTATCTGTCTGCACCTGCATCATACCAGTATTTATAGGTGTCGTAGTCCCTCTCTCCTACCGATAAAGTCACTGCACAATCACTATGCCGCTTTTTTATATTTCTTACTATATCAGCGATTTTTTCAGCAGTAAAGAACATATCTTCACCGCCCTGAAGAACAAAGGTTCTAAATCCTAGCCTGTAACCCTCATCGGCACATTCGAGTATCTCATCCCCGCTAAGTCTGTACCTTGATGCGTTCGTGTTGCTTTTTCTGATACCGCAATAATAGCAGTCATTGCGACAATAGTTGCTGAATTCTATAAGTCCTCTTATATAAACATCTTTTCCATATATGTTCTCTCTTACTTTTCTTGCAATGCCGAAAAGATATTCGGAATCTTCCTCATCATGCTCTGAAAGCATTTTATAAAATTCATCAGCAGATAATATACTGTTTTTGTGTAATTTATCTATCAATTCTTTTTGAAGCATATTACTCCCCATTTCTGCACACATTTTTGTGTATAATGCGAAATATAATATATTTCACATATAAGATTTATGTCAAGTATGTGCAGCTAAAAATCTAATAACCAAGTTCTTCGCCTACAAGTATAACTTTTATTCTGCCCGGAATAGCAGATCTTCTTGTTATTACTGTCTGACAGCAGATGCAATCATCAGACTGGCAGTCTGCACATCTTCCGATTTTTGAACATGGTGTATTTTTTGAAAGTCGTACTGCATTTGGCGGTGCGGCAATATTTCTTACTCTTGATATTGCCTCCTCAACATTTTTTACAACTTTGTTCATTCCTACGATAAGAATAACATTTTCAGGTCCGTGGCAAAGACAGGCAACCCTGTTTCCTGTTCCGTCAATATTTACAAGTTCCCCATCCATTGTTACGGCATTTGAACTCATAAAATAATAATCAGATGTCACTATTTTTCCAAAAAGTTCTCTTTTTTCTTCCGGTGTCTTAGCATCTGCCCTGTCGTATATTATATAATCATCAGATTCTTTAAGGTCATCTATAAGACCAATCTCCGAGAGAGTCATCGAACCGCCCCATGATATAGTGCTGTCCGGAGTCAGAAAACGCTTTGCTTTTGCATTTGCCTCCTCTCTGTCTATGCAATAGTATCCCTCAATTCCTCTTGTATTAAACTTATTTATTATCGTCTCAGCCAGATTTTGATAATTTTCCTGTTTTGGAGTAAGTTCTATTTCTAAATCATCCATGTCGTTGTCCTCCTTACAATCAGTGTGGCTGTCCACACCCATAAAGTGTGAACAGCCACATAAAAAACACTCCGTGAGGATGTGCATTCCGCTCAAGCGCGAAAGAGTCACTTGCGACTCTTTGTTCTAAATTTTTTTATTCGTAAAGAGGATATTTGTCTGTAAGGCTCTTTACGATAGCTGTTGCTTTTTCAGTATTTGCTTCATGATCATCAATGATAAGTGCGATTGCCTCTGCGACTTTATCCATATCATCAGTATTAAAACCTCTTGTTGACACGGCAGCAGTTCCAAGACGGATACCACTTGTTACAAAAGGTGACTGAGGATCGTCCGGAATAGTGTTTTTATTGCAAGTGATATGAGCTGCGTCAAGCCATTTCTCAACTTCTTTTCCGGTAAGTCCCTTGTCTGCAAGGTCAACTAACATAAGATGATTGTCTGTACCGCCTGATACAATTTTGATGCCACGCTTGATAAGTCCGTTTGCAAGTGCCTGTGCATTGTCAATGATGTTCTTGCCATACTCTTTAAATGCCGGGTCAAGGGCTTCTTTAAAACATACGGCTTTTGCAGCGATAACATGCATGAGCGGACCACCCTGTATTCCAGGGAATAATGCCTTGTTAAGCTTATGCTCCTCGGCAAATTCCTTACTTGAAAGAATCATACCTCCACGAGGTCCACGGAGTGTCTTATGTGTTGTAGTTGTAGTAACATGAGCATAAGGGATAGGACTTTCGTGATAACCTGCCGCAACAAGACCAGCGATATGTGCCATATCTACCATGAGATATGCACCTACTTCGTCTGCGATTTCCCTAAATCTCTTAAAGTCAATCTTTCTTGCATATGCACTTGCACCTGCAACGATAAGTTTTGGTTTGCACTCTTTTGCAATACGCTCAACTTCATCATAATCTATATATCCGTCACTGTTTACACCATAAGGTACACAGTTAAAATATTTTCCTGAAAAGTTTACCGGGCTTCCATGTGTAAGATGTCCGCCGTGGTCAAGGTTCATTCCCATAAATGTATCACCCGGCTGCATAAGTGCAAAGAATACAGTCATATTTGCCTGTGCACCTGAATGTGGCTGAACATTTGCATAAGTACATCCAAAGAGCTTCATTGCTCTGTCTCTTGCAAGGTCTTCGACTACATCTACATGCTCACATCCACCATAATATCTTTTTCCAGGGTAACCCTCAGCATACTTATTTGTAAGTGTGCTTCCCATAGCTGCCATAACAGCTTTACTTACAAGGTTTTCTGATGCAATAAGCTCAATGTTGTCTCTCTGTCTCTGGGTCTCATCCGCCATAGCTTTTGCCAGGTCCGGATCATAATTCTGAACTTCACTAAATGAATACACTCAAATGTCCTCCTTGTGTTATATTAATATTTATTTCAGCATGAATATACAACAGGTGTTATATTTTAATGCGTCATCATATTTTTTCTGTGCTATCTTCAGATCGCACAAGCGTAAACTGGTAATAAATAACTGGCTATTTCTTACCTCTTCCTGCAAATTGGGAATCAGACTTAAATTCTTTAAATAAAATGATTCTGCTAGTGCATCATTTCCCCACAAATTTTGTGCATTGTCCCCTCTTTCATAATTCAGTTCCATCTGAATATTGACATCGCCAACATTTGACATTAAAGAATCTAGCCTAAGTGACAATTGCAGATATTCCTCCCACTCTCCAAGCTCCTTCAATACACCACTTTGTCCTTTCAAGGCATCAGTCCACATAAGTGTATCAGGTATCTGCCGGGCAATGTTCACCACCTCGTTATACCTTTTCATAGCCTCATCAGCCGAATAGAATCTTTTTTCTATCTCAGCCATTTGCTTTAATACGGACATCTCATCTCCCTTATCAGAAATCTCCTGAAAAGATTTACGTGCTTCTATAAAACATCGGTATGCTTCTTTATTCTTATTCTGCAGTTTAAGAACACAACCTTCAAAGTACCAGCTCAGTCCTATTTTCTGTATGCTTTTTATGCGCATCTCGCCTGTAGCAAACGTCAAACCTTGATGCAATACACTTCTCGCCTTTTCATAATCACGCTTTAATATCAGCTCCAAAGCACGTGAGTAGTAAGTCGAGTCCGGCTGCGTTTCGGTATACTGCCGGGCATTTACTCCGACAGTCGCCATTATGAATAATATATAAGTCACCCAACGTCTCATCTTAGCATCTTTTATCTAAGCAACATCCATAATGAATCCGCCTTATCGCGATAATCGCCTTCTTGTAATCTATACTGTTCTAACGATTCACGGGCTTCATTATATTTTTTCTGCCCGATTAATGATTGAATACGTAACCACTCTAACTGATAAAGAACAATAGAGTCGCATTCATGTATATAAACATCTTCCTCTGTCTTTATCTTTTTAGCTAGTACCAGAGAGTCTTCACTCCTATATACAACTCTCAAAGAATCTACTAAAATCAAAGCTTCATCATATCGGCTATCATTCAATAACTTCACGACATTCTGAGTATGTGTTCCCCCCCGTTGGTACATCCCCAAGTCT
>OGJK01003011.1_pt1 | contig 12052 bp, 9 predicted proteins | sample 1571961 | NCBI WGS metagenome assembly OGJK01 (sample SAMEA2582120, study PRJEB24529) | metagenome | biome: Human gut stool | place: China | collected 2011 | reverse complement strand
GGTGAATGTGTTCGACAGTATCGAGGTTGCTCCGGGTGTATATGGTAACGGCCGTATGACTTTGGGTGAGAATATTGCTGACCATGGCGGTTTGCAGGTTTCCTATCAGGCATTCAAGAAGGCTACGGCTGCTAATCCGTTGCCGGTAATGGATGGTTTCACCCCTGAGCAGCGCTTCTTCCTTGCTTATGCAGGCGTATGGGGAAATAATATTCGTCCGGAGGAGGTCCTGAACCGTACCAAGAGTGATGTGCACTCATTGGGCAAATGGCGCGTTAACGGTGCTCTGCCGCAAATAGGAGCTTGGTACGAGGCTTTCAATATTACTGAAAATGACCCGATGTTTGTGCCGGTAGAAAAACGGGTTTCTATTTGGTAATAGAGCTTTTTCTATAAAAAAAATCGGCTCCGCTGAAAGGGTGTTTATGCCTTTTCAGCGGGGCCTTTTTTATACGGTTACGTAAGAGTGCCGGAATTAATAATAAGCCCCTTTTTTAATTATACCTAATTTATTGTATATGAATGTATGTATGAATAAACAAAATTCGTAACTTTGCAAATCAAATAGTAAAATGTACGCATTACTTTAATACGCAAATCCATGTCTGAAACTAAAAGAATCAAAACAGCTCTGGTATCCGTTTACCATAAAGAAGGTTTGGATGAAATCATAACCAAACTGCATGAAGAAGGTGTAGAGTTCCTGTCAACCGGTGGAACACGTCAATTTATTGAGTCTCTGGGTTATCCCTGTAAAGCAGTGGAAGACCTTACTACATACCCTTCCATTTTGGGTGGACGTGTAAAGACCTTGCATCCGAAGATATTTGGAGGTATTCTTTGCCGCCGCGGATTGGAACAGGACATGCAACAAATTGAAAAATATGAAATTCCTGAAATAGACCTTGTAATTGTAGACCTCTATCCGTTTGAGGCAACTGTTGCCAGCGGTGCTGAAGACCCTGCCATTATCGAGAAGATTGATATAGGCGGCATCTCTCTGATTCGTGCTGCCGCCAAGAATTATAACGATGTCGTGATTGTTGCTTCGCAGGCTCAATACCAGCCGCTTCGCGACATGTTGATGGAACATGGCGCTACCACTTCACTCGAAGAGCGTCGCTGGTTTGCCAAAGAGGCTTTTGCTGTATCTTCTCATTATGATTCGGCTATCTTTAACTATTTTGACGGTGAAGCAGGTTCTGCTTTCCGGCAGTCCGCCAATAACCAAAAGACTTTGCGTTATGGCGAAAATCCGCATCAGAAGGGTTATTTCTATGGTAATATTGATGCTATGTTCGACCAGATTCATGGCAAGGAAATTTCTTACAATAATTTGCTCGACATCAACGCTGCCGTTGATTTGATTGACGAATTTACGGATACCACTTTTGCTATTCTGAAACACAATAACGCTTGTGGTCTGGCTTCACGTCCTACTGTATTGGAAGCTTGGAACGATGCGCTTGCCGGCGACCCGGTGTCTGCATTCGGTGGTGTACTTATCACAAATGCTGTGATTGATAAGGCTGCAGCTGAAGAAATCAATAAGATATTCTTTGAAGTTATCATTGCGCCTGATTATGATGTGGATGCATTGGAAATCCTCGGTCAGAAGAAGAACCGCATTATTTTGGTCCGTAAGCAGGCGGCTCTCCCCAAGAAGCAGTTCCGTTCTTTGCTGAATGGTGTTCTGGTACAAGATCGTGATTTGAAAGTGGAGACTCCTGAAGACTTGAAGACGGTAACGACTAAAGCTCCGACTGCGCAAGAAATCGAAGATATGCTTTTTGCAAATAAGATTGTGAAGAACAGCAAGTCTAATGCTATTGTATTGGCAAAAAATAAGCAGTTGTTGGCAAGTGGTGTAGGGCAGACAAGTCGTGTGGATGCCTTGAAACAGGCCATTGAAAAGGCTAAGAACTTTGGCTTTGATTTGAATGGAGCTGTAATGGCAAGTGATGCTTTCTTCCCCTTCCCCGATTGCGTAGAGATTGCAGGTAATGAAGGTGTTAAGGCCGTAATTCAGCCGGGTGGAAGCATCAAGGACGAACTTTCATTCGATTATTGCAATGAACATGGCATCGCAATGGTGACAACAGGGTTCCGGCATTTTAAACACTAATATTAATGATGAATGAAGAACTAAGAGTGAAGAATTGGCTGCGCTTGCTTGCGTTGGTATTCTGCATAGTATTCTTAATTTTTCATTCCTAATTTTTCATTTAAGAAATATGGGATTATTCTCTTTTACACAAGAAATAGCGATGGACCTTGGCACTGCCAATACTATCATTACCACAAATGGCAAGATAGTAGTGGACGAACCCTCGGTGGTTGCTTTGGACCGTCGTACAGACAAGATGATTGCTGTGGGTGAAAAGGCAAAGATGATGCACGAAAAGACCCACGAAAACATACGCACTATCCGTCCGCTTCGTGACGGTGTAATTGCCGATTTCTATGCTTGCGAACAGATGATACGCGGACTTATCAAAATGGTGAACAATCGTAACCGTCTGTTCTCTCCTTCACTTCGCATGGTAATAGGGGTTCCCTCAGGAAGTACGGAAGTGGAGCTTCGTGCGGTGCGCGACTCTGCCGAGCATGCCGGTGGACGTGATGTCTATTTGATATTCGAACCGATGGCGGCAGCTATCGGCATCGGTATTGATGTAGAAGCGCCGGAAGGCAACATGATTGTTGATATAGGTGGTGGCTCTACTGAGATTGCCGTTATTTCATTGGGAGGTATAGTTTCCAATAACTCTATCCGCATTGCCGGTGATGATCTGACTGCTGATATTCAGGAATACATGAGCCGTCAGCATAATGTAAAGGTCAGCGAACGTATGGCAGAACGTATCAAGATTAATGTCGGTGCGGCATTGACCGAACTGGGTGAAGATGCTCCCGAAGATTATATTGTTCATGGTCCGAATCGTATTACGGCACTTCCTATGGAAGTACCCGTATGCTATCAGGAGGTGGCGCATTGCTTGGAGAAATCTATTTCCAAGATTGAGACTGCGATCCTGAGCGCATTGGAGAATACACCACCCGAACTGTATGCCGACATTGTGCACAACGGCATCTATTTGGCAGGTGGCGGTGCGTTGCTTCGCGGATTGGATAAGCGTCTGACCGATAAAATTAACATACCGTTCCACATTGCGGAAGACCCTTTGCATGCCGTTGCCAAAGGCACTGGTATTGCACTGAAGAATGTCGACCGCTTCTCATTCCTGATGAGATAGGCATGCGAAATTTACTGAACTTTCTTATTAAATATAATTACTGGTTCCTCTTTCTGCTGTTAGAGGTTACCAGTTTTGTTTTATTATTTCGCTTCAACCATTATCAGCAGAGTGTATATTTCACTTCTGCCAACGGAGTGGCAGGGAAAGTTTATGAGATTTCAGGGGGGATTAGTTCTTATTTCCATTTGAAATCGGTCAATGAGGATCTGCTTGACCGTAATATGTGGCTGGAACAACGTGTCGCTTTTCTCGAAAAAAGTCTGCAAGAGCGCGGCTTGGATTCTGTGAAGCTGTATAGTGTGGCGCGTCTTGCTCCGGCTGATTACCGTATATACAAGGCGAATGTTATTAAGAACAGTCTGAATAAGGCGGATAATTACATAACGTTGGATCGTGGTTCAGCAGACAGCATTCGTCCGGAGATGGGCGTAGTGGATGCCAACGGAGTGGTGGGCATTGTATATAAGACTTCTCCCCGTTACTCGTTGGTTATTCCATTGTTGAATAGTAAATCGAGCATTAGTTGCAAGATTGTGGGTAGTGACTATTTTGGTTATTTGAAATGGGAAGGCGGGGACTCCCGCTTCGCTTATCTGAAAGATTTACCTCGCCATGCGGAGTTCAATTTGGGGGATACGGTGGTAACCAGCGGTTACTCTACGGTCTTTCCTGAGGGAGTTATGGTAGGGACGGTTGATGATATGTCCGATTCTCATGACGGGCTTTCGTATTTGCTGAAGATAAAGTTAGCTACGGATTTTGGGAAAGTGAGCAATGTGCGTGTCATTTCGCGTAGCGGACAAGAAGAACAGAATATTCTGGAAAAAGAAGAATGATAATCAATTATTTGCATAAGATAGGGTGGTTCATCTGTTTGGTACTGTTGCAGGTACTGATACTGAATAACGTGCATATTGCCGGATATGCCACTCCGTTTTTATATATATACCTGATATTAAAGTTTGAGTCGGATGTGTCCCGTAATACATTGATGTTATGGGCTTTCTTTCTTGGGTTGACAGTGGATGTTTTTTCCGATACTCCGGGAGTTCTTGTCCCTAATTATAAGTTGCAGGAGTCGATGCTGAATTTTTCTCAGTCGGCATTACTCGATGCCGATATTTTGCTTTATGTGACCGATGTGGTGGAAGCTCCTGCGAAAAACCAATCGTTCCTCGACAAGGTGGCTCGGGAGACGGTTCCTGTATTGGTAGTTATCAACAAGATCGATTTGCTGAAAGAGCAGAGCGCTCTTGAAACGTTGGTAGAGGAGTGGAAACAGTTGTTGCCGAATGCCGAGATTATACCGGTTTCGGCACAATATAAATTTAACCTCGACTATTTGTTGAAGCGTATTCAGGAATTACTACCTCCGTCACCTCCGTTTTTCGAGAAAGATGCTTTGACCGATAAGCCGGCTCGTTTCTTCGTAACGGAAATTATCCGTGAGAAAATATTGCAGACGTACGATAAAGAGATTCCGTATGCTTGTGAGGTGGGGGTAGAACAATTCCATGAAGAAGAGAATCGTATTCATATTATGGCTGTTATCTATGTGGAGCGAGATTCTCAGAAAGGAATCGTTATCGGGAAAGGCGGTTCGGCTTTGAAGAAGGTAGGGACTTTGGCCCGGAAAGATATCGAAGTGTTTTTTGACAAAAAAGTTTTTCTCGAACTGTATGTAAAAGTGGAGAAAGATTGGCGTAGTCGGGAAAATAAATTGAAAGGTTTCGGGTATATACCTGAATAAAAGATTAAGAAATAAAGGCTGTGAGAGCCGTAAAAAGAAAGTGGAATTATGGGAAATATAGTAGCGATAGTAGGACGCCCGAATGTGGGAAAATCGACTCTTTTCAATCGTCTGACTCAAACTCGTAAAGCGATTGTCAACGAAGAAGCCGGTACGACACGGGATCGACAATACGGTAAGGTCGAGTGGTGCGGTCAGGAATTCTCTGTTATCGATACCGGAGGTTGGGTTGTTAACTCGGAAGATATTTTTGAGGAAGAGATTAACAAACAAGTGGCTTTGGCCATTGAGGAAGCCGATGTTATTTTGTTCATGGTCGATGTGAAAACCGGTGCGGTAGACCTCGACGACCATGTGGCAGCTATATTGCGCCGTTCGGATAAACCGGTGATTTTGGTAGCGAATAAAGCCGATTCGAACGAGTGGCAGTATAACGCCGCCGAATTTTATTCGTTCGGGCTGGGCGATCCTTTTTGTGTGTCGGCAGCCAGCGGTTCGGGAACGGGCGATTTGCTGGACGAGATATTGAAACGTTTTACCAAAAAATCGGAACCCGAGATAGAGGAAAACATTCCTCGTTTTGCGGTGGTGGGACGCCCTAATGCCGGAAAGTCTTCTATCATCAATGCGTTTATTGGCGAAGACCGGTATATTGTTACCGATATTGCCGGTACGACTCGCGATTCGATTTATACCCGATACGATAAATTCGGATTCAATTTTTATTTGGTAGATACGGCCGGCATTCGTAAGAAAGGGAAGGTTACCGAAGATCTCGAATATTATTCGGTGATTCGCTCCATACGAGCTATTGAAGCCTCTGATGTTTGTATTTTGATGATCGATGCTACAAGAGGTATCGAAGGACAGGATTTGAATATCTTTTCGTTGATACAGAAAAATAAAAAGGGTTTGGTGGTTTGTGTCAACAAGTGGGATTTGGTAGAAGATAAATCGAACAAGGCTATTCAAACTTTCGAAAATGCCATACGGGCACGTCTTGCTCCTTTTGTCGATTTTCCCATTGTCTATGCTTCGGCGTTGACTAAGCAACGTATCTATAAAGTTTTGGAGAACGCCGTGCAGGTTTATAAGAACCGGCATACCAAGATACCTACTTCGAAATTAAACGAAGTGTTGCTGAGTGCGATAGAAAATTATCCGCCTCCTGCACATAAAGGCAAGTATGTAAAAATAAAATATGTGACCATGTTGCGGGAGACTTACGTCCCCACGTTCGTGTTCTTTTGTAATTTGCCGCAATGGGTGAAAGACCCGTACAAACGGTATCTCGAAAACAAGATACGGGAGAATTGGAATTTCAGCGGTACACCCATCAATATTTTCATGCGAGAAAAATAAAACTGTTTATAGCTTTTGTCGTTTGTCCCGAAGTCTCACAGATTTCGGGACAGATATTTTAAATACTATTGAAAGATTGCTATTTTTGTGAATAGTAGAGTCTTGATTTTAATTATTTAGAAGTTTTTATATATGGAGGATAAGGGAGAAAGTAAATTCCGGAATGTGATGGAGCGTTATTGGTATGCCCTTTTTATCATTGCTGTCGCATTGGCTGCCGCCGTAATAGGTTTTATTTGTGAGGCATGGAAAATGCAGGAGGGATTTTTGTACGATTTGTTAACGTCTATTATAAGTACGACTATTGCATTTTTCTTGTTTACGTTAACCTATCAGTTACTTACGAAAAGAACCTCTGCCCAGAGTATAGTCGAAGAGATAAAACCTCTTTTGGATCGTCAGCAACAACGAGTGAAGGAAGAGTTTCGAAATGAGGTCGATGATAGTATTGTTAAATCATTGGGCGCTGAATTGGATATTATTCAGAAGTATGATTCCAAAGAAGTGATTGATGTCGTGAATAATTGTAGCGAGCGATTGCTAGGTAGTCTTTTAGCGAAGAATATGCAGGGGGTATTTTCGTCTATCTTAAAGAACCCGTCATACAGAGACGATATGGTATATGATATTCAAATTATTCCTAATCGAAAAGACGAACTCTACGATGAGGCTGGACAGTACATGAGATGTAAAGATGCTGGATTTTGCATATCGCAATCTTTGCGTTATAAGAAATATTTGAAGAAAGGAACGGAGAATAAGTTGACCAAATTTTCATGCTTTTTTGCTTTTAATGAGAATCCTTTCTTCCAGAAAGAGCAAGGCGAGGTTTTCTTTTTGAGAGAAGAATTGTCGTGTCTTTCTTTTATTGAGTCGTTGAATGTTGAAAATGCAGTTTCTTTATTGAACTATTCGGTAGAATTTTATTTGGGAAATGTTCCAATTTGCGTAAGAGACATAGAAGTGGAGCTCGTGAAGTTGGAAAATTCGGCAACAATAGGTATCAAACTTACCACTGATATTCCCGACAGAGTATTATGTATCGATGGAGAGTATGTATATTTCGATGCTAAGATAAAATGTTCTTATCCTACATTACGCCGGGAATTCTACTTTAAAGTGCCCGAGCTCACACGCCATGCCGATGTGTCTATTTCTTTACCTTCCTCTAAGGAAGAGCTTCATTTAGTAAGTTTTACCGATAATTATCGGATAGAGTCGTATGGCCATAACAGATACTCGTTTAGGCACGGAGAAAACAATAATGAGATTTTATTACCCAATAATGGATTTACAGCCGTATGGTGATCAACTATGAGGAATATTTCGAGCAGGTGGGGTTGGTCGATATTCAAACTGCCATTCCCGATGTGGTCGTAGATTTGAAATACGCTACGGCCGATAATTTTATGGGTGAAATTTTATATCCCGATTTGAGAAAAGCCTATCTATTGCCTCATATGATTTCACGGCTGGCCCGGGTACATGCCCGGTTACAAGAGTTAAAGCTGGGATATAGGTTGGTGATTTACGATGCCGCCCGTCCGTTAAGCATACAGCGCAGAATGTTCGAGCGAGTGCGAGGTACACCGCAAGAGCAGTATGTGGCTAATCCTTACAATGAGGGAGGCTTCCATAATTACGGCATGGCTGTCGATTTATCGATACTCGGTAGCGATGGCGTCGCATTGGATATGGGCAGTCCGTATGATTTTTTTGGAGAAGAAGCGCATACGGTCGACGACGATTATTTATTGAAGACAGGTAGGATAAGCGAGGCGGCTTATCACAATCGACGATTTTTGTATGCAGTCATGCGAGAACAAGAGCTTTATCCGCTTCCTAATGAATGGTGGCATTATCAACATTATGTACAGGAGTCGGATAAGAAACGATTTAAAATATTGGATTTTTGATGATGTACAGACCTCAATTTTTATGCCCCGGCGATAGCGTTTCCATTGTTTCGCCTGCGAGTATTATCAATCCCGATTATGTGAAAGGGGCGACCGGCGTTTTGGAAAGTTGGTCGCTTGGTGTGACTGTTTCTTCTCACTGTCTGGATCATTCGGGCGTTTATTCGGGGACGATAGATGAACGAATGAACGATTTCCGCCATGCGTTGTACGATCCTGCTGTGAAGGCTGTCTTGTGCAGCCGTGGCGGATATGGGGCTGTTCATTTGTTGGACGGATTGACCGATGATATTGCTCGGAATCCGAAGTGGATTATCGGATTCAGCGACATATCGGCTTTGCATGCTCTCTGTGTGAGCCGTGGGGTGATGTCGTTGCATGCTCCCATGTGCAAGCATTTGACTACCGAGCCGGCGGATAATCGTTGTACGCACTATTTACGGCAAATTTTATTCGGAGAAATTCCCGAATACAAGGAAAATCCTCACCCTTTGAACCGTTGCGGTGAGGGACGGGGAATGTTGGTGGGTGGAAATATGGCGGTTTTGTGCGGATTGATTTTTACTCCGTATGATATATTTTTGCCTGGAACGGTTTTGTTTATAGAAGATATAGCCGAGCCTCCTTACAAAATAGAACGCATGCTTTATAACTTGAAACTGTCCGGTCGTTTGGCTTCGTTGTCGGGATTGATCGTGGGTAGGTTTACCGAGTATACCGAGAACGAAGGTCTGGGTGGTACATTGTATGAGTTGATTCGTAAAATGGTCGATGAGTATGATTATCCGGTATGTTTCGATTTTCCGGTGGGACATGTCTCGGATAATTTGCCGATGATCGAGGGGGCAGATGTCGTGTTTTCTGTCGGTGAGCGGTCGGTGGATTTATCTTTTTGTATAAAATAGCCGGGATATTTGCGAGTTTTTATCAGAATGTTTATTTTTGAGCATGATGAAAACAGTAAACCGTAAGGTCGGGTATTTAATTTTAATTGTCGGGTTGGTCGCTTGTTCTGCAAAGTCGGTAAAAAATAGCGAGGAAAAGGATACGGATAGCGTGTCGATAGAGGTTCCTTCTTTTGATACGGATAGTGCTTATGCTTATATCGAACGTCAAGTGCAGTTCGGTTTCAGAGTGCCCAACACTCCGGCACATTTGGCAACGGCCGATTATTTATCTTCCGAGTTGGCTCGGCATGGCGCTGTCGTAGAAGTGCAGCAAGGAACGGTTACGGCTTATGACGGGACAGAGCTTTCTATACGGAATATCATAGGTTCGTTTTCTCCTGAAAAGAAAAATCGCATTTTATTGTTCGCTCATTGGGATTCTCGTCCATACGCCGATAACGACCCGGATAAGAGTAAACATCGTCAGCCTATCGCCGGAGCCGACGACGGTGCGAGCGGAGTGGGCGTATTGCTTGAAATAGCTCGTCAGATAGGGAAGAGACAGCCCGACACGGGTGTCGATATAGCCTTTTTCGATGCCGAGGATTACGGTATTCCCTATTGGAGCGAGTCGAGTGACGAAAACACATGGGCATTGGGCACACAGTATTGGACACGTCGGCCTCATAAGCCGGGATATCGGGCCCGATTCGGGATCTTACTCGATATGGTGGGCGGAGCCGGGGCACAATTTCGACGAGAGTTATTTTCGAAGTATTATGCTTCCGGAATTGTGACGCAAGTATGGGATACGGCGAAGCGATTGGGGTACGGAAACTATTTTATCGAGGAGGACGGCGGATATGTTACCGATGACCATTTGTATGTAAACCGTTATGGAATACCCAGTATCGATATTATTCCATGTCATCGAGATACAGAGACGGGATTTCCTCCTTATTGGCATACGGTGGACGATACAATGAGAAATATAGATCGGTCGACGTTGAAAGCCGTAGGCCAGACCGTGTTGACGGTTCTTTATGAAGAATGATTGAAAAATGAATAATATGAAAAGTATCGACGAAATACAAGACGAGATTATAGAGGAGTTTTCGGTATTCGACGATTGGATGGACAAATATGCATTGCTGATCGATTTGGGCAATGCCCTTCCTCCTTTGGACGAGAAATATAAGACTTCCGAAAATTTAATCGAAGGTTGCCAGAGCCGGGTATGGTTGCAGGCCGATTATAGAGAGGGTTCCGTTTATTTTGAAGCGGAGAGCGATGCGATTATCGTGAAGGGGATAGTTTCGTTGTTGGTACGGGTTTTATCCGGCCATACTCCCGATGAGATCTTGAATGCTCATCTTTATTTTATCGACAGGATAGGGTTGAACGAGCATTTATCGCCGACTCGCTCGAACGGGCTTGTGGCTATGGTTAAACAAATGCGCATGTATGCTTTGGCTTTTAAAGTGAAAAACAATTAATTCATTTAATACTTAAAATCTGTTATTATGTTTAAAGGACATCCTAAGGGGCTGATAGCGGCGGCTCTTGCGAACATGGGCGAGCGTTTCGGCTTTTATACCATGATGGCCATTCTTGTACTTTTTCTGCAAGCCAAGTTCGGACTGGATGGAAAAGAGGCAGGTTTGATCTACTCAACATTTTATTTTTCTATTTACATTCTTGCATTGATAGGTGGTATTATTGCCGACAGAACCCGTAATTACAAAGGTACCATCTTTACCGGCATTGTCTTGATGGCGGTAGGCTACTTGATGCTTGCCATCCCGTCTCCTACACCGGTTGCCAATAAAACCTTGTTTTTGGTGATTACTTGTGCGGCCTTGTTTGTCATTGCTTTCGGAAATGGTCTTTTCAAGGGAAATCTTCAAGCGCTGGTAGGGCAGATGTACGACAATCCCCAATATTCCAGCATGCGTGATTCTGGTTTCTCCTTATTCTATATGTTCATCAATGTAGGTGCCATCTTTGCTCCGTTTGCCGCAGTAGGCGTACGTAACTGGTGGCTGTCCACATTCGGCTACAATTATGATGCCGACCTGCCTGCCCTTTGCCACGGACATCTGGCAGGAACGCTGACTCCCGAAGCTGTGGACACTTATAGTGCACTGGCAACGAAAGCCACTATTTCCGGAACACCCGTAACGGATATGACGGTATTTGCCAATGAATATCTGAACGTGTTTACCACCGGTTTCCATTATGCATTCGGTGTAGCTATCTTGGCTATGGTTCTTTCTTTGGTAATTTTCGTCATTAACAGAAAGAAATTCCCCGATCCCAGCAAGAAGGTGGCTGCAAAAGCGGGCGATGCCACTGCAGTGGAGATGAGCGCACAAGAGGTAAGACAGCGCATGTATGCATTGTTTGCCGTATTCGGTGTGGTAATTTTCTTCTGGTTCTCGTTCCATCAGAATGGGTTGACACTGACGTATTTTGCCAAGGAATATACAGATTTGAATTTATTCGGCATGGCTATTTCAGCTGAGCTGTTCCAGTCTTTGAACCCGATTTTCGTTGTATCTCTGACACCGGTCATCATGGCTGTCTTTGCAGCACAGCGTGCCAAGGGTAAAGAGCCTTCCACTCCGCGGAAGATTGCCATCGGTATGGGTATTGCTGCCACCGGCTTCCTTATAATGGCTATCGGTTCTTATGTAAGCAACTTGCCGATGCACAAGGATATAATCGCTTTGGGTACCTCTCCGGTGAAGGTGACTCCGCTGTTGCTGATGGTTACCTATCTGATATTGACTGTTGCCGAATTGTACATTTCTCCGTTGGGCATTTCATTCGTGTCCAAGGTGGCTCCTCCCAAATATCAGGGTATCATGCAGGGCG
>OGJK01003007.1_pt1 | contig 12069 bp, 9 predicted proteins | sample 1571961 | NCBI WGS metagenome assembly OGJK01 (sample SAMEA2582120, study PRJEB24529) | metagenome | biome: Human gut stool | place: China | collected 2011 | reverse complement strand
CTGCAGGTGTAGCAATCATGATGTATGTAAATAAAATCAGCAAGGAAATCAACACCATGGTTGAACAGCGTACTGCATAGTGTGTCTGAATTCCCATCTGCGACATTAGAAAACCTGACTATTATAAAGCAGACCTTATGTTTGCGGAATAGGATAAGTTATGGATAGATACAGTGTGAGTAGGACAAAGAGGTCATTGTTTTATTTAATGATGGCCTTTTTGATTGTTGGATTTATAATTGCCGAGTGCATATTACCGAGTGAGAGAAGCCAGTCTGTAAGTGATAATAATATCACCTACGAGGGCAGCTTTACATGGGAGAAGTCCGATGGTGAAAGGGAGATTATTGAAGTACCCGGCAGGTACGATGTTAAGCCGGGGGATACGATGGTCATAACTACTGTTCTGCCTGATGATTTCAATGCAAATGTCATGGCAATCAGAGCATCACTTCAGACAGTCAGATTTTACGTGGATGGCAGTCTGAGAGAAGAGTATGATACAAAGGATACGAGACCCTTCGGTAAGGATTCCGCGAGCAGATATGTATTTTGCAATATGTCGGAGGATGATGCCGGCAAAGAACTGCGCATTGAGCTGACAAGCCATGCATCCAACTATTCAGGCGTTGTAAATACAGTATACTGTGGAGATAAGAGCAATATATGGACAAATATATATCATAATAGCTCAAGAGAGACGATTATAGCATTTTTCATTTTTTTTGCGGCTGTAGTGTCTGTTATGTTCAGTATAGCACTCAGTATTGTATACAAGACACATTTTGACATGGAGTATGTAGGCTGGTGTATGCTTCTTGGGGCAATATGGATGCTTGGCGAATCAAAGCTGCGTCAGATGCTGGTGCCGAATGCATCTGTTTTGGCGGCTATGTGCTTTGTGGTTATTCTGATTAGTCCTATTGCTGTTTCGATTTATATTGACAGCATACAGGGCGGGCGTTATACAAGAGTGTATACATGCATAGAGGCGCTTGCGGCTGTGAATTTCATTGTCTGCACATCACTGCAGCTTTTTGGTGTGTGCGATTATATAGAGACTCTGCCGCAGGACAGGGAATGCTTGCTGTCTGCTGCGTGGTCGTCATCACAACATTTATCATTGATATAATTAAACACAGGGCTTTGGGCTACAGACCTGAGATGATTGCCATGATTGTGGCACTTGTTCTGGTGCTTATAGAGGCTGCATCTGTGTACTTTGTTGTCACCATGTCAGGTTTCTTTATCGGAATAGGCCTTATTGTGATTTTGTTTGTCAATATCATAGTCACAATAAAAAGAATCAGCGAGATAGAATACAAGCGCCAGAAGGAAGAGAGTGACAGGCTTAGAAATCAGACAGAGAGAGTTTCCCTTCAGATGATGAAGACACTTGCTGCTACAATTGAGGCAAAGGACGATTATATGAGAGGACACTCATACAGAGTCGCTGAGTACTCTGCCCTCATAGCAAAGCAGCTAGGCTGGAGTGAGCATGAGGTAGAGAATCTCAGAAATGCTGCATATCTGCATGATATCGGAAAGATTGGCGTGCCTGATACTATATTAAATAAGCCAACCAGGCTGACTGATGAAGAGTTTGCCGCCATAAAGAGCCATACTGTGATGGGCGCAGATATCTTAAAGGATATTACCCTGTTAGACCATCTGGTGGATATTGCAAGGAATCATCATGAGCGCTACGATGGAAAGGGCTATCCTGACGGACTGGTGGGAGAGGAGATACCGCTTTCTGCCCGTATAGTGTGTGTGGCGGACAGCTATGATGCCATGAGGTCGCGCAGGATTTACCGGAATGCACTGCCCGATGAAGAAATCCGAAGGGAGCTTCTGGATAACTGCAGCACTCAGTTTGATCCGCAGATTGCGCGTATGTTTGTTGATATGCTTGACAATGGCATGGTTGTGATTGATGAGGATAATCCTGCGGCTCAGGGCTACCGTGATAATGCGGCTATCGAGTCAGTGGCAGACAGATTCATATCTGAGGTCATGAAGACCATGAGCAGTCAGGAAAAAGCCGATAGTGTTGATTATCTGACAGGACTTTACATGCGAAGTCGTGGACAGCAGGTAATAGCAGCCCTGATGCAGGATAATGATGGCTGTCTTGCCTTCATAGATATGGATAATCTCAAAAAAGTAAATGATGTGCATGGTCACAAGGCGGGTGACAGGGCACTTAAGCTTATAGGTAATCTCCTTGCTAAAGAGACTGAGAATGAGACCTTTGCAGCCTGCAGGCTTGGAGGTGATGAGTTCCTCATCTTTATGCCATATTCTGACAGGGCAAGCGTGGAGAGTGTTATAAAGCGCATATTTGAAGGCTTCAAGAGTGCCAGGGAAGCAGACTGTGAGATAAAGGAGGCTGCTCTTTCAGCAGGACTGTGCATGACGACAAAGGGAGCCATGTTTGAAAGTGACTACACAAAGGCAGATAAGGCACTTTACTATGTGAAGCAGAACTGTAAGGGTTCATATTTCTTCTATGAGCAGCTCTTAGCTGACAATAAGGAGAATACAAATCTGAGTGCGGATTTACGAAACGTGGCAAAGCTTTTAAAGGAGAGTGGCAGCTATACAGGTGCGCTGGATTTAAACTACAGAGAGTTTGCAAGAATCTATGAGTTCGTGAACAATGTAGGAGATAGACACAAGCACAACTGCTATCTGGTCATGGTGACTATGAACACTCTGCCGGAGCAGCTTGCAGATATCGAGGAAATTGAGAAGGCACTTGACTGCATGGAGCAGTCTATCCGCAGCAAGATCAGAAAGGTGGATGTCTGCACGCGCTACAGCTCAATGCAGTATCTTATCATACTATTTGAACCGCAGGAAAATCAGATTCCAAATGTCATGGAGAGAATCTTTATGCGTTACTATGAGCTCTGTGACAGAGCGGATTTCAAGCCACAGTATGAGTATATCAAGATGACTGAGGCAAAATAAAATAGGGATTGTTAAATAATAGTCAATGTGGTATAGTTTTCTTCGAACGGTATTCGAAGGAAACTGTATCATGGAGGATGTGTTGTCACCTTATGACAGAGCATATCCGGCAGACACAAGAAAGCCAAAAGCACATTGCTGCATCAGAATATGAAGCAGGCAGCAAAGTGACAGGTGCGCACAGGATAAATCGACCGCAGCCATACGGCACATGGCGGAGATTATATCGGCTGCGATATAGGAATGGTCTGACCGGCTTGGAAAGAAGGTGGTAGCATGAAAATAGGCATAATCGGCGCAGGCAGAGTGGGCTGTTCTATAGGCAAATACCTAAGGACAAAGGACATGGAGCTTGCTGGCTATTATGACGTGGATTCTGCGGCAGCAAAGGAGGCTGCGGAGTTTACAAGGACAGAGAGCTTTGATTCGCTAAAGCAACTGGCGGATCAATCACAGATTATATTTATCACCACACCGGATTCATTTATTATACCGGTTTGGGAACAATTAAAAGAACTGTCTCTAAGGAATCAGATTATATGTCATTGCAGTGGCGCATTATCATCCGATTCATTTTCCGGAAGGGAGAGCATGAGCGTATCATGCTGTTCAATTCATCCAATGTTACCGTTCAGTAACAAATTTTCATCGTATGAGCAATTAAATAAAGCATTTTTCACAGTGGAAGGGCAGGATGCTGCGGTTGAAGCAATATCCGGGCTGTTTTGTTCTATTGGAAATGAGGTATGCCGCATTGATGGTGCTAAAAAGGCAAAATACCATGCAGCAGCGAGCATTCTGAGCAATCAGGTGATTGCTGTCCTTGACATGGGCTACACTCTTTTGGAGGACTGTGGCTTTACAAGGGATGAGGCGGTAAGAGCCACAGGTCAGCTTGTGATGCGCAATATCGAAAATGTACTTGAAGCAGGCTGTGACGGCGCACTGACCGGGCCGATTGAGAGAAACGATATTGAAACAGTGAAAAAGCATATTGCATGTATGCAAAATGACGATAGTGATGATGTCAGATTGTACAAAATGCTTGGTGTAAAACTGGCAAATATTGCTAAAAAAAAGAATCCTGATAAGGATTACACTCAGATAATGGAATTGCTAAGAGGCTGACAATACCGTGAATATATAAACGCGGATTGTTGCAGAAAGACAGAGGGATTGGACAATGAAAAATACAGTAGTAACTTTTAAACAGGCAAAGGAAAAGGGCGAGAAGCTCACGATGCTCACGGCGTATGATTATTCGACTGCTAAGCTGATAGATGAGGCCGGAATCAATGCGATTTTAGTGGGAGACTCACTCGGCATGGTGGTGCTTGGCTATGAGGATACACTTTCAGTGACTATGGAGGATATGATTCATCACAGCGCAGCTGTTTCAAGGGGCATCAAGGACACACTGCTCATCACAGATATGCCTTTTATGTCATATCAGACATCAGTATATGATGCTGTGGTCAATGCAGGTCGACTCGTGAAGGAAGGTCATGCGCAGGCTGTCAAGCTTGAGGGTGGCAAGGAGGTATGTCCACAGATAAAGGCTATCGTGGATGCGTCAATTCCGGTATGTGCACATTTAGGGCTTACACCACAGTCAGTAAACGCATTTGGCGGCTTCAAGGTGCAGGGCAAGGGTGAAGAGGCAGCTCAGAAGCTCCTTGACGAGGCACGTGCAGTCGAGGAAGCAGGAGCATTTGCAGTGGTGCTCGAGTGTGTGCCAAAGGCACTTGCAAAAAAAATCACGGAGAGCATAAGTATACCGACAATCGGTATCGGAGCGGGAGCAGACTGCGACGGACAGGTGCTCGTATATCAGGATATGCTTGCCATGTATGCAAACATGAAGCCGAAATTTGTAAAGCAGTTTGCACAGGTAGGAAAAGAGATGAATGAGGCATTTACAGCTTACAAAAAGGCTGTTGAGGAGGGAAGCTTCCCGGGTGAGGAGCATACCTTTAAGATGGATGAGACAATAATTGACAAACTGTATTAGTTACGAAGAATAGTTATGAAGAATTGCTACGAAGCATAAAAGAATAAGGAGACATAAAATGTTAATATATGGACAAATCAAACAGGTTAGAGAAGCAGTAAAGGAATGGAAGAAGGAGGGCAAAAGTGTAGGCTTTGTACCTACAATGGGCTACCTCCACGAGGGACACAAGAGCTTAATCGATGCGGCAAGACGTGAGAACGACAAGGTTGTAGTGAGCATTTTTGTAAATCCAATGCAGTTTGGCCCTACAGAGGATTTAGACAGCTATCCACGTGATTTAAACAGGGATGCAAAGCTTTGTGAGGATGCGGGAGTTGACATTATTTTCCATCCGGAGGCTGATGAGATGTATGCAGACGGCTTCTGCTCATATGTGGATATGAATGGCCTCACCACTGAGCTTTGTGGAAAAACAAGACCGATTCATTTCAGAGGTGTGCAGACGGTTGTACTGAAGCTGTTTCACATTGTGACACCTGACCGCGCATACTTTGGACAGAAGGATGCTCAGCAGCTTGCGGTCATAAAGCGTATGGTAAAGGATTTGAATGTTGACACAGAAATCATCGGCTGCCCAATCATCCGTGAGGAGGATGGACTGGCAAAGAGCTCAAGAAATACATATTTAGGTGTGGATGAAAGACAGGCAGCGCTTGTACTGAGCAGAAGCTTAAAAATCGGAAAGCAGCTCGTAGAGGCAGGCGAGAAGAGTGCAAAAGTGGTAAAGGATGCAATCACAGCAGAGATAAACAAGGAGCCGCTTGCGAAAATTGATTATGTTGATGTGGTTGATTTTGACACAATCACACCGGTTGACGAGATTAAGGGAACAACACTCGTGGCAATCGCTGTCTATATCGGAAAGACAAGGCTGATTGATAATTTTATCGCGTAGCCGTACAAAATGATTTTTGAACAGCAACAATCAATGGATAGTAACAATAATTTGCTACTGTTTGGATAAAAGTGATATTTAGAAATCATTTCAGTATGACAGTTAAAAAGTAAATTGATATATGAAAAAGAGGTATAAAAATGAATTATACAATGCTTAAAGGCAAAATACACAGAGCAGTGGTCAAGCAGGCTGACTTAAACTATGTGGGAAGCATCACTGTAGATACAAAGCTGCTTGAGGCAGCGGGCATATTAGAGTATGAGATGGTCCAGATTGTCGATGTGGAAAACGGAAACAGATTCGAGACCTACACCATCGCAGGAGAGCCGGGCTCAGGCATGATATGCTTAAACGGCGCAGCAGCCAGACAGGTTGCAGTCGGTGATCATGTGATACTCATGTGCTATGCACAGATGACACCGGAGGAAGCAAAGGAACATCATCCAAAGGTTGTGTTTGTGGATGATGAAAATAAGATAGCGCGTGTGACAAATTATGAGAAGCACGGAAAATTAACGGAAGATTTTATTTGATTTCTGAACATTTACACAGCATTAGGAATATAGAAAAGTTTCGTTAGTAAACAATAGAAAAATTAGGTCTGCTGTAGTATAATAATTTATCATAAATGAGGGGCAAAATACTTTTTGACCCTCATTATCATATCATGTATTTATGCGGGAGGTAAATATGTACACAGCAGACGAAAAGAGATACGACACAATGAGATATAACAGATGCGGCAGGAGCGGACTGAAGCTTCCTGTTGTATCGCTTGGCTTATGGCACAATTTCGGTGATTTTTCATCATATGACAACATGAAGCAGATGTGCTTCACGGCTTTTGACCACGGCATCACCCACTTTGACCTGGCAAACAACTATGGCCCGGAATATGGCAGCGCAGAGAAGCACTTTGGGCTTATCCTGAAGGAGCATCTGTCAGCATACCGCGACGAGCTCATCATCAGCTCAAAGGCAGGCTATGATATGTGGAAGGGACCATACGGCAACTGGGGCAGCCGTAAGTATCTGATTGCAAGTCTTGATCAGAGTCTTAAGAGAATGGGACTCGACTATGTGGATATCTTCTATCATCACAGAATGGATCCTGAGACACCGCTTGAGGAGACAATGGGAGCACTCGACCAGATAGTAAGAAGCGGAAAAGCACTCTATGTCGGACTGTCAAATTATGATGGCGAAACCATGAAGAAAGCCTGCGAGATTCTTACTGATTTGAAATGTCCGTTTATCATCAACCAGAATTCATACAATATCTTCAACCGTACAATAGAGCAAAACGGCTTGAAGCAGGCTGCAAGAGAGTGCCAAAAGGGCATCATCTCATTCAGCCCGCTCGCACAGGGCATGCTCACAGACCGTTACCTGAACGGCATTCCGGAGGACAGCCGTATAAAGACAGACGGCCGCTTTTTGAATCAGGAAAAGCTCGCTCCACACATCGGGCAGATTAAGAAGTTAAAAGATATGGCCGCAAAACGTGGTGAGACACTTGCACAGATGGCTCTCAAGTGGGTGGTAAAGGATGATGATGTGACAAGCGTACTTGTCGGTGCCTCAAAGCCACAGCAGATTCTTGAAAACCTAAAGGTTATGGAGGGCACAGGCTTTTCTGAGGAAGAGCTTAGGATGATTGATGAGATTGTGGGAGTGTAAAGATGAAATCAGCAGGGAGTATAGCAACAATTAATGCTATACTCCCTGCTATTATATTTTGGGTTGCAAGAATTTAGTTTATGCTATAAAATATTTATAACTGTATGCAGATATTTAATAATCACAATATCTGTCTGTATAATAAAATACGCATAAAGAGGACGAAAGAATGATCAACAAATTAGTAGACAAAATCAAGAAAACAAATGCACCTATCGTAGTAGGTCTCGACCCGATGCTTTCATATGTGCCTGAGCACATCACAAAGAAGGCATTTGATGAGCTTGGAGAGACACCGGCCGGTGCAGCGGAAGCTATCTGGCAGTACAACAAGGCTATTGTGGATGCCACATATGACCTGATTCCGGCTGTAAAGCCACAGATTGCCATGTATGAGCAGTTTGGAGTGGAGGGCCTTAAGGCATTCCAGAAGACAGTGGATTACTGTCACGAGAAGGATCTCGTAGTAATCGGAGATGTAAAGCGTGGAGATATCGGCTCAACATCGGCTGCATACGCCACAGGACATCTCGGAAAGGTACAGATCGGCAGCAAGAGCTATTCTGCCTTTGATGAGGATTTTGCCACTGTCAATCCATACCTTGGAACAGACGGTATCAAGCCATTCGTAGATGTATGCAAGGAGGAGAAGAAGGGTATCTTCATTCTTGTAAAGACATCTAATCCATCAAGTGGAGAGTTCCAGGACCGTATTATTGACGGACGCCCATTATATGAGTGGGTAGGCGAGAAGGTTGCAGAGTGGGGAGCTGACTGCATGGGTGATTCATACAGCTATGTAGGTGCGGTTGTCGGTGCAACATACCCTGAGCAGGGTAAGATCCTTCGTAAGGTAATGCCAAAGAGCTTCATCCTCGTACCGGGCTACGGCGCACAGGGAGGCAAGGGCGCAGACCTTGTTCATTTCTTCAATGAGGACGGACTTGGTGCAATTGTCAATTCATCACGTGGAATCATCTGCGCATACAAGCAGGATAAGTACAAGGATATGGGCATCACAGCTGAGAATTTTGCAGATGCATCACGCAAGGCTGTTGAGGATATGATTGAGGATATCTCAGGAGCACTTGCAAATCGTTAATAGGTTATTCAGAAAGCTTAAATATATTAACAAACGAAACCAGGGAGATAAAATGGCAGAGAAATTTGAGGAGATTGCAGTTGTAGTTGACCAGAGCTCACTCGGCAATGGCATCTATGACCTCACACTTAAGACAGACAAAATTGCAAAGGCAGCAAGGGCAGGACAGTTTGTATCGGTTTACTCAAACGACAAGAGTAAGCTGCTTCCGCGTCCGATAAGCCTTTGTGGCATAAACAGAGCTGATGACACCATCCGCCTCGTGTACCGTGTAACAGGTGAAGGCACCGGAACAGAGGAGTTTTCAAAGCTTGTCAGGGGCGATAAGGTAAGGATTTTAGGACCTCTTGGAAACGGCTTTACAGTACAGCCGGGAAAGAAGGCATTTCTTATCGGCGGAGGAATCGGAGTGCCGCCTATGCTGCAGCTTGCCAAGGATATAAATGCAGGCATTGTGCAGACATCAGGTGAAGAAAAAAATTCGGGACAGGCAGCAATGGAAGGTGCAGAAATTAAAACAGCAGTATGCGATATGAACATCGTCATGGGCTATCGCGATGAGAATACCTTCCTGCTTGATGAGTTTAAGGAGCAGGCAGCTTCATTTGTCGCCACAGAGGACGGCAGTGTCGGCGCAAAGGGCAATGTCATTGATGCAATAAAGGAGAATGCTCTTGAGGCAGACGTGATTTATGCATGTGGACCTATGCCTATGCTTCGTGCACTCAAGGCTTACGCTGCAGAGCATGATATGGACTGCTTTGTATCAATGGAGGAGCGCATGGCATGTGGAATCGGTGCATGCCTTGCCTGTGTATGCAAGACAAAGAACAAGGATGCCCACAGCAATGTGAACAACAAGCGTATATGCAAAGAGGGACCTGTGTTTGATGCGAAGGAGGTGGAGCTGTAATGAGTAATATGTCAGTAAATGTGGCCGGTGTTGAGTGGAAAAATCCTGTTACAGTTGCATCCGGCACATTCGGCTCTGGTGCAGAGTACAGCGAGTTTGTTGATTTGAACAGACTTGGTGCAGTCACCACAAAGGGCGTTGCAAATAAGCCTTGGGAGGGTAATCCCACACCTAGAGTAGCCGAGGTGTACGGCGGCATGCTCAATGCAGTCGGACTTCAGAATCCCGGCATCGAGCTTTTCTGCAAGAGGGATATTCCTTTTTTAAAGCAGTTTGATACAAAGATTGTGGTAAATGTCTGCGGACATTCGCTTGACGAGTATCTTGATGTGGTAAAGCGTCTGGCAGATGAGCCTATTGATATGATGGAAATAAATATCTCATGTCCAAATGTTAAGGAGGGCGGAATTGCCTTCGGAACAGATCCAAAGGGTGTTGAAACAATCACAAGCGAGATTAAAAAATATGCAAAGCAGCCTGTTATCATGAAGCTTTCTCCAAATGTCACAAGTATTGCAGAGATAGCAAGGGCGGCAGAGGCCGGTGGAGCTGACGCGGTTTCGCTCATCAATACAATTACAGGCATGAAGATTGATATAAACAGAAGAAGCTTTGTGTTAGCAAACAAGACCGGCGGCATGAGCGGTCCGGCTGTGCATCCGGTTGCAGTGCGCATGGTTTACGAGACGGCGCATGCAGTCAATATCCCGATTATCGGAATGGGCGGTATCACAAATGCTGCCGATGCTATAGAGATGATACTTGCCGGAGCTACGGCTGTTTCAGTCGGCACAGCAAACTTTGTAAATCCAAAGACCACAGAGCAGATAGTGGATGGAATCGCAGAGTATATGGACAGGTATGGAGTAAAAGATATTTCAGAGCTTGTCGGTGCGGTTGACAGATAGAGCATAAAGGGAAAGAGGAGGAAAAAAAATGATTCTGGCAGCAGAATACGTGCCTTCTATGTATGCCACAGTCTGGGCGCTTGTCCCACCGGTTGTGGCTATAGTTCTGGCACTTATCACAAAAGAGGTCTACAGCTCATTATTCGTCGGAATAGTGATTGGAGGATTGTTTTATGGAAATGCATTTCAGCCCGGTTTTTCGGCTGAGAGATCAGTGCTTCACATATTCGAGGACGGACTTGTTGGAGTACTATCGGATTCGTACAATGTGGGAATACTGATATTTTTGGTCGTGCTCGGTGTCATGGTGAGCATGATGAACAAGGCAGGAGGCTCGGCGGCCTTTGGAGAATGGGCAAGTGAGCACATAAAGACAAGGATTGGTGCCCAGCTTTCGGCTATAATGCTTGGAGTGCTCATATTTATAGATGATTACTTCAACTGTCTGACAGTAGGAAGTGTGATGCGCCCTGTCACTGACAAGCATCAGGTTTCAAGAGCAAAGCTTGCATATCTGATAGATGCCACAGCAGCGCCTGTATGCATCATTGCACCTATATCATCGTGGGCAGCCGCGGTTACCGGCTTTGTAAAGGGAGAGGATGGCTTTTCTATTTTCATAAAGGCCATTCCATACAATTACTATGCACTCTTTACTATTATCGCTATGGTGACACTTGTTGTTTTACAGGTAGATTTCGGTCCGATGGCAAAGCATGAAGCCAATGCCCAAAAGGGTGATTTGTTTACCACAGGAGACAGGCCTTATGCAGAGGTAAAGCAGGATGTTATAAAGGGCAAGGGGAAGGTTATAGACCTTGTATTTCCTATTCTTGTGCTCATAATAAGCTGCATCATCGGAATGATATACACAGGAGGCTTTTTTGACGGAACAGGCTTCGTTGATGCGTTTGCAGGCAGCGATGCTTCAATCGGTCTTATGCTTGGAAGCTTTTTTGCGTTGATAATCACCATATGCTTTTACTCAATCAGAAGGGTACTAAGCTTTACGGATTGCTGTAATTCAATCCCTGAGGGCTTTAAGGCAATGGTACCTGCAATACTTATACTGACCTTTGCATGGACACTAAAGACCATGACAGAGAGCCTTGGCGCCAAGGAATTTGTCGCAGGCTTAGTTGGAGGAGTATCGGGACCTCTGCTTGGACTGTTCCCGGCAATCATATTCCTGGTGGGAGCCTTCCTTGCCTTTGCAACAGGAACCTCATGGGGCACCTTCGGTATACTCATACCGATAGTAGTAAATATCTTCTCGGGCACAAACCATACGATGATGATTATCTCAATCTCAGCGTGCATGGCAGGTGCAGTATGCGGAGACCACTGTTCACCGATATCCGATACCACCATCATGGCATCGGCAGGAGCTCAGTGCAACCACATGAATCATGTATCCACACAGCTTCCGTACGCAGTGCTTGTGGCAGGCATATCATGCCTGACCTACATCATAGCAGGCTTTGTCAGAAATCCTGTAGTACCGTTTATAATAGGAGTGCTTATCCTGATTGGAACCTTTGTCGGAATCAAGTATATCACGAGAACCGATAAAGCAAA
>OGJK01003002.1_pt1 | contig 12096 bp, 13 predicted proteins | sample 1571961 | NCBI WGS metagenome assembly OGJK01 (sample SAMEA2582120, study PRJEB24529) | metagenome | biome: Human gut stool | place: China | collected 2011 | reverse complement strand
AAAAAAAGACAAGACGGTAACTCTGACAAGGAACCAAAGCAGATTACTTTCAGAATAGATTGTGGTGAATACTTCTGTTGAAACATCTTTTATTGCAGAAAACTCTCTGAAAAGATAGGGCATTGCAGTGGCAGTCTTTTTACTGGGTATCTGCCATATGTGACCGACCATTTTGCCAAAGTAAGCAATTTTTCTTCTGAGACCAGACGATTTAACGACGGGCACGAGGAAGTATACGAGGTCAAGGCCTTCAGCAATACGATTCAGGGAACTTATTTTGAAATCCACATTTCCATTCAAGATTTTGCGGATCTGCCTTTCGTCTATACCACTTCTATCAGACAGGGCCTTTACCACATCCTCACCTGAGGGGAGAAATCCTTCCGGTGTACAAAAGACTACGTCTTTCATCCACGGTACAATAACTTCCCGTTTTGTATTTTCAGCTTCCTTTAGTGGCTTAGCTTTCTTTTGTTGCGTTTTGGCAACCTCTTGTTTTGAAGTAATCTTTTCTTCCATTTTGCGAAAATCGGATATATTTCCCCAAACTCGTATACACTGCAATGTCTCTTAATATGCACTGCAATGCAGACGCAATTAACAATCCAACGATAACATATTGTGAGACAGAAGAAAATGATTGCTTAGTGTCGATTAAAAAAATGCATTGCAATGCAGTTTCTCTACTTGTAAGTCGGATAACAAAATAAGATTTTCCTACATAATGGTAGACGATCATGTGGGGTTAGTCAGAAATTTCCCAAAGTATAACGATGTAGGATTATCAAGACGCTGATAAGTAGTCACAAGACTGTGTATTTGACGAAAGAGGCCTTATATGGACTGATGATTCCTTTGCTTGGTAAATTCTTTTGTGTTATGTGGCTATATCTGTTTAGTTAGAGATTTGATGGTTGACACCGTATATCACGCTAAGCACATTTTTCCTTATTTCCTCTGTTATTTCAAGAGGCTTATCTTCTGAAGGCTACCGAATACAATTGATATTCAAAAGTTATTGTGAAAAAACTAATATAATATTTGCTATTGTCGAAAATATATCGTAAATTTGCGACAAAATAAATAGGGAAAATATGCAAGAAAACATTGGTAAACAGATTGTTAGTAGCATGAAGAAGTGCGGAAGGGGTTCTATCTTCTTTCCGAGCAGCTTTACGGCCTATGGTGACATCAAGTCTGTCTCCAAGTCTTTGGAGCGGTTGACCAATGACTCTTTCATAATAAGGTTGGCTAATGGCATCTATTTATATCCGAAGATAGACAAGGAACTTGGACTGGGCGTATTATATCCGTCTGTCGAAGACGTTGCTTTGCAGGTCGCAAAGAGAGACAGAGCACACATTGCGCCGACCGGTGCTTATGCCATGAACCTTCTCGGGCTGTCTACCCAGGTACCCATGAACGTGGTATTCCTAACAGACGGCTCGCCAAGGAAGATAAGGCTCGGCAACCATAGAACAATAACGTTTAAGCATACTGTTCCCAAAAACCTTGCTTTCACGAACAAGACAGCTCAGCTGGCAACATTCGCATTGAAGGAGATAGGTCAAAACAGTGTCAATGAAGAGCATCTGAAAACACTGAAACATGTATTCACAACCATTAACGAGAAGTCCATTGAGGCGGATTATAAGCTGATGCCGGCATGGATTAGAAAAATAATAAAGAGCTTTTATGAATAGTTATTTCGATTTACGTGATGACCAAAAGAAGATGGTTATCACGCAGACAGCCAACAAGATAGGACTGCCTGTCCAAGCAATTGAAAAAGACCTATGGGTTTCCACCATACTCAAAGTAGTATTCACGTTGCCTTTTGCGGATAAGCTAGTCTTCAAGGGTGGCACCTCTTTGAGCAAGGTTTATAACCTCATCGATCGGATGTCTGAGGACATTGACCTCGCGATAGACAGAAGTTTCTTTGGATTAACCGGCGATCTGACCAAGAGACAAACCAAGAAGTTGAGGAAACAGTCGTCTCTGTTCGTCAGAGATGAATTCGCAAGTCAGCTTGAGGACAGACTGAAAGAATACGGTCTGAAGCAATATCTTACCGTGGAACCTGAACCTGACGGTGAAGGTGACAATACTTATCCCGAGCCACGAAAGATTCATATTAGATACAATGCACTCTTCGGTGAGCCATCTTACCTAAATCCGGAGGTGATGTTGGAAATCGGCTCCCGTTCTCTTTCTGAGCCAACAGAGATTGCAAGAGTATCCAGTCTTGTGACTTCTTCTTTCCCTCAGGTAAACACTGACGTGGTAGATACAGATATTCGGACAGCAAAGGCTGAAAAGACGTTCCTTGAAAAAGCATTTTTGCTTCACGAGATGTTCACAACGGAAAGAGCACATGTCGCAGACAGAAAATCACGTCACCTGTATGACCTTGAGAAAATGATGGACGAGCAATTTGCCATTAATGGCATTAATGATGATGAGTTGTGGAATACTATCACACATCATCGAGAGGTTTTCACCAGCATTCACGGCGTTGATTATACCCCAGACATTCGAAAAAGAATAAAGCTGACTCCACAAAAAGAATATCTTGACGTATGGAAGAAAGATTACGAAGCTATGCAGCTCTCCATGATCTATGGCAATTCACTTCCTTTCGATAAATTACTTGAGCGAATGGTTGAACTTGAAGGCAGATTCCATAGCATATAAGGTAAACCATCAAACAGCGTGCAGAAGGCCAAAGCCAGCGCTTGCCATGGTACATGAGCAGTGCAGGGTGCAAGGTCTATTATAAATATGACCTCGCACCCTGCACTGCTTATGTACCAAAACGCAAGATAAAAAATTGTTTCTCAAATATTTGGTGGTTAGTTCATTTTTTGCTAACTTTGAACCCAAATAAAAGAGATCTTTAAATTTCGGCTTGATTACTGCCTTCGGGTGTGTTTTTCAAGTCATGCAGGGTTAGGAAATGGTCTGTAGAGGGTCTGTAGATGGTCTAAAAAACGGTACAGATACGGTACAACTCAGTTTCTTGACTTTATAAGCAATTGAAATACAGGATTTTAGCGGAAAAGGTGGGGGTTCCTCTCTCTCCGCTTTGTTAATTTGTCTTAAAAGTATAGAATTAAGACAGAATAACAAAACAATATAAATCCTGTGACTTTCAACAAGTTACAGGATTTTTGCTTTTCTGACGGTTTAAGTTTATTCAACAGAAAATCAGCCCTTAATTCTTAACGAATGTTATAGCGGCTACAATTCGGCTACATTTTTTGTAAACTATTATTATTTGTAGCCGGAAAATCACGGGATGACTGCTTCCATGATAAATAATAATAATTTAATTTGTTTAATCTATGACCTGGATTTTCTTTGAGTTCAATAGCCATCGTTTCCGCATAAACATTATATTGTACCGGAAGTTTAACCGACCGTCCTTTATGCGGCAGACAAGTCTCATGGGGCGGTCATAAAAATTAAAGACATGGTACATAAATTCTCAGTAAGCTTCTACGTCAGAAGCAACTATTCAAACAGGGATGGCATGGAACCTGTCATTTCCCGAATCAACCTTGACGGCAAACGCCTGAGCATCGGCAGCACGGGTGTAAAGGTAATGCCAGGACATTGGAACGGACTTACAGGCAGAGTGCGCGGTGATGACGAACAGGCTGCAAGGTCCAACGAGGAGCTGGACAGAATAGCGTATTCTCTGTACTCGGTATATTACCAGATCGGGCAGCATCACCAGATTACAATAGGGGATATAAAGGCCCAGTACAAGCGTTGTGACGGTGACATAACGACCGTCAAGAAACTTCTTGAAAAGTTCAACAGCTTCAAGTTCAATGGCCAGAACGGTAAGACCGGCAAGACCACGAAGTATAAGTACATGCTTGCAGAAAGACGCTTCCTGGATATGCTCCGGTCAAGATACGGAAAGGAAGACATTGGGCTGTACAGGCTGTCACCCGTAATCATCGAGGACTACTTCCAATATCTGAAGAACTTCAAGGGGCAGAACAACAACACAGCCTGCAAGTCCCTCAAGACTTTAAGGAGCATCATCTTGTTCGGAATCAGGCTCGGCGTAATAGTCAGTGATCCGTATATTGGTATTGTCCATCACTTGGACCCGGTGAAGCGCAGTTACCTTACGGACCGTGAGCTGCACGCCGTCATAGTTAAGAAGCTCGGCACCAAGCGGCTTGAACGGGTGCGCGATGTATTTGTGTTCGCATGCTATACGGGCATGTATTATTGTGAGATCAGCCGCCTGAAGGACGATGACGTAGTTGAAAGCTGTGGCAAGAAATGGATAAACACCCACAGAAAGAAAAACGGACAGCCCGTATTCGTCCCGCTTCTGGACAAGCCGCTGAAGCTCATCCGAAAATACAGAAGGATGCGCAGCAAGCAGGATGATGACAGCCTTTTCCCATTGAAGTCATCCACAAAGACAAATGAATATCTGAAAGAAATTGCCGACGTGTGCGGAATCAACAAGAATCTCACGTTCAGAGTAGCCCGTTATACTTTCGCGACGCTGGCGCTGATGAATGGCGTCCCCGAGGAGACGATTGCCGTGATGCTTGGGCACAGCAGCACGAGATACACCCAGATCTATGCCCAGATGACCAACAAGAAGGTGCTTGACGACATGGACAAGTATGGTGGCAGGCTCAAGAAACTAGGACTATGATAATGCCAGTCTGACGCCCCTGAGAGGATAAGAATGAATTCTGTAATCTAATAAATTTGCGAATGCCTATAGTGTTGCACCTGCATTTGGAGGATGACAACACTATAGGCTTAAGTATACAGTATATAATTTTTGTTATATGGGGATTGTCTAATTATCTGTAAGTTACGCAAAAAATCTGGTAATCCTGCATAAAGTAAGACAAAAGGTCTGTGTTACTGTTGTGAGTTATGTTAGCAATATCATACTGTAGCAAATTTCTGTGGCAAACCACATATTTTTCTATAACAGCAAATAATCTAAATGAGATATTACTAGCCCTTCAATCGTTATGTCTTTTCTTGTCCAATGTAGACGCAAAGTCTTTTTTTGCCAAGTCAAAGAGCCAGTCGGAAGTGATATTAGCAATACCTGTCCTTTCTATTTCAGCATACTCCTTTTTGCTCTTGCCAATGACGAACTTACGTTGCACACCATCGATATTAGCCATCAGATGATAGTTGCCTTTATACGTCTGCTCGATTCTAATATCTGAAATCCTGTGGCCATTGACCTCTGTGGAAATAGATTCTGTTGGCTTATCATACTCACCCCATGCACTCAGATGATCGAGGATGGTAGACTCCACACGACCGACCCATCTTGCGCCTACGCCGTTTTTCTCTGCTGTCGGACGAAATTGCTTCAAGGCTTCAGCCACTTCCCTTATAATTGCATCGGGCCTTTGTATGCCGTTGTCATGTGCAAAAGCCACGGCATCCTCCCTGCTGAAACTGCTGAGTTTGGCACGCATGAACAGGCAATGGGTTTCATTAGGAAGGTTGCCTCCCAAGTCCAGTACATAGGTGAGGTCGTAGGCAGGAGCAAGTCGCCATGTGCCGTCCTCACTCATGATGAAAGAGAAATTCTTGTTATGGTCATCAGTATTGTTGGCAAGAATATTGAACACCATACGTCGGAACACCTCCTGACAGTCAGACTCAGGCAGGTGGAGCTTTCGGCAAACGGTCAGCAGCTTTTCATAGCTGTCCGCATCAGGACACAAGGCTGCAAGAGTCTGTGTAAAAACTTTCTTTCCGTGTCTGCGGTCAAAGCGCATGGTCATAAAATGATTCTTACCATTAACGGAATACAGACGTGACGGCATCATGTCAATCCCTGCTTTCCCTGCAAGTTCATAATATGTCATCTCAAGCTCTGCTGAGCTGTATTCAGTATTGCCGAACTTCAACAGATAATAGTCATAATCCTCCAGTCCCGCTATCTGACCACTGCGTATCTCTCCGCTGTTTCTGTTGATTGCTATGATTGCCTTGGGCTGTCTTCCTCCCGCGGAGGTGCCGACGGTGAGCAACGACTGCATGGTGATAGACTCTCCGGGCATGATGCGTGCGTTTTCTCTTTCTGAGAAGATGCGCTCGGCGAGATCGGTCAATGAGGCCATGTCTATTTTCTTTGGGCTGCGCTCCCTTGATGCCTGCGGCTGAAATTCCAACGCCCCCATGCCACGCTTACCGATAAACGACAGCTTGTCAAGCGGAGTTATGTCAGCATTGGATAGATGGTGCTGCTGCCGCCAAAGATCAAAGAGCTGATTACCCCACGAATCTGGCAGGGAGTCAGCAATGAAGGCCGGGAGCCGCTGATAGATTTTTCCATCCTCCCCCCATACCGGCATGTTTGCATATACTTTGAGGGGAGCGACCAATGGAGCGATGTCGAGGTCTTTTCTTATGAAGCGAGGGTTATAGTTGAAGTATGAAAGCCCTCGCCGGGCATCCCAAACGAGCCGACCAATCTCTTCATCCCACAATATCACCTTAAGAACTGTAATCATAACGTTGAGTCTTTTGAGTGTCGTATACGTTGTGTCTGCTTGCCATTACCCTGCATGAGATAGGGAGATGGCGGCAAGTCGGGCAACAATTCCTCCAAGGCATTGATACGGCCAACGACCTTCAACAGCAACAGGAATGTTCCAAGCGAGATGTTGTTGGCGGATCCGCTCTCAAATTTGTGGATGGTGGTCATGCCGATACCGCTCTTCTCCGCAACTTCCCTTTGGGTGAGATTGCAGCGCATCCTGTATTCTTTGAACCTGCTTCCAAGCAGACGGACAAGTTCTGGAGTTGAATATTCGAATAAATCTGCCATAAGCATATAACTTTCATCTTAATGATATTTATGTCTTGTATGCTCTACAAATATCATAATAATGACATTTACAATGACAAAGATAAACTAATATTTTGAAAATACCAAATATTCCATTGATTATTTGTAATTTTGACTTGAGACATATCTGCTGTTCAATCTGCTTTATATGGATAGCATACAAGTCAATCCTATCAGATGTGGGTCGAAATGTAAGATACAGCCCTTGCCCTGGTACATGAACACTGCAGGATGCAAGGTATACCTTTTCCGTAAGGCAAATCGGCTCATTCTTAGCGATGCGGATATATGGGAGAAGTACTTAAAGTCGTCGATGGTGTGGTACTTGTGTTTGAAAGCCCAGCGGAGGAAACGGCGCAGGAACTCCAGCTGTTTCTTCACGGTCGTGTTCCTCAGTCCTTCAGACTCTCCAAGAAAGTGGTAATACTCTGTCAGCCCCTTCTCGCGGAAGAAATCGCAAATTTAATGGCATTGCCAGATAGCAAGAGAATCATTCAAACCTAAGTGCACATTCTTCATAAAATATTTGTAGAATCAAAATATAATCATTAATTTTGCACAAAATCATAGGTTAATGATTATGAGCAACAACAATGATTACGTTAGAAATCTCACAGATTACATCACAGATATAACCGGTATTCAAACCGAAGTGTACCCGCTTGCCACTAAAGAGAAAGACAAGCTTCCTCTTCTTGTGACTGGCGTATATGACCTTCATGGAGGAATGATTATGGGTGTGCCCGTGGTGTTTGCCAAGGAAAAAGATGGTAATCGCTTGACACCGTCTCAGATTGGCAAGCATATGGACATTATTAAGCATTCTACAGGATACCATGCCATTTATGTAACGCAGATATGCTTGCTTACAATGCAAACAGGCTGTCAAGTCATCATGTTAACTTCATCGTTCCTGGGAAGCAAATGTTCATGCCCTCTTTGTTGATTGACATCAAGAAGCCAGTAATATCAGGAACAGACACTGTGGATATATATCCTTTCACCCAAATGTTGCTGCTCTTCCATCTTGAGACAGAATGTTTGGATGGACTTACAGCCAAAGAAGTTAGCCAAAAGTTCAATGTCTCCTACGCCACAGCCAACCGTGCTGTAAGATGGCTTACGGAAAAAGAATTGGCGACAACCACAAAGGGCAAAGAAAAAAGATTGTCATTTATACTTCATGGTCGAGCACTTTGGCAGAAAGCTCTCCCTCATCTTGTTTCCCCTGTCATGAAAACAATAAAGGCAAACATCAAACCCAATGGAGGACTTGTCTGTGGTGTCAACGCCTTGTCTAAGTTCACCATGATCTGCTATAACATAGAGCAGTATATTGCAGAGCTACTGATAGCTCAAGACAAGGCATGTTGAAACAATAAATATAGAGGTGTATGAAGATAAATGATGAACGACTGCCATTTTATTTTAAGTTAATGACAAAGGCAGAAATCCTGGATGTCGTTGAAGACAACACTCTGGGCAAGAGCACAAAGCATATGACTAATGCTTATTATATCCATGATAGCTATAAGCCTGTTGCTGATTCGCTGTCATTGTTTAATCTAAAATAGTAAGAGAAATGAAAAAGAAAATAATAATAACCGTCCTCGTTACATTGATTACCTTGATTATGTTCCCAGTATTCTACTTCGCATACTGTGATATAACCTATAAGGGCAGGGAAGACGTCACAAAGGTGTCTTATCTGAAAGACCATATGTTCACCATCAACGATAAGGAAGTCAGCATCCCACAGGCTTTTGGTAAGCAGATCCAGACCGGAGAGAGGCATGTGTTTCTTTTCGGAGAGCAGCACGGATTCTCCCCAAACCATCTGCTAGACTCGAAGCTGCTGATTTATCTGAACAAGAACAGGGATGTGAGAACATATGGCGCAGAGATATCTGCAGAGGATGCTGAGAAACTAAACCACATCATCAATGCCGGCAGCCTGGATGAGAAAGGGCTGGAAGCCGTGATTCACGATATTGGCAAAGATACGCCGCAGAGCCAGACAGACGAATGCGTGAAGAAATGGAAAGAGATTTATGCTTATAACCGGAATGTGGATGAAGACCATAAGATCTACGTCGTTGGCTTGCTCGGTAAGAAGGACGGACACAAAGGCTTACTCCGTGATCAGGTCATGGCGCAGTCGTTGCTGGATTTCATGCAGGATCCTGCAAACAGTAGTTTGGTTAAGAATGGTTGTTACTGTTTCGTTGGGCTGACGCATGCCTTTCAGACACCGTACATGATAGCGGGTAATGAGGTTCAGACTTTTGGAAGCATACTGAAAGAAAATCTGCTCAGCGTGACATCAATGGTTCAGATAGCTATTGACAGCAATTGTTATTTCCCTAAGAGCGACGAGATGATTATCTCTCCGCCAGATGAATCAACGGAGCTTGCTAGCTCTAACGGCCCGTTAAGTTTTTTCAATAATGTGATCAACTTGGAAAAAGCCTCAAAGGGTATAAAAGCAGCTATATATGCGCTTGACGGTGACGGATCTCCCTACAGAAACTGTAATGATCTAGTTGGCACCAAAGTCAGTCTGTCTTTTCTATGTCATTCTTATCAGGGACTGCCGTCATATTCTACTTTGGACTATTTCCAGTATGTATTCATGATCAATGAGTATCAAGCTCCTAAACCCATAAATCCATAAACAATGAAAAATGCTTTAGTTACAGGCGGCAGCAGAGGAATCGGCCGGACTATCTGTGTGTGACTCGCTAAAAACGGGTATCATGTCATCATTAATTATTCGGGAAATATTGATGCCGCCACGGAAACGCTGCGTCTTGTTCGCGATGCAAGCTCCGATGGAGAATGCGTCTATTGCCAAATCCCATTGGGAAAGCATATCGCTTATAACATAATTTAGAATATTGTAATAATAGACAAATGTTCCCAGATAATTTCTTTTCTTCATATTTTATTCTGGTTAAGTTTTTTGTTCAGCATGTAAAGTACCATGCTGCAATATGGTTTGTATGCAAGAACCATACGTCCGTTTATGCTCTCCTTATGCTTACATTCCCAAACATCAATAAGATGGCGAATATTACTGACGTTCCAGTCCTTAGCCTTTAGGCCTCTTGCTATGCCAAGCCAAGTCTCTTTTCTGTTTGCCCGAAGCAGTTGCTGGTTGAGATTGAGATTCTCGTTTATCTCTCTATCAAGTTGACTGTCTGTTGACTTTATGAGTCCGCTGGGTGTAAACTGAATAGTAGACATCATTATGTCGTCGAGTGGAGAAATCCTTAAATCGACATCACCCTTCTTTTTGTCACAATGATAATTCTCGGCACCATCGCGGGCGATATTTCCAGGGCAACAAACAACCATGTTGGAATAGTCAAGGTCGGTACTGATCCCCGTTTTCTTTGACGTACTTTGTGTGCGGAGATGCTCAATCCTATGGTTTTCTGCGCCCGGAGTCCCTTCTGCTGCATCTTTACAGGGGATGCGCCGCTCACAGTACGCACATATATACCCCTGTTCATCCAACAAAGAGTTCACCAGCTCTGGGATGGGCTTAAAGGCGGCTCCTGGAGTAAGACGATATTGCGTCCAAGCTTTAGGCTCGGTGTTCTTAGTAATCTTCCTCATACCGTCTTACTCGTAAAATGAAAGCAGGGCCTCTGCATTGGACAACTCTGAAATCCGGTCTGAATACTTATCCCTAAGAGTAGATAACAGCACCTTTGCTTCGTCAACTTTCTCTTCGTCAATCAGATTTTCTAACCTGACAAGTTCCTCTGCCACCTTCTTGTCTCTGTCAGGAACATGAAGGTACTCCTTTATGATAGTGCTGGCATCCAATCCGTAAGTATTGATGACTTCATGAGCGTATTCTCCATGATGATAGCCAAGTTGAATAACCTGATTCACAGGTGTGTCCTGGACACTGGTCATAATGAGTGGAGCATGCGTAGATATAATAAACTGCAGTTTTGGGAATGTCTGCTGTAGAGCCCTGATGACAGTAGACTGCAATGCCGGGTGCAGGTGGTCGTCAAGTTCATCTATACAGACGACGCCACAGGTCTCCTCACAACACTTGTCGTGAAATAGCGTTCTGTTGAGGGCACAACAACGGAAAGCCAGGTCCAAGACGATGTTGACCAGACGGCGATAGCCATCTGACAAATCCTCAAAACGAGCCTCCCGCCCATCCATATAGTCAAAATATACATGTCCCTGGATTGGACGGACGCTCATGTTCTTGATAATTCTACATCCAGCTTGACCAAGACATTTAATGACGGCTTTCCTCACAATTTCAAGTTCCTCTTCTCCTTTGGCGCCTTCTTTTAATGCCAGCAATCTGTCTATCCAGTTCTTAAGAAAGTAGCCACCCCTAAGAGTCTGGTAGTAGCCAAATGAGAAAGTTACGAAATATTCCTTATAGGCCTTTGCATTGGCTTTTACGTTGCCATGGATATCATCCGTTGCAAAGTAAGCAAAAAGGGGCAAGGCTGTCTTCCTGTCCCCACGGCTTTCGTTTGCGACTGTACTTTGCAGTAAGTTGTTGGCCTTGTTAAATTCCTTAGCACCCAAGTATGTTGTCCCTGCTTTTTCCGTGGTTCTATTAATGGTGACCCCCGAAAAAGTCTTCGTGTCAAAAGAGATGCTGACAGGCAGCGTCATGCTCTTTGCTCCATCGTTGACAGTATGATTGAAATCGTCAATGCCAATTCCGGTGCAAGTAGTATTCTCGTCACTGAACCCTTTGAAAAAAGAATTAAGTGCAAGGATGACAGCCTTGATAATGGAAGTCTTTCCACTGCCATTATCGCCAATAAGCAGGTTGACGCCAGACGTGAAGTCGATGTCATAATGCTCAAAGCATCGAAAGTTTTCAAGATGTATATGTTGCAACATAGGAATTTTCTTTTATAATCCGCCACAAATTTAATGATTTATTTCTAGAAAACGAAAACAATCATCCAAAAAACATCTTTTTCACGCAACATAAAGCATTTCGCAGGAACTCTCATTCTCGAAGACTGCTCATTTATTATCTCTAGGTGAATTACTCATCTTTATAAAACATTGAGGATGAAGAACAAGTCAAATCACGGGCTTGCCCTGGTACACATGCAGTGCAGGGTGCAAGGTCACTATAATATATATAGGACCTTGCACCCTGCACTGCATGTGTACCAAAACGCAAGATAAAAAATTGTTTCTCAAATATTTGGTGGTTAGTTCAT
>OGJK01002998.1_pt1 | contig 12116 bp, 10 predicted proteins | sample 1571961 | NCBI WGS metagenome assembly OGJK01 (sample SAMEA2582120, study PRJEB24529) | metagenome | biome: Human gut stool | place: China | collected 2011 | reverse complement strand
TAAAGTCGAAGGAAAAGGTGTTGAGCGTTTTACCGCGTGTGTTCATATAGTTTGCGGCGATGGCGGTCACGATGCTTGAATCGATGCCACCTGACAGAAAAGTACATACCGGAACATCGGAAACCATCTGCCTTTTTATAGCATCCTCCACCAGAAAACGTGTGTGAGCAACGGTATCCCGATAGCTCTCGGCGTGTTCCCGGCTTGTAAGCTCCCAGTAGGTTTCATCATGCAGCCCATCCCGGGAGTAAATCATGAAGTGTCCCGGCAAAACCTCAAACAAATCCTTAAACAGGGAAAGCCCGCTCGTGTGCGCAGGCCCGATAGCAAGAAGCTCCTTCAAGCCCTGCTTATCAAGCTCAGGCTTTACTGCAGGGTGAGCAAAGCAGGCCTTTGGCTCGGAGCCAAACACCAGAGAATCCTCTCGGATGGCATAAAAAAGCGGTTTGACACCTACGCGGTCGCGGTATAAAAGCAGCAGGCTTTTAGCCGCATCCCATATGGCAAATGCAAAAATACCGTTTAAGCGGCTGACAAAATCAGCGCCCCAATGGATGTAGGCATATAGAATAACCTCTGTGTCTGAGGTTGTGGAGCATACAAAGCCGTTTTCGGACAGCTCGGGAATCAGCTCATCAGTGTTGTAAATCTCACCGTTATAGCAGATAGTGTACTCATAGCCGTTGTGGGTGCGCGTCATGGGCTGGTCGCCGCACATGATATCACGGATGGCCAGACGGCTGTGTGACAGACCAATATGCTTTTTAAGGTAGCGTCCTCTGGCATCGTTGCCGCGGTGGGCGAGCACAGCACGCATCTTCTCAAGACGAAAGTTCCAGTAATCGGTGTTCTCTTCAAAGTCTTCTTTAAAATTACAGAATCCGGCAATACCACACATAAAAATTCATATCTCCGTAAAAACAGATTTTATTTATGTTATGCTTAAAAAGAGCAAGGTGTGAGAAAAAGGAATTTTGGCAATAATTATATTGCTCTTTGATTAAAGGTAATGTATACTTTTCATAACATATAGATATAGGTTATGAAAAGGAGAATGCAAATGAGTTTTTATTATTCGCTTTTTAGCGATACGGATGGAGTCAGGGAAGTAATAAATCTGGCCGTATTTGTACTTACGATTGTTGCATCGTGGATTTTGTATAATAAGGCAGGGGAGCCGGGATGGGCAGCGATTATACCATTTTACAGCTCATATATACGATTCAAGGTAGCAGGAAAGAAAAAGCTGTTTTGGGGATATCTTGCCGCCAGCATTGTTACGATAGCTTCATTTATTCTGTTATGCTATGAGCTGGTTGTTTCAGGCATTTTTATGTTTGCGCGTGCTTATTCCAGATCATATTATGATTCAATGTATGGCTATAGCAGCAGTCTTAGTACTCATATGGCAATGATGATATTCTCGATAGTTATATTTTTTTCCGCACTTATAGTTATGGCGGTTTTAAATATAATGTGTTGTATTGGTTTGTCACATGCGTTTGGCAAGGGAGCGGGATTTGCCTGTGGACTTATATTCCTCAATGTGATTTTTGTCTGTATTATTGCCTTCAACAAAAACATTGTTTATGTGGGAGATGGATACAATAGTAATAATAACTACTATAATCCATACGGTTCAAACGGATACGGTCAGCAGTATGGTCAGAACATGTACGGAAACGGAGCAAACCAGCAGTATGGCCAGAACATGTACGGAAACGGAGCCGGAAACCAGCAGTACGGCCAGAACATGTACGGCACACCGGGAACAAACGGAGCCGGAAACCAGCAGTACGGTCAGAACATGTACGGTACACCGGGAACAAACGGAGCCGGAAATCAGCAGTACAGCCAGAACATGTACGGTGCACCGGGAACAAACGGAGCCGGAAATCAGCAGTACGGCCAGAACATGTATGGTACATCAGGAACAAACGGATATAACCAGCAGTATGGTCAGAATGATTATGATGAAACGCAGATTCTGAGTGGTAAAAATCGTTCAGCTTCATCAGGACAGTCATGGAATGATGAGTATAACAACAAAGATTACGAATAAATAATAAGAATAAAGCGCATGAATAAAAACTATAAATAAATGTTATAGTACAAATTTGTATCATTCTCTTGACATATAGTGTCAGAGGGCTATAATACAAAACAAGATTTAAATAAATATGTTCACCAAAATTCGTTGATGAGAACAAGGTCCGATTTGTATTTATTTTCAGAGAGCCTGTGGGCGGTGCGAACAGGCAATGATCAGATTGGAATATCCTCTCTAAGAAGCAGGCTGAAAGCATTAAGTGTGTCTGTAAACCTCGCCGGTGTCCACCGTTATATGGAAAGCATATGCTGGTATGCAGAGTGTCACAGTAATACACTGTGGAATCAGGGTGGTAACGCGGATTATTTCGTCCCTTTTCAGATTATGTCAATCTGGAAAGGGATTTTTTAATTCCATAAAAGAGTTTTAGTGAGCAGAAAAATGTTAAGGAGGCTTACAATGAAAGCATTACAAAAAGTAAGTAAATTTTTATCAGACTACACATCGATAGTTGTCATAGCAATCGCCGTAGTCACATTTCTGGTTCCGAATCTGATGGCCTGGGTAAATCAGATGTTGTTTGTGGATCCGGTATCCAACAAGTTCACATGTCAGTCAATCATTATCGGAATCATCATGTTTAGTATGGGACTTACACTTACGACACAGGATTTCAAGATACTTGCACAGAGACCATTTGATATATGTGTAGGTGCAATCGCACAGTATCTTATCATGCCGTTTCTTGCATTTGGTATCTCAAAGGCATTGAATCTGCCTGACGGAATCGCACTTGGACTTATCCTCGTAGGCTGCTGTCCTGGTGGTGTTTCTTCAAACATCATGTCATACCTCTGCGGTGGTGATGTGGCATTCTCAGTTGGAATGACAACAGTTTCCACATTGCTCTCACCATTTATGACACCGCTTCTGGTATCATTGCTTGCAAGCGGAACACATGTCTCAATCAAAGCGCTTCCGATGTTTGTGTCAATCATTGAGACTGTAATCTTTCCTGTAGCGGTTGGATTTTTACTCAACTACCTGCTTGGAAAGAAAAAGGCATTTGCCGAGGCTCAGAAGGTCATGCCGGGTATTGCGGTGCTTGGCCTGGCATTCGTTGTAGGTGGTGTTGTATCATCACAGGGCTCAAAGTTCTTTACATCAGGAGTAGTAATTTTTGCGGCAGTTCTGTTACATAACGGACTTGGATATCTGCTCGGATACGGTGCAGGAAGACTGGTAGGCATGAACACAGCCAAGAAGAGAACCATCTCTATCGAGGTTGGTATGCAGAATGCAGGTCTTGCCACAAACCTTGCCACCACTACAGCACAGTTTGCTTCAACACCTGAATCAGCCATCATCTGTGCAGTGTCATGTACATGGCATTCAATCTCAGGCACACTGCTTGCCGGAGCCTTTGCATTAAAGGACAAAATGGCTGCTAAAAAGGCAGAAGAAGCCGCTGAGACAAAGACAGCATAAAGAGAATGAATACCTATTATAACCGATTGGTAAATTAAACAAAAATCATAGAAATTAAAAATAAATTATGTATAAAATATTTATTGAAATTTGTTAAAAAAAGAGTAAATATAATATACAAATAAAATTAGGATAAACAAAAGAAAGAGGTAAAAATATGAGTGGAATCTTAATGATGGTAATAGCCATTGTTGTGCTCGGTGGAGCATACTTATTATATGGCCGTTATCTGCAAAACAAATGGGGCATTGATCCAAATGCCAAGACTCCTGCCTACGAGATGGAGGACGGAGTGGACTATGTACCGGCCGATACCAACGTAGTATTCGGACATCAGTTTGCATCTATCGCAGGTGCAGGCCCAATCAACGGACCAATTCAGGCAGCTATTTTCGGATGGCTTCCGGTTCTGCTTTGGATATTAATTGGTGGTGTATTCTTTGGAGCTGTTCAGGATTTTGCATCTATGTACGCTTCAGTTAAGAACAAGGGCCGTACAATCGGTTACATCATCGAGGAGTACATTGGTAAATTAGGAAAGAAATTATTCCTGTTATTCTGCTGGCTGTTTTGTATACTTGTTGTTGCAGCCTTCGCAGATGTCGTAGCCGGAACCTTCAATGGCTTTGCCGCTGATAAAGCAGGCGAGGTTACAAAGGTCGTAGCCAACGGAGCAGTTGCAACTACATCAATGCTTTTCATCATAGAGGCAGTTGCACTTGGATTATTCCTTAAATACTCTAAGTTCAACAAATGGATTAACACACTTGTTGCAATCGCATTACTTATAGTAGCTATAGCACTGGGACTTAATTTCCCAATGTATTTAAACCTTGGCGTATGGCACATAATTATATTTGCATATATACTTATAGCCAGTGTTACACCTGTATGGGCACTGCTTCAGCCACGTGATTACCTTAACAGCTACCTGTTAATCTTCATGATCGTAGGTGCGGTAATCGGTGTATTTGTTGCAAACCCTGCTTGTAACCTTGAGGCTTTCACAGCATTTGCAATCCCTGATGCAAACGGAAACCCACAGTATCTGTTCCCAATCTTATTCGTAACAATCGCCTGTGGTGCAGTTTCAGGTTTCCATTCACTTGTATCATCAGGTACTGCTTCTAAGCAGATTAAGAATGAGAAGAACATGCTTCCTGTTTCATTCGGCGCCATGCTTATGGAGAGTATGCTTGCAATCCTTGCACTTATCGCAGTAGCATCATTCGGTAAGGGAGAGGCAGCAGCTCAGGGACTTACAACACAGCCACAGATTTTCGCAGGAGCTATCGCAAACTTCCTGACAGTAATCGGTTTACCACACTCACTTGTGTTCACACTGATTAACCTTGCTGTATCAGCCTTCGCTCTGACATCACTTGATTCAGTAGCCAGAGTCGGACGTCTGTCATTCCAGGAGTTCTGGCTTGATTCAGACACAGATGATGACAATATGAGCCCATTTGTCAAGCTGATGACAAACAAATACTTTGCAACAATCATCACACTGGTACTTGCATTCCTGCTTACAAAGGTAGGCTATGCAGAGATCTGGCCACTGTTTGGTTCAGCTAATCAGCTCTTATCAGTACTTGCACTTGTTGCCTGCGCAGTATTCTTAAAGAAGACAAAGCGTCAGGGCTGCATGCTCTGGATTCCAATGGTATTCATGATGGCAGTTACATTTACTGCACTTGGCATGACAATCTACAAGCTTACAAAGGCATTATTCTCTGTAGGACTTGACCTTGGAAATTCATTACAGCTTATATTCGCAGTATTACTGCTCATCCTTGGTGTACTTGTTGCAATTCAGGGTGTGAAGAAGCTCTGTGAGAAGTCAAAAGACGAGAAAGCTGCAGCTTAGTATTTGAGGCAGAATATTAATGGGAGCCTGATATCAGGCTCCCAATTCTCTGTCTTTTCCCATAAAAAATACTGCTAAAGCTTCCGGACCAACATGGCTTCCGGTGCAGAAATCATAGGTGGTATTTATTACATCGCGCACCTTTATGCGCTTTTTAATCTGTTCAATCACATAGAGCGAATCCTCATATGCGTCAGCATGTGCCACTCCGATAATCTGATTTTCAGGGTCTGTAATGTTGTCGCATAACAGATTGACAAGCTCATTTAATACGGCTTTTCGGCCACGACATTTTCTGAACTGTACAATATATCCGTCCTTGCTGCCCCTTAGGATAGGCTTGATGCTTAGCATGTTGCCAACCAAAGCGGTGGTTCCGCTTAATCTGCCGGTTCTGGCAAGATACTTTAAATTACCCACTGTAAATACACCGTTTAATCTGGCAGGATAGGTCTCTATCGTGTCAGCCACCTCATCAAAGCTCATGCCCTTTTCACGCATTTCGCTGGCGTATATTGCGAGAAGCCCCTGTCCGAGGGAAGCATTTAATGAATCCACCAGGCGGATTTTCCTGCCGTTATTGCAATCATCAAGGACAGCATCGGCTGCGACACGGGCTGAGTTGTAGTTGCCGCTTATGTTTTTACTGAGGGAGAAATACAGGATATCCTTGTCGGCCTCAATGATTTCCCTGAAGGTATCCTCAAAGATTCCACTGCTGATAAGTCCGGTCTTTACCTCGGCACCTTCTCTTATCGCATCATAGTATTCCTTTCCCTTTGCCCGCTCCTGTTCCGGTGTGAGGTCAGGCTCAAAGCAGGTCATTTCCTTTCCGTTGACAAGGTTTACAAATGATAGCACCTTGATTTTATATTTTTTACATAGCTCTGCAGGAATGTTTGCCGCAGAGTCAACAATTATTTCAAACATATTTACCCTCGTATTTCTATAATAATTGGTTAACTGTAGTTATGCATCACATACATTGCAATTATATTCCATTAATATATGTGGTTGCAAAGAATAGTATATGTAGTTTTTGATACTATGTCAATGGCTTTTACCATGTTTAGTAAAAATTTAGAATATTTAGATAGAGTTATCAGGGATGTAGTGTTATAGTAGAAATAATAGATATATAGATTCAATGAAACAGAGGAAAAATATGAGTGATATAAAATTAGGCTGTCACGTAGGCATGGCAGGAAAAGATATGTTTCTGGCATCAGCCAGGGAAGCAGCGTCATATGGCGCGAATGTGTTTATGCTCTACACCGGGGCACCACAGAACACGAGAAGAAAGGAAATCTTTGAGCTCAACATAGACGCAGGCTGGGAATATGCACATGAGCATGGGATAAATGAGATAGTGGTCCACGCGCCATACATCATAAATCTGGCAAACACCGTAAAGCCTGAGACGTACGAGCTGGCAGTGGAGTTTCTGGAAAAGGAGATAGTAAGGACCGCGGCAATGAAGAGCCGCATACTGGTGCTTCATCCGGGAAGTCATGTAAATGCCGGTGAGCAGGCTGGAATCGCACAGATTGTAAAGGGACTTAACACAGTGCTCAATCAGAATGATGACGATGTGTTTATCGCACTTGAGACGATGGCAGGAAAGGGCAGTGAAATAGGCCGTTCATTTGAGGAGCTTAAGGCAATCTATGATGGAGTGGACAGGAAGGAAAGGCTGCGTGTCTGCTTTGATACGTGCCATGTAAATGATGCAGGATACGATATTGTGAACCATTATGATGATGTTTTTGCAGAGTTTGACAGGGTGATAGGGCTTGAGCAGATAGCGGTATTTCATGTGAATGACAGCTTAAATCCTCTCGGAGCACACAAGGACAGGCATGCAAATATAGGAAAGGGAACCATCGGTTATGATACATTGCACCGCCTGGTGCATGATGAGACCTTTGCAAATGTACCAAAGATTCTGGAAACACCATGGCTTTGTGAGGAGGGCTCTGCGAAGAAGACTATTCCTCCTTATAAAGAGGAAATTGAATGGCTTCTTAAATAAGAAGGTGGCTAAAAATGTATGGAGAGGTTTGGTATTACAGACAGTAAGATAATGGAGGCATAATAGATGAAGGAAAAAACCTACGAGGGAACTAAAAAAACACAGAATGGTTTAAAGAGAATGTTTTTTTCAGCGCTTGCGATATTATTGCAGGCAGTTTTCATGGTCTATATGTTTACAAGGCTAAATGAATATGCGGCAGCAATAAATACGACCACAAGCGTCCTGGCGATCATACTTGTGCTCGGACTGTACAATCGTGAGCAGACCGCATCCATGACTACACCATGGATTATACTGATACTGGCATTTCCGATAATGGGAGTGTCACTTTACCTGTTAGTCGGACTAAACGGCGCACCGAATAAGATGCGTGCACGGTTTGAAGAGGTGGATTCCATGCTTCTTCCATGTCTGCCTGAAAACGCAGACATACTATCCGATATGTATGAAAAGGTGCCACAGGCAGCGGGGATTTCAACATATCTGGCAAAAAATGCACTATATCCGGTATATCAGAACACGGATGTGACATATTATGATCAGGCGTCAAAGGGACTCGAAGCGCAGCTTAGCGATTTATCAAAGGCAAAGAAATTTATTTTCATGGAGTATCACGCCATAGAGGACAAGGAATCGTGGCACCGTATCCAGAAGGTGCTCACGGAGCGCGTGCAGGCAGGAGTCGAGGTAAGGGTGTTTTATGATGATATGGGTTCAATCTTTTTCATAGACAGGGATTTCTCGGAAAAGATGGAGAAGCTTGGCATCAAATGCAGGGTGTTCAACCCGGTTGCACCTGCCTTTAACATGTTTTTAAACAATCGTGACCATAGAAAAATCACGGTAATTGATGGAAAAATCGCATATACCGGCGGCTATAATCTGGCAAATGAGTACTTCAACGTGACACACCCATACGGAATCTGGAAGGATACGGGAATCAGGCTCGAGGGAGATGCTGTCAAGTCGTTTACCATCGCATTTCTCGAGATGTGGAATGCATCAGAGCGCAAGGTGCCACGCGAGGTGGATGTATCGCAATATCTGCTGCACTATGATTATGAGGCAAAACAGAGTGGATTTATCCAGCCATATGCAGACAGCCCTCTAGATAACGAGCAGGTGGGGGAGGATGTCTATATCAGCATGGCAAACAAGGCACAGCGTTATTGCTGGTTTATCACTCCTTACCTTATCATTACCGATGAGATGAGCCATGCGCTGACACTTGCCGCCAAGCGTGGAGTTGACGTGCGCATTATCACGCCGGGCATACCTGATAAGAAACCAATATACAGCGTGACACGCTCCTTCTACAACCAGCTTGTGAAGCATGGTGTGAGGATTTTTGAGTGGACACCGGGCTTTTGCCATGCAAAGATGAGTGTGGCAGACGATATAATGGCAACCTGCGGTACCATAAATCTCGACTACAGAAGCCTTTATCACCATTTTGAAAATGGCTGTTTTATGGCGGATTGTGAAGTGGTGCATGAAATCAGGGATGATTTTATCAGGCTTTTCACTGAGTCAGCGGAGGTGACGGAGAAGTACAGGACCGGAAGGAGTGCAAGGCGAAGGCTGGGGCAGTCAATTATGCGGCTGTTTGCAGGGCTATTGTAGACGGAAAGTGGATTAAAATACAAGTAATTGAATGCAAAAAAGAGAAAAAATCACAAAAATATATTGAATAATATATGAATTTTGCTGTATTATATATAAGTACAGGGAGGCGAAAGGAAATATGTTATTGAGATTTAAAGTAAAGAATTACAGATCGATAAGGGATGAGGCTGTGCTTGATATGGAAGCTGCCGGATTGAGTGATCAGAAGGAATGTCTTTTACGATTTAAAAATGACGAATATCTGCCAGTGGTTTCTATTAATGGAAAGAATGGTGGTGGAAAAAGTAATGTAATCCGGGCTATGTGGCTGGCTGTGCAGTTTATAAAAAATGCGCAGAGAACTCAATATGAGGGAGCTGAAATACCGGTAAGACCATTTGAATTAGATGATTATTCAAAAAATAATCCAACATTATTTGAGTTTGAATATGTAGATGATGGAGTATGGTACAATTATGGCTTTTCTGCAACAAGACAAAATGTTGTGGATGAACATCTATATTGGGCACCGAAAGGACAACGTGCAGTCATATTTGACAGAACAGGTCAGGAATTTTCATTCCCTGCAAATAATGACAGGAAAATAAAAAAGATGATCAGTCGGGCGGTTGCTGCAAACCAGCTTTTTTTCCCTGTGTCATGTACTATGAATTATGAACCATGCATAAAGGCAATGAGATGGTTCAGGACAAAGCTGTTTTTTTCGCGTGATTACTCTGATTTGGGAAAAAATCTAATAGATTACAGGGAAGACACAGAGATGCTCAATTCAATTGTGTCTATTGCAAAAATTGCTGATCTTGGTATAGCTGATATGCAGTTCGAAATAAATAATAAATTGATTTCTGATATTGATGAGCTGCCTGATGATCTATCTATGGAAAAAAAATTACAGATAGAAAAAGCATTGGCACAATTTAGGGAAAGCCTTACCGGAAGTGCGGATGATATGGCGGGAGCAATACAGTACAATGAGATAAAAGCTACATCATTGCATACAGGTTTGGATAAAGATGGAAGAAAAACAGTGTACCCATTGAACTTGTATGATGAATCAGATGGAACCATCAGGCTTATGGCAAGAGCGACTGCTATGGAGTCGGCATTAATAAATGGAGGCTTGTTTATCATTGATGAAATAGAGGAGCGCCTTCATCCTATACTTGTGGAATATATCATCAATCAGTTTCAAAAAAATAATAAAAACAAGGCACAGCTTATATTTACGACACATAGTACTGATATAATGAATAGAGAAATGCTTAGGCGGGATCAGTACTATCTTGTAGATAAAGATGGACAGACAGGCGCAACAGAACTATATTCTGTTTATGATTTTTCTATACGCAATGATGAAAAAATAGGAAAAGCATATTTGTTAGGGAAATATGGAGCTATTCCATTTGTAAGGGAGGAATAGTATGGCTAGAAAAAGTAAAAACAGGTCGAGAAATCCGTATATTGTTGTTTTCTGGGAAGGGGAGAGTGAACAGCAGTATTTCATGTTCATAAAAGATAAGTTTCATGAGAAAACTAATTTAAAGATTCACAATAAAAAGGGAACATTTGATATAGCTAGGAAATCAGTCGGTGCAAAGGGTGTGTATAAAGATGACGTAGATTATATAGATGAGATATGGATAGTTTTTGATACAGAAGTGGATTTGCGACCTAAATGGCAGGAAAATTGGGAGATAATTAAGCTGTTAAGAAAAAAATGCAAGAACGCAAAAGTTCGATTACTTATGACAAAAGGCTGTATAGAATATTTCTTTTTATTACATTATGAGAAAACTGCTCCAATGATATCCACAACGGTTGATAAGGAAAAGTTGCTGAATATACTGGCAGATGATAAGCATTGTCCCGGATATAAAAAGGGGGATAGAATTACAATATGGAAAATAGCGGAAAATTACATAACTGCAATAAAAAATGGGGAATGGAGTCTCAATAGAGTAAAAGATGAACTGGCAACAGCTTCAAATGAAGATGATAAAACCAAGATATTATATTTTACTGACAGTACATTTACCAACGTGCATGAAGTGTTAGCAGAACTTGAACAGTCAATAAACTAAGTTTTATTTAGGAAGTGAGTGTATATGAGTGATTACGACAGCAAAATCATCAGAAAGCAGATAAGAGTGTACGGCTCGGTGCAGGGAGTAGGTTTCCGCTACAGAACAGAGCACGCGGCAGAAAGCGTTGGTGCAACAGGCTGGGTGAGAAATGACCCTGACGGCTCGGTATTTATGGAAATACAGGGTACAGAGGAGCAGATAGACAGGGTATTTGCAATGGTGAGTCAGGGTACTTATGTAAATATAGAGAAAATGGATGCCAAATCAATACCGGTGGTTGAGGATGAGCGGGGATTTCATACGAGAGAATCGCTTGGAGACTTCTGGGGACTATGGCACAGATAAACGGAGGCATCATATATGTTTTTTATGATGGGAATAACGGACGGCAGGAAGGACTTTGACTTCAATCAGGTCATTACATGCGATGAATGTGGCAGGTATGGCAGGTATCAGGTGTATATGACATACATGGTGCTGTCACTGTTCTTCATTCCGTGTTTTAAATGGAACAGGCACTACTATGTGCAGACCACATGCTGTAATGCGCTTTACGAGCTTGATCCGGAAATAGGACGCAGGATAGCAAGAGGCGAGGACGTGGAGATATTGCCACAGCATTTGCAGCGTGTAAACCCGCAGTATGGTTACGGCTTTGAAAATGGAAGTGGAAACACAATAAAAAGATGCAGCAATTGTGGATATACAACTACAGAGGACTTCGAATTCTGTCCTAAATGCGGCAGGAGGCTGTAATGTGTTTCACGTTCTAATGATAATATGCTTTTACAAATCGACTGCAATAAGGCAGAGGATGGAGCATAGAAAGAGTTTAACAAAATCGGTATTTGACGATTTGGTGGTAAAAATTATTCCTCTTCAACAAGTTTCACAAAATCATCTGGCAGAATTATCTTTGTTCCACCTGCCTGATAATCTTTTATATTTCTTGTGACAATATAA
>OGJK01002997.1_pt1 | contig 12121 bp, 9 predicted proteins | sample 1571961 | NCBI WGS metagenome assembly OGJK01 (sample SAMEA2582120, study PRJEB24529) | metagenome | biome: Human gut stool | place: China | collected 2011 | reverse complement strand
GCCATTCCGAGACCCGTAGGAAAAACTGTAGCACCAATTGCCATGTGCCCATGAGGGGCTTCTTCTGCTAAAAACATCGGAATTCCCAAACGAGTATTCTCCATCACATATTTTTGCAATGCATTCCCTGCTTTTGCTGCCATCTCGGGATTAAGTCCATTTGCCAGAGTTTTTTTTGTCCACGGGTCTGCACGATAAGTCGCCCAAAGCATTCCAACATTCCTTTCTTTAATCAATTGCTTGAATTTTCCGGAAGGACAGACCTCATTACCATGTATTTCATACATTTCCCAACCTAAAGGACAAAGTAACTGACCGACCTTTTCTTCTAAAGTCATGCGGGAAAGTAAATCTGAAAGTCTTATATCTATTGACAAACTGGGATCTTTGTAAGCAGGTAACGAGGGAGAGGATTGAGTAAACCCCAAAGTACATACCATCTGTACTATCACCAAAATATACAATCGTTTTATCATAATGTTATATACAGTAAAATGACTCAATTAATTTATAGTGTATTTCTAATCTTTCAAATAGAGATATTCAACCCTACTTACCCATTTCCCCTTCAAATATAACTGTATGTACAGGCTGATGAGCATCATTTGTTATCAACTTGACCTTTGCATCCAATAGATGGTTTGAAGATGATACATTTAATTCAAACAGAACCTCCAGACACTCATTTTGCTTCAAAACCTTTTCACCCCGGATATTAGTAGAAACAAATTCCGGACATTCTATTTTGCGGATAATAAGAGGATTCGCCCCTTCATTAGTAACTTTTACTTTTCTCTGAATATGCTTTTTTAATGAGATATTCCCCAAATTAAAATAAGATTGTGAACACTTCATTCGGGGAGCAGTTGCCGTGCTTACTTTTCTCATATCATCAATCACTGTACCAAAGATTTGTATAGAAGAACTGTGTACGGAATTGGCACTAATAATAATCTTATCTTTAAATGTACCGTAAAAGCCTTTTAAAGGAGAAGCTGTTATTTTTATAGTCGCACAAGATCGACCTTGAAGAGATGATGGCATAGATATCGACAAACATCCACTCTTATCCAACAGCGAGTATGACAACCTGACCATTTTATCCGATCGGTTATAGATTCTAATTTCCAATTGTTTTGACCTCCCATTATGCTGTAACAGATCATAAGATAGAGTCATTCGATCTGCCAGAATATCTGATGATAAAGAATAAGGATATTCATCCTCTATACGATTCATTGTATTTATCGTGCCTTTTACCCAAAGAGTATTGACACTTTGCCCTGAATTAGAAACAACCCTTATACTCTTAGAGAAAAAGTTTGTTCGCCCTTTAGGATCGAAAGTTACGGTAATAGTGCCTGTATGCCCTGGTTTTACAGGTTGTTTACTATAAACAGGAATGGCACACCCACAAGTTGAAATCACTTCTTCAATCACAACAGGAGAAGTATGTATATTAGTAAAATGAAAAGTATGACTCACTTTGCCTTCTACTTCCTGAATATTACCAAAATTCCAAGTAGTAGTATCAAAACGTAATACAGTTTTTCCCTGTTGTTGAGCACATACGCCAACAATAGAGCACAGTAAAACGATCAAAGCTGACATAAAACGTTTCATCATCATTTCTTTAAGTTAATATTGGGAGTTACGTAAAAACACAATAACTCCCAATATAAAATCACATTTTAATTATCTTGAGGCAAATCATTGAATTCTGCATTCCAAATGATATTTGCCGAAGCAGGGAAAGTTAAATCACGCCCATTGCCCGAACTGTCCTTCAATGTATTTCCTTCTCCTTCATCCAATTTCCAATAGCCATATAAGTCCGACGAAGATGGAGAAGCTATTGTACGCAAGTTAGCTTTTACTTCTTCCGCCGTCAGACACTTCTTCCACATACGAATATCAGAAATCAGACCATCAAAATACATACTTGAACTTGTATTACCAAACTGAATACCAGTCAACGTATATCCCACCTTGAATCTTTGAGAAGAGGATGGTCCCCAACGTTTAGTAGGTTTTGCAGAAGCAACTTCCTCACCGTTAATATATAAACGATAAGCAACCTCAATATTCTGGCCCGTTTTTGTTCCGTCACAAGTAATAGTCAACCTTACCCATTGATTAGCCGGCAACGTTATATTTTGATTAGCCAATGTCAAGTCACATTGACGATTACCAATATTAGACGCTCCCGTTGCACCGGTCACACGTAGTTCACAACCACTAAAAACCTCATTATTATTGTTGGTATCCTTACCACGCCATGTACCTATATAATTAGTTCCACTGTGCCAACTATATGGATATACAAGCATTTCAAACGTATGTGTATTATCTTCAATCGTAACTACTTCATCATTTGCGAAACTTAACGTACGATACATATCCGTTGAATAAGAACTCATATTCAATCCCGGTATATAATCCAATTCCCCATCAATGCTAATCGTAAAATAAGAAACAGAACGAGTGTCCGTTACAAATTGTCCTACACACGTTTCATCTATTGTTGCAACAATAGGAAGCAAATATTCTTCACCTTCCACCAAACCGAACAATGATGAAAACTTAACTGATAAGGAATTGGATTCTTGCTGTCCTGCCTTCACTATCGCATTTTTAGCTTGCAACTCATAGACAAAAGCGGGCATCATCTTATAAGACGTGTTATTTGCAGCGTTATAAGCCTCTACCATACTTTCGTCCACGGCAATGTCACACAATAAAGTAGTAGCAGCAGGTTTATCCAGTTTGATAGTATAATCATAAACATAGCTTCCTGCATCCAGTATCTCCCTATAATCAATAGAAACAGGTCCTGCTTCCGACTGTGGCATCTCTATTGTCGGCAATTCAATAAAATCATTGTCATCATCCGAACAGGATGTGAATCCTACTCCTCCCAATAAAACAAGCAAAAGGAGAGTTAATCTATTTATATTGTTTTTCATTATCATACAGTCTATTCATTTATTATTACCTTATTCAAGACATTTATTCGTATCATCATAAGTCCAGTCAATCGTGATTCCATTCTTATAACTGATATCACGCTTTGACGGAGATAAATCATAGAAAGTAGTTCCTTCTCCTTCATTCATTCTCCAATAAGACACAAGCCCATTGGTAGAAGGGTCTACCCCACATACATTTGCTTTAATTTCACGAGCAGACAAAGGACGAGTCCAAAGGCGCATCTCACTCAAACGACCATAAAACAATTGTGAAGATTGATAACCTTTTGAAGGCATACCGATCTGTACTCCATAAAGCGCATATTCATACGGAGCAACTGTCATTGAGTTATCTTTCTCTCCATTGATATACAATGTCAACGTACTGCCGTCATTTACCAAGGCAACAGCATACCAGGTATTTAAAGCAAAGCGAGTATTCGATGACATTTTACCCTGTTTAGTTGTTACATGCAACTGGTTCGGCTCATCCGTTCCTTCACCAAAACGAAGCAGGTTCTGGTCACATTTAAAGCCTCCATCATCAATCGCTCCCCCTTCTACAGACGCTTCACTACCTCCAAATGAGCAAACACGGGTAGTACCGGAAGCTCCGGAAGAACGAAATTGAGTAGCGTAAATCTTCACTTCCCATGTATAAGTAGGCAATGAAGGAATAGGCTCTGGAAGTAAAAACTGATAAGCCATAGAAGCCTGTCCTACATACGGAGCATGGAAGCGCAATGTTCGGGATACTTTCAGAAAAATAGTACGCCCTGCTTCTATAATATCCAAATCTCCCGTCGCACTTTTTATGGTAACCGGTATCAAATAAACACGTCCCGGAACAAATTCCGAATCATCGGCAATTGAAAGAGAGGCAGCAGAAGAAATTGCCTGTCCTGCTGAAATCGTAACCTCCGGATTTTCAAATGTATATGATTTATCCGGAATGGGATAATAATTGGTTCCCATTTCCTCATTATAAGTATCAACCAGACTTGCATCAACAGCCAGATTCACCTGAATATCCGATTCAACGCGAGAAGTAACAACCCGTCACCTTTTTGAGCGGCTTCCTGGCATCCCTGCAGCATAAAAGAAGCTATTCCTATCAAAGCAGCTCCCCATATCTTTTTTATATTATTCAATGTTTTCATACCTTGCATACAAATTTAAAATTCATCCATTTTCTTCTTCCGTTTCTTGTTTAGTAGACTGTTGTACAGGCTTTCCGGCAGGATTTTGTTCCTGAATACCACGTCGAAGGCTATAATAAGGAATAGCGGCTTTCTCTTTATCACCTATAGCCTGATTAGCAGGACGAGTGGTATTGTATTCATATTCAAAATAATATCCGCCGAATCCGCCTTTTCGTCCTTGTGTAGGATTCCAGCGTGCCATACCTATTACAGAATAGATTGGATTGCCCCATGAATCTACTTTATTTCCATCGGCTTCCGTAAATTCGACTCCACCATTCTGCCAGTACCATCCCATTTGTTCCGTAGCAACGAATTTTTCAGGAGGACACCAGCTGCTAAGCTGGTCAAATTTAGATTGCAAACTTTGAGCACTACCGGTGGTGTAACATTGTCGTACAAAATAATCGACATAAGGTTCTGTTTCCTTAGGAGGCAGCTGATTATAGAAGTCAACAATTAATAATTTGCCTGTACCCGATTGAGGACCGAAATAATTTCCCAATACCTTTATAAACTTTGTAAAGTTATCATTTTGCAACCAGTCGCCTTCCGGTTCGTAGTCCAAGTCCAAACCATCCAGATCGTTACGCAACACACATCTCACAAGATGTAAAGCATAAGCCTCGATACCTGCGTCGGTTTTAGGAAACTCCGTACTTCCAATACGGCAAATCGTACACATCACAACGCGAGTCCCCTTTACTGCACGGATATAATTCATTTCCTCATAAGCAGTCGGCAAATAACGCTCGTTATAATAACTAGTTTCTACATAAGCCGGATTGTTGGAAGGAATACCTGACCACAGACTGACGATGTCCAGACTATCCGGTAAACCAATGAAATGAAGTCCCTGCGAAGGAGATGCTTCTGAAGTATAACCGGCATACCAGCCGAAACAAATAGCATGATCTGTTTTCTTATATTCACGCAGGTTCTGATAATATTCTTCATTATAAGTATTAGCCGCCTGTATAACTTCCGGTTCAATATCCGTATCACAACCACTCACAACAAATGTCAAGAGATAGGTGAACAAAAAATATACATAATTTCTTTTCATATTCTGCATTATTTAAGTAACCAATTATTTATTAGGCACATCCCACCACAATCTGACACCCGGGTTATCTACGCCACCTAAAAGTGTGATGCCTTTATCCAACTCTGTTCTATTCGTATTATATTCCGATTCCGGATAAGGTAATCTGCGGATTTGTATATTTGTGTCTACAGAACCTCCGGAACTTTCGTTCACAACAACCGGAAATACTTTCGGGTAACCGGTACGGCGGAACTCTGTCCATGCCTCTTGTCCCACCGGATAAAGAGCAATGTACTTTTGAGTAATGATTTGTTCCAGATTTGTTTTAAAATCTCCCGATTCATCCCAAGCGATAGAAACAGTCCCCAAAGCATCCATGGAATGAGATGATGTCACGGGATCCTCATAATTGGCAGGCACATATCCACCCGCCGCAGTTCTTGTCAGATACGCGTCAGCTCCTGATGCACCATGTTCATCAAAAGACATTCTTATTCCATCTTCATAATACTTTTTAGCATCAGCATTCGTTCCCCAACGCAAAGCATATTCCGCCAACAAGAAATATGATTCGGATGAACGCATCCACACTACATTGGAAGTAGCAGTTGCCTGTGGTTCGGCAAAGATTCCTGTTATATATTTATCCTTACTTACGTCCTTTGACATTCCGGCTCTTATACCCCGATATTTTCCACCCGTACCTGCCTCGAAGTAAGCAGAAAGTCGTGGATCCTGATAACCATTCATGTATGAATCCAGCGTCGCTCCCATACAAATATCATCCCATCCTTTCAGAATATACAGAGGACTTTCATAAGTCGCTATCGGAGTAATATGCTGAAGTTCTGCTAAATCAGACTTTACATTCATCAATCCATAACTATTGCCAATAGCCAGTTGGGCTTCACTTTTTGCCTTTGTTTCATCCACATAGGCAAGATGCAATGCAAGACGCAAACGAAGTGAATTGGCAAACTTTATCCAAGATGTAACATCACCGTTGAACACACAATCCCATGATGACAAAACTTTACTTCCGGATGCAGCATAACTATCCAAGTTATTGATAGCTCCATCCAATTCTTCAAAGAATCTGTAATAAACATCCTTTTGCGAATCATAAGGCACTTCTTTTGAAACTCCAAAATTCAAATAAGGAATAGGCCCATAGGTATCTGTCACACGGTGCATTGCCGCTACTTTCAGAATCTGCGCCATAGAAAACCGGGGATCTTCGTCATTGTTAATCGCTTTTCTTATTTCACGCCAGGCATTCATAGTCGTCAGGTAATTGGTAGTGAACATATCACCATACCAACTTCTTTTATCCCAATTGTAACGACCGGCAGAATTGATACTGGGAGCAGGAAAACCAAAATAGCCGACATAGCCATCTCCACCCATCACTTCCACAGTCTGATATCTGTCCGAACCGATATTAAGTCCCGGTTGTGCTACCACCAGTACGTTCTGCTCCATCTGTAAAAGAAGAGAACCTGTTCTCACATTATCCCAATCCGTCATCTCATCGGTTGCTTCATTAGGATTGGTATTGTACTCCAGAAAATTCTTCGTACAACCTACATTTATCATGATTACTCCAAGGAGTAAGTAGTAGTTCCTTACTTTAAAAAACTTACGTATGTTCATCATTATTTTTTTTAAAGGTTATCCAATTAGAAAGAAATCTTTGCAGAAAATCCCATCGATCTCAAACTCGGTTGCATGAAATAGTCCATACCCTGGTTATAAGTACCTGTACTTGCAGTAGATTCCGGGTCAAATGGAGCCTTACAATATAGCATCCATAAATTACGCCCTACAAAGGACACATTCAATCCAGAAATCCATTTACACCATTTATTGATCGGAATATCATATCCCAATGTCAATTCTCCCAAACGAACATTCGTCATACTATATACATACATAGAACCTACATAACCTGTACCATTAGCCCCGATAGTCTGATACCATGTCTGGGCATCAATCATCTGACCGTTTACTTTCACGCCACCATTATCCCGCGCTTCTGCGGATGTCTTAGACACTCCATAATAGTCCATTACAGCTTGAGTGGCAGAAACTCCGATACCACCTACACGGGCATTCAACATAAATCCGAGACTGATTCCTTTCCAATTAAATTCATTTCTCCAGCTAAGAGTATATTTCGGATTGGTATTACCGGCATAGACATAATTATTCTTATCTGTTTCCAATGCACCTGTCATTGAATTCATCCAGATATGTCCATGCTCATCAGTTCTCATTGTATTCACATATACATCTCCCATAGAGCCCCCTACTGTTAGCCGTTGTTTGGCACCGCCTAACGAATAGACATCCATTTCGTCGAGATGTACTGTCACTCCCAACTCTTCATTTGTATATTCAGGGAGTAATTGGTCAATGCGGTTTCTGTTGAGCGACCATAGTAAAGTGGTTTTCCAATCTACAGGCCCTATATTCTGTTTAAAGCCAAGAGCTAACTCAATACCTTTATTCGTTACTTTACCTGCATTTACATATAGTTTAGAATATCCGGTTGTTGTAGAAATTTCCGGACTGAAGAGCTGATTCTCTGTATATGTCTTATAAGCTGTCACGTCCAGTGTCAGTTTATTATCAAACAGACCTAAATTAAATCCTCCTTCCCATGAATGAGTTCTCTCCGGTTTAAGGTCTTTTATCGGGAAATAAGAAGTGGTATTCAATCCTCCCAACACTGCGTAAGTAGTGATAGCCCTGAATCTTTCCGGTGCATTACCCACCTCACTATATGAAAGGCGAACCTTTGCATAAGAAAGAATGTTAGATTTCATTGTAAACATATTAGTCAGAATTGCTGAAGCACCGATAGAAGGATATAATATGGAAGAATGGTTTGTTCCTGCCAAAGCAGATATCCAGTCATTACGTAACGAACCATCTACATAAACCATGCCCTTATATCCTAATGAGAATGTTCCGAATAAAGAATTGGTACGGTCGTGATAGTTCGTATTTTTATAGGTTAATTTACCGGAAACATTCGCATTGTTAGAAGTAAACAGATTAGGAATGGTCAGTAATCCTCCTCCAAAATTAAGCTCCTTATAATCCAAATCCAATAAACTGGCACCTAAAGATGCTGTCAGATTCCATGTGTCGTGATAGAAATATTTATTGATATTCAACATGGCATCCGCATATATCTGACTGGTATTCTTGTTCGATTGCACGTATGCTCCTTTATCCGAGTTTTCAGCAATCACATTCAAAGTGGAAGCATACATTTTCTTTTCCGAGTTGATAGTTTCCTTATCCAGTTTCACGCGTCCGGAAACATTCAACCAATCTGTTATCGTATATTTTAGTAAACCGCTTGCCAGAAAACGGTCTTTCTTGTTGGTATACATATTCCGGTTCGTAATCCAGTAAGGATTCTGCATGGATAATCCATTTTCTTTCAATGGCCAAAACTGTGTTTTTATGTTACGGTCTACATCATATCGTTCATAATACTGATATTTCGAGAAATCATCACCGCGAGGAAATAAATAAACGGGAACCAATGGATTGGCATACTCTCCTTGCGACAACATATTCTGTTCCTTTACATTAGAATACATAAAACTTAAATCCATCGTCAGTTTATCATTCAGCATAGAGGTCGTGTTACGAACAGAGAAATTATATCTGTCCAAGTCATTATTCTGAATGATACCCCGGGCATTCACAGCACCTACGGATACATAGGTTTGATTTTTTTGTGTCCCTGTAGTCAGACTTACAGTGTTTGCTACATTGTAACCTGTCTGGAAAAAATCTTTAACTTCATAATCGGTAGGAGATGACAATTTAGATGCCCAACTATACCACTCTCCAGTTTCCGAACCATACGTATTCTGGAATTCCGGCAATCGGAATGGTGAATAGAAAGTTGAATTATTACTGTAAGTCAATCTGGTTTTATCTACAACCCCTTTCTTCGTTGTGATAAGTACCACACCATTGGCAGCAGCCGAACCGTATAGTGCAGCGGCGGCCGATCCGCTAAGTACTGAAATTGATTCTATATCATCAGCGTTGAAGTTAGCCAATCCGTCACCGGATTGTCCGGCACCCGTATACTGATCGTCAGGTTGTTCACCTGATATATTAGCCAAAGGAACTCCATCTACTACATATAGAGCGTTGTTATTACCGGATATAGACTTCGTACCACGCATTACCACACGGGCACCACCTCCAATACCGGATGAACTTGCATTGATATTCACACCCGCCACCTTACCGGCAAGACTGCTCATCACATTCATATCTTTCGCCTTTGCCACTTCGTCTCCGCCAATCTGCTGCACATTGTATGTCAAAGACTTAGTTTCTCGTTTAATGCCCAAAGCCGTTACAACAACCTCATTCAAGACTTTGGTATCTTCCGTCATCACAATGGAAAGCGATTTATTATCTGTAACCTTCACCTCTTGAGAAGCATATCCAATATAAGAGATCTCCAATACCGCTCCCTTTTTAGCTTGAATCTGAAAGTTTCCGTCGAAGTCTGTAATAGCACCGGTAGTTGTCCCTTTTACTTTCACATTCACTCCGATCAAAGGTTCTCCTTTTGTATCTTTCACTGTACCTTTTACCTGGATAGTCGGATCTTGCTCTGTTACATTCAATTTATTGGTAGACAAGATAATCTGCTTATCAACCACTGTATAAGTAATGTTGGTTCCTTTAAACACCTCATCAAGAATATCCAGTATCTTACCTGAATTGTTTCTCACAGAAACAATACGGTTCTTCTGAATTGTTTTATCATTATAAAGGAAAACATAGTCGGACGTCTCCTCTATTTTATTCAGTACCTGTTCTACAGATACATTGTTCATTGAAATGGCAACCCGCGTTCGCTGGGCATAACCATCTTCGGCAGAAAGTTGTAATACTACTGCGAAAAGTAGTGCTAGACTAATCCTCATAACTAAAGGAAGTTTTAGATTTAAAGCATATTTAGGACATAATGCTGTAAATGAATGATTTTTTTTCATACATTTGTGGCTAACTAAAGTTTATTACTAAATGAACTATGGTTTGATTCCGGCTAGTGTTTGCGAGACCTTGTACCGTGAATCTGGAAAATTCGGAGGAAGACAGCTGTTGGTAGCAGCTTTCTTCCTTTTTTCTTTTATTCTCTTGTGTTATTCCATGGGCTTTTATTTTAAGGGTTACTACTCTAATATAAATCTACTCTAATTTTAGTCTTTGATAATGTATCATCTGCCTGTTGTTGCGGTTCTTCAATTTTCCATTTTAAATCGGCAGACCTGGCCAGATAATCCAATATCTGCGACAGAGTTTCAGTCCGGAAAGTAGCCCGGTACTTATATTCTTTTCCAGACCTATTGTTAAACTGAATTTCTACATTAAAATGTCGTTCCAGACGCTTCAGGATTTCTTCCAATGAAGCATTTCTGAAAATTAGTTTTCCATCTTTCCAAGCTATCTTTCCATAGACATCCACTTTATTTTTTTTCGACTTTTGACTCTGTTTGTCGTAAAGCAACTGTTCTCCAGGAGCCAATACAATTGTTTCCTGATCGGGGGTTATCACATTTACATTACCCTTTTCCAATACTGTTTCTATATAATTATCATCCTCATAAGCAGCTACATTAAATTTGGTACCATAAACATATACGCTCAAGCCATTCGGAGTATTTACATAGAAAGGACGATCTTTGTCTGCCTGCACTTCGAAATATGCCTCACCCTTCAGTTCTACCAACCGGTTGTCTTTCTTGAAAGTGGTAGGATAACACAATGTACTACCTGCATTCAACCATACTACAGAATGATCCGGAAGTTCATAACGTATGACAGAACCGGTAGCGGTTACCACCTCTGCATATTTTTCGTCGGTTTCTGTTCCACTAAAATATAAATATCCCAAAACCAGAGAAGAGAGAAATAAAGGTATAGTCAGAAATGCTGCATAACGCATCAGTTGATTATACATGTTCTTTCTTCTATTAGTTTTTAGTTTGGCTTGTGCTTGATAATAGGCACCCAATACATCAATGGATTCCATTTCTTTAATATCATCTCCCAATGCTTGTGCTTTACGGAGCAATGATTCCGGACTCATATTTTCCATATTTTCTTTCAAAATCTTATCTTTTAATTGTAATTACACTTATAATACAACTGAAGTAATTGGAAAAGGACAGCAAAAACAAACTTTTTTTATTTTATTTTTCGAGCCATGCCAAATTGAAGCGGTAATGCAATCGGCTACTAAGGATATGAACCACATTATCAGGAGTTTGTGTTCCTGCAAGATAGCCACGTGGTTCAGCATGATTTTCATCCATTTCGAAATATCCCGTCCATGCTCCACCGTTTAAAAAGCGATATTCACCGTCCGTCAGTAGTTTTCTTACCGGCCATGTTTTTCCCTCATCGTAGGAAAGAGCCGCATACATGCCATATCCTTTCTTCACATTTCCATTTTTATCTTTAAATTCCAGACCACGTTCTTCCAAAGGCGTACGTTGCGGATGGTCTGTAAAAGACACCAATAATAAAGGGCCTTCATTCAGTCTCATTAAAACAAGACGCTGACCTCCGTCAATAGGAGGGAGTTCGCTTGCTACATATTTCCAGGTCTTTCCCATATCATCTGATATGCTCATTGGCATTCGGAGTTTTCCTTCTTTATTCCGTATGCTATTACCACGTCCCATAGCCATCAAACTTCCGTTCCCTAATTGTACAATTCCCGCATGGATACCTGCGATTGTACTTCCCGTTCCTCCTTCTTTGAAATCCGGCAAAGGAGCGCCATCCCAAGGATCGCACCATGTTTTTCCTCCATCTTTACTGATTTGAACAGCTGCCCCGTCATGACT
>OGJK01002994.1_pt1 | contig 12130 bp, 13 predicted proteins | sample 1571961 | NCBI WGS metagenome assembly OGJK01 (sample SAMEA2582120, study PRJEB24529) | metagenome | biome: Human gut stool | place: China | collected 2011 | reverse complement strand
AAAAATTTGATATGCCGCCTGTCATTCCAAAGGATACACACGGCAGGTCGTTTCCTAGCAGGCATGTTTTTTCTGCATTTATAATTGCATTTACTGTTTTAATATGCTCACCTGCTGCTTCGCCTTTATGGTTCACCGGCATTTTGCTTACAGTTCTTGCAGCTATAATCGCCTGTGTCCGGGTAATATCAGGTGTGCACTTTATCAGCGATGTTGTCGGTGCTTTTGTTTTTGCAGCCATTGAAGCATATATAGTGACTGTTTTCTTTTTATAAATAGCTGTTAGTTGTTGTTTCCACCATCAACACTCTTTTTTATGGCGTTTCCGGCATCATCTACGGCATCCTTTGCACCGTCTATCACATCCTTACCGGCATCACCTGCTCCGTCTATCACATCTTTTCCGGCATCGCCTGCCCCGTCTATCACATCCTTACCGGCATCGCCCGCTCCGTCTATCACATCCTTGCCGGCATTTCCGGCACCATCTATGATATCCTTGCCGGCTTCACCTGCATCGTCGGCGGCAGAGCCACCTCTTTGTGTATTTTCAACCATTGAGGTGTCTGCCACATTACTATTGTTTCCACAGGCTGCAAAGCTTCCTGCAACAGCGAGTATCAGGCAAAGTGCCAATAAATATTTCATTTTCTTCATTGTATCAGTCTCCTTTTTGTTTTGGAGATAGTATGGGCAATTTTTCGTAATTTATACATCATTCGTAACTATTCTGAATCACTGAGAACAAAAAAGCTAATGCGTCATGCATGCATTCATGTAAGCGGCAGTTTTTCTTGTTCTCAGCTCTTTAACTTAGGTTTCGTGATGAGTGCCGCGATATACGAAAAGATAAGTGCTGCCGATACTCCGACGGCACAGGCCTTAAAACCGCCCTTAAACAGGCCTATAAAGCCCTCGCTGTCCACAGCCTCCTTCACACCCTTCCACAGTACATTGCCAAATCCCAAAAGCGGTACGTTTGCGCCGGCACCTGCCCACTTTGAAAATGGCCCGTATATGCCGACAGCGCCAAGCAGCGCTCCTGTGCACACGAGCATTACCATAATTCTGCCCGGCATGAGCTTTGTTTTTTCCATTAAAATCTGTACGATGGCGCAGATGATACCGCCCACGACAAATGCTTTTACATAATCCATTATATCCTTACGCCTTTCTTCTATTTTTGAACGTGCAACTATCCTCAAAAACGGCTCGTTCACCCTATTATATATGTGAAGCCATCAGCTTCAAATTACAGCTTCACATTACTGCTTCAAGCACCACACCGTGTGCAATTCCCGGTACTGACTCGCCCTCGTTGAAGCTGACAGGCGAAAGAAGTGCTCCTGTAGGCACAAAAAGTATACGCTTCAATTCACCACTTCTAAGCTTGGGCAGATAATATGCCGACAAAACAGTTGCCGAGCACGCACAGCCCGAACCACCTGAGCCTGTGTTCTGGTTCGTTGCATCAAACATCTTCATGCCACAGTCCTCGTGATTTTTGCTTATGTCCACGCCTTTTTGCCTGCACAGGTCAATCAGTATCTTCTGTCCGACGCTTCCAAGATCTCCTGTCACTATCCTATCGTAATAGGATGCCTTTCTGCCGAAATCACTCAGGTGATTTACTATCAGCTCACAAGCCGCAGGAGCCATGGCGGCGCCCATGTTCATGGCATCCTTTATGCCATAGTCCACCACAACTCCTGTTGTGATTCCCTCAATCTGCACCTTCCTTGATATACTATCTGCATTGTCACACCCAGCCATTTCATTACCACCTGCTCCACTGCCCACAATAAATGCTGCACTTCCTGTCACTGTCCACGTCGCTGACACCGGCCTTTGATTGGCATACTGGTTAGGGAAGCGAAACTGCTTTTCTGCACTGCCAAAGTGGCTCGATGTCACTGCCACCGCATGCCTTGCATACCCCGCTGCCACAAATGCCGCGGCAAGTGAGAGCGACTCCCCACATGTGGAGCATGCTCCATACACTCCAAACCACGGAATACGGAAGTTTTCCACACCAAAGGTTGTGGCCATAGACTGTCCGAGCAGATCTCCTGCAAATACATAGTCCATGTCGGATGCATCCAGATGTGCTTTTCCAAGTGCCATTGTGAGTGCATCGCGCTGCATGGAGCTTTCCGCTTTTTCCCACGTATTCTGCCCAAACCTGTCATCTTTTCCTACAATATCAAACAGACCACCAAGCGGTCCATCCGCCTCCTTTGTGCCTACAACCGAGCTGCTTTCCAATATAAAAGGAGCCTCCGTAAAACGGAGACTCCACTTTCCCAATTTTTGCTGCATACCGACTCTCCTTACTCTTAATCTCATCAAATCATAGATTTAATTAATGTCAGTATGCACAAACATATAAAATATATTCATTCAGATATAACAGCTCTATTTGCCATCATATGACACAACTGCGTCCACATCATACCTGCTAAGAAGCTTTCTGCCATTAAGACCTGCAAGCTCAATAAGGAAAAGCATCTTCACAACCTCTCCTCCAAGCTCCTCAACAAGCTCTGCTGCTGCCTGCATTGTGCCTCCTGTAGCGATAAGATCATCCACGAGAACCACCTTCTGACCTGGCTTTACAGAGTCCTTGTGCATCTCAATTGTTGCTGTGCCATACTCAAGGTCATATGTCTTTGATACAGTCTCACATGGCAGCTTGCCCGCTTTTCTTACCATGACAAACGGTTTATGAAGCGCATATGCTATCGGCATGCCAAAAACAAAGCCTCTTGATTCAGCTCCTGCTATCACATCAAAATCAAGTCCGTCAAGCTTCTTTATCATCTCGTCAATTGCAAGCTTTAATCCATCTGCATCCTGGATAACACTTGTCACATCGCGGAACATGATGCCCTTCTCCGGGAAATCCGGGATAGTTCTGATATAGTCCTTTACTGTTTTCATTGTATGTACCTTCCTTATGTGTATTTAATATGTATTTACATATATATTCGTAATGCATTTGCCCTTTTGTATGCATTACCATTTTACTCTCTTCGGACAGCATATGCAAATCAAAATCACTTCACCTTATGATACCCGTCTATGCACTCCACGACATCCACTATCTCTATCGTGCCGGTGTGAGAGTCGGCCACAAAGCGTATATCAAAGCTGCCGTATCTCATGCCATAGATATAATCCTTTGCCTTGTTGTATGCAGCTCTTGGATCCTGTGCCAGAATATGCTCCACTGTAATGCGGGTATCTTCATCCATACAGCTTTTGAGCGCCTCATCGCGCCAGATAACATGCACCGTATCCCATCTGTGCTCCCCTGCAAAGCCATCCGATGCCTCAGGATGTGAGTCTGCATATGCCAGATACGGCTTTATATCATAGATTGGTGTGCCGTCAAGCATATCTACACCTGACACATGAATTATGGGACCCTTGCTGCTTTTGTACTCAACCTTATCAAGTCTTACAGAGGATAGTCCCATACCGTTTGGGCGAAACGGCGAACGTGTGGCAAAAACGCCTCGCTTTTGTCTGCCTCCAAGCCTGGGTGGTGTGACGAGCGGTGTGAATTTCTCCACCCTGTTTTCGGAAAAGCCCCATATAATCCACAAATGCGAGAATTCCTCTATTCCGCGAAGCGCATCGGGATTTTGGTATTTTGGTTCAAATACTATCTGCCCTGCTGCCTCAGGTACGAGGCCGCTCTGCCTTGGAATGCCAAATTTCTCTCCAAATCCGGTATGCATAATCGCAACCGGCTCTATAGTCTTCTCATACATATCTCTATACCAGTATTTTATTCAGTATATCATCCTCGAGCACAAGCTTCTTTGCCGCGTCGCGGTACTCCTTCTCATGCAGATATGTGTGCCTGAACGGCTTCATGGATGGCGCCATATCTATCGCATCCAGAAAATCCTGCTTTCTCATGCCAAGAGTGGCCGCATAGTCGAAAAAGCCTGTCCTTTTTAGCACAGTGCACACCCTTACATATCTGTGGTTCTGCACTACACTCATGATATAGGTTGCTATGCCGACCTGTATGCCATGAAGCTGTGGATGCTCAAGAATTTTGTCAAGCGCATGTGAAATAAGATGCTCACTGCCACTGGTCGGCGCACTGCTTCCCGCTATCTCGTTTGCTATGCCGCTCATGGCAAGCGAATCCACAAGCTCCTTTAGGAAAAGCTCATCCTTTATGCTCTCATAAGGTGTACGCACAAAGCTGTTGACCGCCTTTTTAGCGACCATCACGGCGAAGTCATTGACCACGCCTGCACCATGTGCTTCCTCAAAAATCCAGTCATAGAGTGCTGTAATCTTTGACACCATATCCCCGATGCCTGAATATATAAACTTCTCCGGTGCTGTGCGGATGACCTGTGTGTCAACTATGATACCATGCGCAAGCTTTGCAGGAACCGACGTACGCTTGCCGTGCACCAAAAGTGATGCACTGGCGCTAGAAAAACCATCGCTTGAGCTTGAGGTCGGCACACTGATAAATGGCATATTTCTTAGAAAAGCTGCATATTTTCCTGCATCTATTACCTTTCCGCCGCCAACTGACATGACTGCCTTTGCCTTGTTTGGTATATCAAATGCAAGGGTGATGATATCGTCTATCTCAACTGTATCAAGCTCACTGTACTCAAGCACTGTGATACCGGCATCAGTAAGCGACTTCATTATAGTATCTCCAAACATATCTATGAGACCGTTTCCCATAAAAATGACTACGCTCGTCAGCTCCTCACTCTTTAAATACTCTCCGATTTTGTTTAATGTTCCATTTCCCACCTTGAGGATTGATGGAATAGATATTGCTTTTCCTGTCTGCATTTTCATTCTCCTCTTTTTATTTAATATGCCGGACTATCATTGCTTTGCATCAAAAATTGTCGCACTGTAGCCCTGTTTTTTCTTGCTGTCATACATGGCGGTGTCTGCCCTTCTGTAGAGCTGGTCAAACGTGATACAATCCATTCCGTCATAAAAGCATGCGCCCAGACTGAGCAGTATATGCTTTCCATTCATCTCTGCTATATCAATATGCTCTATGTTTGAAAAAAGCCTGTCAAAAAAAGCTTCTGCCCGCTCTTTATCAAGCATCCCCGGTATAAATACCGCAAACTCATCACCGCCCAGGCGAAGCACGACATCATCATCACGACATGATTTGCGCAGAGTATCAGCAATTGCTATTATCACCTTGTCACCTACCGCATGTCCATAGGTATCGTTTATTGCCTTAAACTTGTCATTGCCGGGTACGATCCTGTCAACCTCCGGGGAGGCGACCCTAAGACAGATGCAGGCCCCACTCCCGCGTGCGTCCTTGGTCAGATCGCTCAGCACGAAACCCTGTTCGTAAAGGCCGATCAGGAAATTGCCCGTCTGTTTCCCTTTTACCTCGGCGCTAAAACCTTTTACTTGATCGACTTTCTCCCCGTCTTCTCCTTGATATCGATCCTCGAAGGTGTAATCTGTAACTGCAATCACCGTGTGATTGTTGTCGTGATAAATCGCTCCTTGCTCCAGCAGATAGTTTTCCCCATAAAAACTAATCCGGCCCGTGGCTGATAGTTCATTATCCTCGTCGGAACAGGAGGGTAAGCCTATCAGTGCAAGTAGCATTGCGGTTAATATTCGACAGTTTTTTTTCATAAAATAGGTGTTAAGAATTTAGCATATTTATGATTATCTCATAAAACGATCGTTTTATAAAGTACTTAAGTTCAGATTGTTGTTGAATGTTGCCTATTCGCTGTAACTCACGATCAGCGTCTTCCCGTTTATCCTGAAATGTATTCCTCCCGCTATTTCCATCGCTTCGAGTAGCGTGTTGATGTCGTCATATTTTCTGACGTCACCGCTAAACACGACGGATTTAGCCGCTTCGTTACTGTAAAATACCTCTATGTCATACCAGCGAGACAATTGTTTCAGTATATTCTCCACGCTTTCTTCCATGAATATATATTGCCCGTGTCTCCATGCCGTGTAGAGTTCCGTGTTGACGGTTGTCAATTGAATCGGTTCGTTGGGAAGATAGACTGCCTTGTTACCGGGGCTTAGAATAACGGCATCTTTCCCTTGGCTCATTCGTACAGATCCCTCTTCCAGTACGGTTTCGATAGCATTCTCGTCCGTGTAGCTTCGCACGTTGAAAGAAGTTCCGAGTACTTCAATATTAACCCCGTTTCTAGCATTAACATGAAAAGGATGTTGGGGATCTTTGGCGACTTCGAAATAGGCTTCTCCTTCCAAGTAAACTTCTCGGGTGATATCGTTGAATATGACGGGATACCTTATTTTACTTTGAGAATTCAACCATACTTTCGTGCCGTCTGATAAGGTAAGTGTGAATTCACCTCCCTTGGGAACGATCAGTTCGTTGTAGTTATTGGCTTGTTCGTTTTTTGTATTTTCGGATGCCGTGTAACGTAATCGCGAACCTTCATTCCGGATAGACAATTCCTCGGTAGCGACGATTTCTGTTTTGTTTTTTTCCGAAAGGGAAATGATTTCTCCGTTGTTTAAGATCAACATTGCCTTAGAGCTTCCAGGGGAAATAGTGGTTTTGGCCACGGTAGGGTGTTCTTCCTGGTAGAAAAACAGCGTTGCGATGCCGATGATAAAGACGGCGACGGCCGCGGCCCAATACCATTTGCCGAGTAATCGTTTGTTCGTTTGTACGTAGCGTCTGCGATAGTTATCCAAGCCGCGGGTAGTACTTATTTGCTGGTATCTGGCAATATCCTCGCTAAAACTTTTTTCTTGTAAGCGGGCGTATATTTTCTTGTTTTTGGGAGATGCTTGAAGCCAAGAAGTTAATTCTTCCTTCTCGGACTTGCTTAGTTCGTCTATTTTCTCCTTTAAAATGAGAGATGCGATACGTTGTTTCTTTATGATCGGGTCCATAATTACGTTGTTTATATCTTATAAACCCGCAACTTTTTATTTCGGTGACAAGAAATGGATTTTTTTTGAGTTTTTATCGATTAATCGGTTTCGGTACTTCGTATTAAAATGATTAACAGTAAGAACGGGGTATCTTTCAATAAGGAACGTAAGGATTGAATCGCCCTTAGCTTGTATGTTTTCGCCGAGTTCACGGATATTTGCATGTTGTCGGCGATTTCTTGAAGGGATTTGCCTTCCAGTAACCCGATGATGACCTGTTCGCATTGTTTTGGCAATTGATTGATCGCTTCATTCAGCAAATGGCTCATTTCTTCTTCCATCAGGTAATCCTGACTCTCTTCTTCTTCTTTCACCGGGAAATTCTCCGAGATAAGTTTTTGGCGATTTTTGAGATTGCGAGCCACGTTCAGCGTGCGGTTCTTCGTGGCCGTGAAGAGTAAGGAATGAAGGGCGGCGGGTGATTTTAGTTCTTCCCGGATTTGCCAGATATGATGAAATATTTCAAGCACGACATCTTCCGCTTCCATGAGTTCCAGATCATGACGCATGGCGTAAGATACCAATGTCTTGTAATATTGGCAGAAAATCGATTCAAAGGATTTTTCGTCACCTTTGATAAATTGTTGAAAGTGTCTCTCGCTAATAACCATGATCACGCTACTTATCCTTGCACAAATTTAAAGATAAATGAATAAATAGCATCACTAAAAGATAAAAACTATTTTGAATTGTTGCTATCAAAACAAAGACAGGAGTGTTCGGATGTAATTATTTTGCAAAAAAACTAAGATTATATTATTTTTTTGTACTTTTATGCAAGTTGTGTGTTAAAATTACGCTAAAATGAAAATGATTAAGCTCATTTCTAAGACATGTTACAAATTGTACGTGGTACTATTTTGTTGCATTTTGAATACTGGGGTTTTGAATGCATCGAATCGATTAGATGTTGACACGACGGTTTATGTCGTAGCGGATGAAGGTCCTAAATTTAAAGGGGATATCGAACGTGCGGTGGCTGAACCTTATTTATATGATGAATTTATTGCCATGTTAGAGCGGGAAGGAAAGATCCCTTTGGAAAATATTCAGGAAGAGACAGATCCGGTAATAATACAGATGTATGTGGCACAGAAACAACAATTCTTAAAAGGTGGGGAAAGTGCTTTTAAATTAGTGCTTGATAGGATGAGTCCGTCGTATAATGTGAGAGTGCCCGCAAGTTTTATTCGGGAATATAAGTTGGATAAAGAACAGCAGAAAAAATTGGAGGTCGTATATAAATGGAAAAGGCTTGAACAAGAAAAGCTAATAAAGCGAATGGGAAAGAAGGACTTGATTAAAAGATTTGCGGAATTGTCACCCTTATTTGCTCATTTGAATATTTTGGAAGAGGTGAAAATAAGGGAATGCATGAATCCCGAACAACACTTGTTGTATTTCAATGATTTGATGAAAGAGAAAATGATTGCTCATGAGCCTGATGGTAATGAACCTTGTTCCTGTAAATGTTTTTATCATTTGAATGTATCTTTACACGGGATCGGTGGAATTCAGAATCGAATCATGAGAGAAGTAAAATACCCGATGATTGCGCAGGAGCATAATATTCAGGGAAAAGTGGTCGTGGGTTTCTTGATTAACACGGATGGTAGAGTCTATGACGTTCACGTGGTTCAAAGTGTGGATCCGAGTTTGGATGCGGAATCTGTACGGGTCATCCGTCAACTGCCGCCTTTTATTCCGGTGATATGTCCAATCCATAAGCGAAAAGTGGCTGTTTATTATACGGCTCCGATAAATTTCAAACTTCAATAGTTTTTTGTGAGAATAAAAATATATTTGAGTAAAATTATAAATCGTATCCTATGGCGTTTGTTATTAGTTCTCTAAAGAAAAAAGGCTTTATGCTTTTGTTGTGTTTCAGTATGCTATCCGGTAGAGTTTTTACCCAAGTGTCAATCTGTCGGACGGATTCGCTTTCGTATGAAAATTACCTCCAAATGTTGGATGAGGAATCAAAGATTCCCGTGTCGGAGATCCCGGAGGATGAAAACCCGGAACATTTAAAAGAATAGATGGCAAAGTATCGTGACGGAGATCGGGCAACGTATAATTGGCGATGTGAAGGGGTGAAACGTGCAGATGAGTATGCCTCCCGCTATGCGGTTGATGTGGTCAGGTATGCAGGATTACGGAAGACGGGAGCTAACGTACTGGAGGGTGTGTTCCGTTATTTTTACGATATGGAAATAAGATTGTTAGAAGAGATTGGGCCTAAGAAGTTTATTCATAAATATATTATGGCTGCACCCAAATTTGCACATCTGAATATTCTAAAAGAGGCAAAATTACGTGAAGTGATGGACCGGGATGATCATATTCGTTATTTTTTGAAATATATTTTACCTGTGATTCCCCGTTCCCGTGGTCAGGTTGTTGAAAAAGATGAGTTTAAATGCGTGCATTACGTGCGACTACCTTTGTTTGCACAGGGGAATTTGATGGAGTGGATCAGTAAAAATGTGGTATATCCGAAGGATGCGATACAAAATAACTGGGAAGGAAAAATTGTTATTGGTTTTACTGTGGAACTCGACGGGTCCCTTTCAAACGTGCATGTGATAAAAGGCGGAGCATACAGTCTTAACGTGGAAGCTGTCCGACTCATGAAATCTGCCCCGAAATTTATTCCCGCATGGTGTCCGCTTCATCAGCAGAATGTACGGAGGGATTTAACGGTAACCATTAGTTTTAACTTGCAGTAAAAGAATATCTTTTGTGTTGAGAGACGATACGATTTTGTAGTTGTCTCATGTTGATTATTATAAGATAATAATTATCGGGAACATACTATATCCGTGATAAGTCTTTTTTTGCTTTGTAGTTTACTCCTTATTTTTAGTCGTGAAATTCCCTTCATTTTCCAGATCAGCCCGTGACTTACTTTGCGTCACGAGATAGACTCCTGTGAAAACTAGTAGAGCTGCTATAGGTTTATCCCAAGTTAGCGTGTCTTGGCTCATAAGAATGGCTAGCGTGGCGGCAACCAGCGGTTGTGCGTAATTGTACATGCTGATCGTCGTGGGACGGATACGTTTCAAGGCGATCGGGATGAACAGGTAGGCGATGAACGTGGCAAAAAATACCACGTAGAAAAGACTGGCCAGAGCACTTAGAGACGTATCCTCCGAGAATAGTTTAGCGTTTACCACGTCTTGCATACTGAACGGGAGCATGAGGATCGTTGAGAACAGGAACATCCATTTCATCAGGGTTACCGGGGAATAACGCTGGGCGATCGGTTTCGAAATCACGAGATAGGTTGCGTAACTCACCACGCTAATAAAACAAAGCAGGTTGCCCATCAGCGAACCGCCGTGTCCTTGATTTATCGTGTAGGATTGCCAGATGATCAGTAGTGCTCCACAGGCCCCGATTAAAACCCCGCCTGCCTTCTTGGAAGTAATGGGTTCTTTTAGCACCAGAGCTGAAATAAGCATCACCATCATGGGATTCATCGTGACGATTAATCCGGCGTCAATCGGGGAAGTCATTCCAAGTCCTTCAATGAATGTAAGTTGATTAACAGTTGTGCCTAGAATAGCACAAAAAAACAGGATTAGTAAATCTTTTTTACTTACTTTTTCGTTTAAGGTAAATAGGGAAACCACCCAAAAGGCGAGTGCCCCGAATGACATACGTAGGAACGTGAGGCCTACAGGATCAATCCACTCCGGCATTAAGGTTTTGGCGATAGGAATATTTATTCCAAAGAGGATGTTTGCGGCAAAGATGGCTATGTGGCCATGCCATTTATCTTTTGTCATAGGCTCATGATTCTTGTATTGTAATGCGAATGTAAGGTTATTTTTAATATAAATAGATGGGCGTATGAAAAAAAAGAAGATCGGATTATTACCAAAGATCGTGATTGCGATTGCTTTGGGTATAGCGTGCGGACTTTTCTTCCCCGGTTGGCTGGTAAGAATTTTCTTAACGATAAATGGTTTGTTTAGTAATTTCCTTGGTTTTATTATCCCGTTACTGATCCTCGGATTGGTGGCTCCGGGTATTGCCGATTTGGGCAAAGGGGCCGGGAGATTGTTGTTGATAACTGCTTTGCTGGCGTATGGATTTACCTTGTTTTCGGGATTCTTTACTTATTTTGCCAGTGATTTGAGTTATCCGTGGTTATTGAAAGATGCCGAATTACAGCCGCTGGAAACGGCGGCGGTGGAACCTTTGGCTCCCTATTTCACGGTGATGATGCCCCCTTTGATGGACGTGATGACTTCTTTGGTTCTGGCTTTCACGTTAGGCCTGGGAATGTCAGTTATCAACGGGGCCACGTTGAAAGGAGCGATGGAGGATTTCAAGGATATTATCAATAAGGTGATCACGGGGGTGATTATTCCTTTATTGCCTCTTTACATTTTCGGTATTTTCTTGAATATTTCGAATTCCGGACAGGTTTCCGGAGTGTTGGGCGTGTTCGTGAAGATTATCGTGATGATATTTTTCCTGACGATCGTTCTGCTGTTTATCCAATTCTTCATTGCCGGGATCGTGTCGAAGAAGAATCCGTTCCGGTTGTTTAGGAATATGTTGCCGGCTTACATGACGGCCTTGGGAACACAATCTTCCGCTGCGACGATTCCAGTGACATTAGAGCAATCGATAAAAAATGGCGTCAACCGGGAGCTGGCTGCTTTCGTGATCCCGCTTTGTGCCACGATACATTTGTCAGGTAGCACGATGAAGATCGTGGCTTGTGCTATGGCCATCATGTTGATGTCAGGGATGCCGATTTCTTTTGGAGTGATGGCCGGGTTTATTTTTATGCTGGGAATTGCCATGGTGGCGGCTCCGGGGGTACCGGGTGGTGCGATCATGGCGGCTTTGGGGTTATTGCAGTCTATGTTGGGATTTGACGAGACGGCCCAAGGATTGATGATCGCTTTGTACATTGCGATGGATAGTTTCGGTACAGCTTGTAACGTGACTGGAGATGGTGCAATTGCCGTGATTATGGACCGGATTAACAAGAAAAGTCACCACACGGGGACTCGGGATGAACTAGAAGAGGTGGTCGTGGTGGAATAATCTGGTATTCAGTCTGATTTAATACACGAAATAAAGATTAATATATGTGTACTTTCCTGAAAATGGTTGACTCGGATTAAACAAAAATTTTAACAAACAC
>OGJK01002992.1_pt1 | contig 12136 bp, 11 predicted proteins | sample 1571961 | NCBI WGS metagenome assembly OGJK01 (sample SAMEA2582120, study PRJEB24529) | metagenome | biome: Human gut stool | place: China | collected 2011 | reverse complement strand
GGTTCCGAGCATTGAGCAGTATTACTACGATGTCAAGCGCAGCGATAAGGTAGAGGTCTTAACGAGACTTCTCGATTACTACAATCCGAAGCTTTCGCTGGTATTCTGCAATACCAAGCGGATGGTGGACGAACTTGCGGAAGAATTAAAGGGACGCGGCTATTTTGCAGAGGGACTGCACGGAGATATGAAGCAGTCGCAGCGTGACCGCGTGATGAAGGGATTCCGCAGCGGCAAGACCGAGATCCTTATTGCGACCGATGTGGCGGCGCGTGGAATCGACGTTGATGATGTGGAAGCCGTTTTCAACTACGACATTCCGCAGGACGACGAATACTACGTACACCGGATCGGCAGAACAGGACGTGCGGGACGTACCGGACGCGCCTTTACTTTCGTGAAGGGCAAGGAAGTCTACAAGCTGAAGGATATCATGCGCTACTGCAAGACCAAGATCGTGGCGATGCCGATTCCGTCTACGGATGATGTGGCACAGATCAAGGCAGAGAAAGTAATGCAGGGAATCGGTGAGATCATTGAGAATGAAGATTTAAAAGAGATGATCGAGATCATCGAAAAGCAGGTCAATGATTCCGATTACACCGCAATGGATATCGCAGCAGCCTTCTTAAAACAGGCACTCGGTCAGGTGAATCTGGAAAACGACAGAGAGAATGGCGAGATCGACTGGGATAACACCGGAGCCGAAGAAGGTATGGTTCGTCTCTTCATTAACATCGGTAAAAAAGACCGCGTGAAACCGGGCGATATCTTAGGTGCCATCGCTGGAGAGTCAGGAATGCCTGGAAAACTCGTCGGTGCGATCGATATGTACGACAAATACACTTTTGTGGAAGTGCCGAGAGAGTATGGCAAAGAAGTATTAGAAGCCATGAAGAATGTGAAGATCAAAGGACGTTCCGTCAATATGGAACCGGCAAATCAGAAATAGAAAATAAAAAGAGAGTCTCTTTTGTGAAATTTTTAAGCAAAATTTCGAAAGAGACTCTTTTTTTGGTGTATTGCGCTACTTGAATTCGATTACATTTAATAGTATAATTTTTCACGGTTGTATAAATAAAAGGCAAATTAAGGAGGATAACACCATGGAGTGGAAGAATTTAGATACCCTTACTTCTTTTGAAGAATTGTCAAAGGTTGCAGAGGTTGACCTGACAAAAGTAATGTCCGGAGAAAACGGCGCAGAGCGTGTGAAGAAATACAGCACACCGATGGCAGAGGGACTTGCATATAATTATGCTGCAAAAAAAGTGGATGATAACACACTTGCAGCACTTGCAAAATTAGCTGAGGAAGCACAGCTTTCTGAAAAATTTGCAGCTCTTTATAATGGTGAAGTTGTGAATACAGGCGAGAAACGTCTTGTGCTTCATCATATGACACGCGGACAGCTGGGTGATGCAGTCGAGGCAGATGGCGTAGACAAACGTTCTTTTTATGTAGAACAGCAGAATAGAATTGCAGATTTTGCAAACAAGGTACATGCCGGAGAGATCACAAATGCAGCAGGTGAAAAGTTTACAACTGTAGTTCAGATCGGTATTGGCGGAAGTGACCTTGGACCACGTGCAATGTATCTTGCACTGGAGAACTGGGCAAAGAAAAACAACACATTCAAGATGGAAGCAAAATTCATCAGCAATGTAGATCCGGATGATGCAGCAGCAGTATTAGCTTCTATTGATGTTGCACATTCCATTTTCGTACTTGTATCAAAATCAGGTACAACATTAGAGACATTGACGAATGAGTCTTTTGTAAAAGATGCATTGAAAAATGCAGGACTGGATGCTTCTAAGCATATGATCGCTGTTACAAGTGAGACATCTCCTCTGGCAAAGAGTGATGATTATCTGGCAGCATTTTTCATGGATGATTATATCGGAGGACGTTTCTCTTCTACTTCAGCAGTTGGCGGGGCTGTATTATCCCTGGCATTCGGACCGGAGGTGTTTGCACAGTTCTTAGACGGTGCAGCAGAAGAAGACAAACTTTCTTTAAATAAAAATATGTTAGAGAATCCGGAAATGCTCGACGCATTGATCGGAGTTTATGAGCGTAATGTACTCGGCTACCCGGCTACAGCCGTTTTACCATACTCTCAGGCTTTGAGCCGTTTCCCTGCACATTTACAGCAGTTAGACATGGAGTCTAACGGTAAATCTGTAAACCGTTTTGGTGAGTCTGTAAATTACGTGACAGGACCGGTGATCTTCGGTGAGCCTGGTACAAATGGACAGCATTCCTTCTATCAGTTATTACATCAGGGAACAGATATTGTTCCGCTTCAGTTCATCGGATTTAAGAACAGCCAGATCGGAACGGATGTTGTGATACAGGACAGCACAAGCCAGCAGAAACTCTGCGCAAACGTTGCAGCCCAGATCGTAGCATTTGCATGTGGTAAGGCAGACGACGACCGCAACAAGAATTTTGAAGGTGGACGTCCATCTTCCATCATCATCGGTGAGGAATTAAATCCTAAGACACTTGGTGCTTTACTTGCTCATTTTGAGAACAAAGTTATGTTCCAGGGATTCTTATGGAATATCAACAGCTTCGATCAGGAAGGCGTTCAGCTTGGAAAAGTTCTTGCAAAACGTGTTCTTGCACATGACACAGACGGAGCATTAAAAGTTTATAGTGATCTGTTAAACATCTAGTCAGGGGTCAGATCATGAAAAGAGAATCTTTTAAATCACGTCTGGGATTTATTCTGGTAAGTGCCGGATGTGCCATTGGAATTGGAAATGTATGGAGGTTTCCTTATGTCGTAGGAGAAAACGGCGGAGGATTGTTTGTAATCCTTTATCTCGTGTTTCTGATTGCCATGGGACTGCCGGTTCTGACGATGGAACTTGCCGTGGGACGTGCAAGCCGTAAGAGTGCCGTGTTAGGTTACAAGGCGTTAGAAAAACCTGGAAGCAAGTGGCATCTTCACGGTTGGGCAGCGATATTTGGCTGCTATATGCTGATGATGTATTACACGACAGTTTCCGGGTGGATGATAACTTATTTTTATAAATTCCTGATAGGTGAGTTTCAGGCTGGCATGGATGCGGAGGCTGCCGGAGCAGTATTTTCCAACCTGCTTGCAGACCCGTTGCAGATGAGCTTCTGGATGATACTCACGGTCATTCTGGGCTTTTTTGTGTGCAGCAGAGGATTGCAGAATGGTCTGGAAAAAATAAGCAAAGTCATGATGAGTGCCTTGCTTGGTCTGATCGTGATCCTTGCGGTACACAGTTTTACATTATCCGGTGCGGGCGAGGGTGTCCGTTTTTATCTGATTCCGAATATGGAAACGGTGAGGGAAGTGGGCATTGGAAATGTTGTGTCAGCGGCAATGAATCAGGCGTTCTTTACCTTAAGTCTCGGAGTTGCAGCCATGGAGATCTTTGGAAGCTATATGGGTCGTGATAACAGTCTTGCAGGAGAAGGTGCCAGAATCTGTGCACTGGATACATTTGTGGCGATCATGGCAGGACTGATCATTTTCCCGGCATGTTTCAGCTACGGCGTGGAAGTCGGGGCAGGACCAAAACTCATTTTCATCACGCTTCCAAACGTATTTGTAAATATGGAAGGCGGTCGTATCTGGGGAACAATGTTCTTTTTGTTTATGACATTTGCAAGCTTTTCCACGATTATTGCGGTATTTGAAAACATCATGTCATTTTGTATGGATATGTTTGGCTGGGATCGGAAAAAAGCGGCACTGGTCAACTGTGTGATCATACTGATCGCCAGCATGCCATGTGTACTCGGATATAATGTGTGGAGTGATCTGCACCTGATCGGTGGCAGGGATGTGTTAGACAGTGAGGATTTCATTGTGAGCAATCTGTTGCTTCCGGGTGGTTCCCTTATTTACCTGTTATTCTGCGTCACAAAATGGGGATGGGGATTTGATAACTATCTGGAAGAAGCAAATACTGGAAAAGGTCTTAAGATCGCAAAAGGATTAAAACCATATTTCCAGTTTGTGCTTCCGGTATTGATTTTATTTATCCTAATCCAGGGATTAATCTGATTTTATTGATTCTCATCAGGGATTACTCTGATCAGGAGTTTACAACTTCGTACCAGTAGGAAGAACCATTTTCTATCATATTACAGTAGGTGTTGACCATCACTTCGCGGAACGGAGCGAAATCGTCAGCAAGTTCGAGCTTTTGTGGGTAAGTTCTTGTGACGAAGTCGATCTCTTCCGCGATTTTTCTTGCAACGGATGCATCTTTGATCGGCACAATGCCAAAAAGAGTGGAGCAATAAGTTTTGCTTCCCGTGCAGGAGGCAAGCAGAACTTTCGCAAAATTTTCCCACTCTGTCAGCAGAACTGCCTGTTCTGTTTCATTCTCAGGTGCGTATTCGAGCAGACAGAGATCTTTCATATATTGTTTTAATTCTTTTTGCAGATGCCGCTTGTTGAAAAAAGAAATTCCGGCAGCACCGGATGCTTTGATCATCATCCATGCTTTCATGAAGGCATCGTTCTTGCCGTCTTTTCCATAACGTTTTTCCAACAATTTCATACGGTAATTATCATTTGGAAGATCCAGCCCCCGGCTGATCGCCTGAGCGAGAATCTCTTTTCTTTCTTTGGCATTTTCTATCTCATAATAATGTTCCGGCCAGTTTTCGAGGGGATCGATCTGGGCGGGTTTTTCTTTTTTCAAAAGCATAGGGAAGTCCTTTCTCTGGGGTTTGGAGTGTTTGCGAAACTCTGGCAAAGTTGCTTTAAATTGTTCAAAATTAACAAAATTTTCGAAAACACGCTTCCGCTACGTGTCGCTGGTAGCGGTACTAAGAAGCCAGTCACGGCTTATGCCGCACCTGCCTTCTAAGTGCCGACCGCTCCCCAGTGTTTTCTCAAGCTTTTGTTAATTTTGAACAATTTCATTCACGTTTTTAGGAGTTTCGCAATTATCCGTTATAGTCTTTCTTATAGCATGAAGTACAGTCCGCAGTGCACGCCAGAAAAATCAGAGATTTTCCTGGCTGTCGGGCATTCGCCCTATCATAGACAGGAAAAATATTTCCTTGCCTGCAAGCAGTCAGAAAATATTTTCTCTGTCTATGGCACTGCTCATTGCTTACGCACATTATATCATGAACTTATATTATTTGCATTGTTAAGTTAGGAATTGTTATGGGAACGAAATACAGGAGAACGGTAATAGAAATTTAGTTATTGAGAAAAATAGTAAATAATGATGCTTGACTTTTCTTTTATCCTGTACTATATTCAATATACCCCATAGGGGTATATTGAATATAATGAATGACAAAATCATAAGTGGTAGAAAATAATACTCAGATAACAAAATAAGGGTGCGATGGACAGAAAGGATGTGGAGCTATGACATGTTGTTGTAAAGGCAATGAGGATGAAAATGTAAAACATAAACAGCGTGATGAGCAGGAGAAGAAAGCACTCATGACACGTTTGAGCCGTATCGAAGGACAGGTGCGTGGAATCAGGGCGATGGTGGAGGACGACCGTTATTGTGTGGATATTCTCACACAGGTGTCAGCAATCCAGGCGGCTTTGAATGGGTTTAACAAAGAACTTCTGGCAAGACATATCAAAACCTGTGTTTCGGAGGATATCCGCGAAGGAAATGAAGAGGCAGTCGATGAACTGTGCGAATTTTTGAAGAAACTGATGAAATAAAGAACTCTGACAAAGTTATATCCGAAGTTTCAGCAGAACTCCGGATATTCAAAAACAGAACATAACAGGAAAGGACGATATACATGAAAGAGAGATTTGATGTTACAGGCATGACCTGTTCCGCCTGCTCTTCCCATGTGGAGAAAAGCGTGAGCAAGCTCACCGGGGTGGAAAATGTCAGCGTGAATCTGCTGACAAACAGTATGCAGGTCGAATTTGATGAGAATAAACTTGATACGGCAGGCATTATCAAGGCAGTGGAGGACGCCGGATACGGTGCGGCGGTAAAAGACGGGCACGCAAAATCCGGGACAAAAACGTCCGGACAGTGGGACAGTCAGGAAAACAGCGGACTTTCAGCCGTAGAACAGAATGTGAAAAACATGAAAAAGAGACTGATCGTCTCACTGATTTTCTGGATACCGTTGATGTATGTGTCCATGGGACATATGATATATCAGTGGCTCAACATTCCGATGCCGCCGTTTACCATGAACTTTTTGCATGGAAATGAGAATGCGATCACCTATGCGTTTACGCAGTTTTTACTGTTGTTGCCAATTTTGATCGCAAATCAGAAATATTTTAAAAACGGATTTAAGACATTGTGGCACAGAAGTCCAAACATGGACAGCCTGATCGCGATCGGTGCGGGTGCGGCAATCCTCTATGGTATTTTTGCAATTTACCGTATCGGGTATGCGATGGGACATGGCGACATGGCGGTCGTACATCAGTATGCCCACGACTTATACTTTGAGTCAGCCGGAACGATCCTGACACTGATCACCATTGGAAAATATCTTGAGACGAAGTCCAAGGGAAAGACAAGCGAGGCAATCACAAAACTTTTGAATCTCGCGCCAAAGACGGTGACGGTCGTAAGGGATGGTGTGGAGCAGGTCGTGGATGCAGCAGATGTGGAAAAAGGAGAAATTTTTCTTGTAAAACCGGGTGAATCGGTTGCAGTGGACGGTATCGTGCTGGAGGGAAAATCTTCTTTTGACGAATCGGCAATCACAGGTGAGAGTATTCCGGTGTCAAAACAGGAGGGAGACACGATTGTCTCTGCATCCATGAACAAATCCGGTCTGATCCGCGCAAAAGCAACCAAAGTCGGCGAGGACACCACAATCGCACAGATCATACGGCTGGTTGAGGAAGCTTCCTCAAGCAAAGCCCCGATTGCAAAAATGGCGGATAAAATTGCCGGAGTTTTTGTGCCAACCGTTATTACCATTGCATTGATCACAGGAATTATCTGGCTGATCTCCGGTGCAACGTTTGAGTTTGCAATGTCAACTGCGATTGCAGTGCTTGTGATCTCCTGCCCGTGTGCACTTGGTCTTGCAACACCGGTTGCAATTATGGTTGGAACCGGAAAAGGTGCGGAGAACGGGATCCTCATCAAATCCGGTGACGCATTAGAGACAGCACACCAGATTGATACCGTTGTGTTAGATAAGACAGGAACCATCACACAGGGAAAACCGGTCGTGACAGATATTATCTGTGCTGCCGGAAAGAATGCAGATAAAACGCAGCTTCTTCAGATTGCAGGAAGTCTTGAGAAGGGAAGCGAACATCCGCTTGCCGAGGCGATTGTAAACTATTGTGTGACAAATAATATTTCCCTGGAAAAAGTAACAGATTTCAATGCTTTATTTGGAAAAGGAATTGAAGGTACAGTGTCCGGTACACACTACTATGCCGGAAATGAGAAGATGATGGAAGAGAAAGGGATCAGCCTTTCTACAGAACAGAAAAACCAGATCCGGGAACTTGCCAAACAGGGCAGGACACCGCTTCTTTTTGCAGATGAAAACCAGTTCCTTGGAATTGTGGCAGTTGCAGATGTGGTAAAACCGACCAGTAAAGAGGCGGTACAGAAATTCCGTGATTACGGCATCCATGTCATTATGTTAACCGGTGACAACGAAGTGACCGCACAGGCGATCAAGGAGCAGGTTGGTATCGATGAGGTGATCGCCGGGGTTCTGCCAACACAGAAAGAGGAGAAAATCTCAGCCTTAAAACAGGCAGGACATAAAGTAGCAATGATCGGTGACGGCGTCAACGATGCGCCGGCACTTGCCTCCGCAGATGTGGGAATTGCGATCGGGGCAGGAACAGATGTAGCGATCGAGAGCGCTGATATCGTATTGATGAAAAACGATTTACTTGACGCTGTAGGTGCAGTAAAATTAAGCAAAGCTGTGATCCGCAACATCAAAGAAAATTTGTTCTGGGCATTCTTTTACAACAGTATCGGAATCCCGCTTGCAGCTGGTGTTTTGTATCCGCTTTTCCAGATAAAATTGAACCCGATGTTCGGTGCAGCAGCCATGAGTCTGAGCAGCGTATGTGTGGTAAGTAATGCACTCCGGTTAAGATGGGTAAAACTGCACGATGCGAAAAAGACACAAATTGAACCGCATCAGGATGTCGCTGCAAGTACAATTGCAGATATTAACCAGCACAATGCACTGGATAATAATATAAAATCAACAAAAAATGATAAAGGAGAATCAACTATGACCACAACAATTTCAATCGAAGGCATGATGTGTGCCCATTGCCAGGCACATGTAGAGAAAGCATTAAAAGAGGTCGCAGGCGTAACAGAAGTTACCGTAAGCCTTGAAAACAAAAATGCAGTCGTAACAGGCGACGCTTCTGTAGAAGCATTAAAACAGGCAGTTGTAGATGCAGGTTACGAAGTGACAGATGTGAAATAAAGCATTTTCGAAAGCAAATTTTAATATAAAAAGGATATCGCATGGAATCACCATGCGATATCCTTTTTTAGCGGAGATAGCGGGATTTGAACTCGCGCGCCGGAACATTTACCGACCTACCGCATTTCGAGTGCGGACCCTTCAGCCACTTGGGTATATCTCCATAGAAAAACATGATACGCTTTTCTTTTTGTATAAAAATACTTGTTTAGTATACCATATTTTCTATAATCTGCAAGCTTTGAAATAGTTGTGTGCGCAAAAAAAATATATTATAATCTATTTAGCAATGAAATAACTTAATATAGCGTTGAGAAAGGAATGTTTACGTATGAAAAGAATCGGAATGTTGACAAGCGGCGGCGACTGTCAGGCACTGAATGCTGCTATGCGTGGTGTGGTAAAAGGACTGAGCAATAATGTAGATGAACTTGAGATATACGGATTTCACAATGGATACAAAGGGCTGATCTATGGAGATTACCGTCTTCTGACGTCAGCAGATTTTTCGGGAATTCTTACGAAAGGTGGAACAATCTTAGGATCTTCCCGTCAGCCATTCAAACAGATGCGTGTGCCGGATGAGAATGGTCTCGATAAAGTGGAGGCAATGAAGCAGACCTACCATAAATTAAATCTTGACTGTCTTGTGATCCTTGGCGGCAATGGAACGCAGAAAACGGCAAACCTTCTTCGGGAAGAGGGCTTAAATGTGGTTCATCTTCCTAAGACGATCGATAATGATATTTATGGAACAGATGTCACTTTTGGCTTTCAGAGTGCGATCAACATTGCAACAGAGGCGATCGACTGCATTCATACGACAGCAGCTTCCCACAACCGTGTATTTATTGTGGAAGTTATGGGACACAAAGTCGGCTGGCTGACGTTATATGCAGGAATTGCCGGTGGTGCGGACATTATCCTGCTTCCGGAGATTCCATATGATATCGATAAAGTGATAGCAGCTATCAACAGGAGAACCAAAGCAGGAAAAGGATTTACAATCCTGGCTGTAGCAGAGGGAGCGATTTCTAGGGAGGATGCTTCACTTGCGAAGAAGGCATACAAGGCAAAAGTGGCCGACCGCAAATATCCGTCCGTTTCCTATGAGATTGCGGATCAGATTTATGAAGCAGCAGGCGTTGAGGTCCGTGTTACGGTTCCGGGACATACACAGCGGGGCGGAAGCCCATGTCCATATGACAGAGTGCTCTGTACCAGACTTGGCTCTGCAGCAGCACAGGCAATCATTGAGGAAGATTACGGCTGCATGATTGCAATGATCAATGGAGAGACAAAACGTGTGCCATTGGCAGACGTTTCCGGCAAATTGAAAACCGTTGATCCGGACTGCCAGATGATTCAGGAGGCAAAACGTATCGGAATCAGTTTTGGTGATTAAAAACATAAAAAACGAATGCCCGGTAATCTGCATCGTCAGAGCCGGGCATAACTAAGAGAGGAAAAACAGCATGTCATATACGGCGTTGTACCGGAAATTCCGTCCACAGGAATTTGAAGATGTAAAAGGACAGGATCATATCGTAACAACTTTGAAAAACCAGATAAAAGCAGATCGTATCGGACATGCCTACTTATTTTGCGGAACAAGAGGAACCGGTAAAACGACGATCGCAAAAATTTTTGCAAAAGCAGTCAACTGTGAGCATCCGGTGGATGGCAGCCCTTGTGGGGAATGTCCGACCTGTAAAGCGATTGCGGCGGGCAGTTCCATGAATGTGATCGAGATTGATGCGGCGTCCAACAATGGTGTGGACAATATCCGTCAGATCCGTGAGGAAGTGGAATACCGTCCGACCGAGGGAAAATACAAAGTATACATTATCGATGAGGTTCATATGCTTTCCATAGGAGCGTTCAACGCACTGCTAAAAACGTTGGAGGAGCCACCGTCATACGTTATTTTTATTCTTGCCACAACGGAAGCACACAAGATTCCGATTACGATTTTATCCCGTTGCCAGCGATACGATTTCCGAAGAATTTCCATTGATACGATTGCAGGACGCCTGACGGATCTTATGGAAAAAGAGCAGGTAAATGTGGAGGAGCGGGCAATCCGTTACATTGCCAAGGCAGCAGATGGTTCCATGCGGGATGCATTGAGCCTTTTGGATCAGTGTATTGCATTCTATCTTGGGCAGGAACTGACATATGAAAAAGTGCTTGAGACGCTTGGCGCAGTTGACACGGAAGTGTTCAGCCGCTTGCTCAGACAGATTTTGGATAAAAACGTGACCGGGGCAGTTCAGGTGATTGACGGGATGGTCATTGAAGGACGCGAGATGGGGCAGTTTGTCACAGATTTTACATGGTATCTGCGAAATCTTCTTCTTGTCCAGAGCTCAGATAATATGGAAGATGTACTTGATATTTCTGCGGATAACCTTGCATTGTTAAAAGAAGAAGCGGAAATGGTCGATCCGGAAATCTTAATGAGATACATCCGTATTTTTTCAGAACTCAGCAATCAGATCAAATATGCAACGCAGAAGCGTATTCTGATTGAAATAAATGTAATAAAGTTATGTAAACCAGAAATGGAAAAAGATTATACATCGCTCGTAGACCGTGTGGACAGTCTGGAGAAAAAGCTGGAAAAAGGTGTTGTTGTTGCACAATCCCAAAGCCCCAGGCAGGGCAGTGAGGTAACTGCATCGGAAGAAATTGCAAAAATGGAGCTTCCGAAAGCAATCCCGGAGGACATCAGACAGATTATTGGAAATTGGAAGGGGATCCTGTCCCAGCTTACCGGAATTACCAAAACATATCTGAATAAAGCAGTTCCAACACTTGGACCAAATAACTGCCTGCTTCTGGTATTTGAAGATCCGAATGCGTATGAGTACATTTCGGAAAATCGGTCGGAATGCCAGGACAGTTTAAAAATGATGATCGCAGAGCGCATTGGAAAAGAAGTGGAACTTCAGGTAAAACAAAATGACACCGGGCATGCAAGCGAGGAAGTTTATCCGGATCTCAGACAGCTTATCAACTTTGAGATTGAGGAAGATGATTTCTAATTTCTGGTAGACGAATTTTAAAAATTATATTATCATGAAGCATAGAGTCATGATTGTTGCCGGATGGGATCAGCCCGGGGGTCTGATAGATCATGAAATGAAATTATTACGGAGGAATTACAATGGCAAAAAGAGGTGGATTCCCAGGTGGTATGCCGGGAAATATGAATAATCTGATGAAACAGGCGCAGAGGATGCAGCGTCAGATGGAGGAAGCTCAGAAAGAGTTAGAAGAAAAAGAGGTAACTGCGGCAGCTGGTGGCGGAGCAGTTGAGGTAACAGTTTCCGGAAAACATGAAGTGACAAAGATCAAATTATCCGAGGAAGTTGTTGATCCGGATGATATCGAGATGTTAGAGGATCTTATCATGGCAGCTACCAATGAAGCATTCCGTAAACTCGATGAGGAAAGCCAGAGTTCTATGGCAAAAATCACCGGAGGCATGGGTGGTTTAGGGGGACTTCCATTCTAAAACCGGAGTTTAACGTATGAACTGCCGCCTGTAGGTGGTGTTACGGATTTTTGCAGGTTATGTTAATTGCATGCCAACAAAATGTATAGAAATATAAAAAATAGAACTGTTTGTTTTCAGGAGCACTTCCGCTTGTTGTCGCTGGCAGCGGTACTAAGAAAGCATCCATCGTGATTTCAA